>Ga0182021_10001217_pt1 | contig 29304 bp, 28 predicted proteins | sample 612E3MmetaG_FD_120493 | JGI IMG/M metagenome (GOLD analysis project Ga0182021, IMG submission 120493) | Permafrost microbial communities from Stordalen Mire, Sweden - 612E3M metaG (Illumina Assembly) | ecosystem: Environmental > Terrestrial > Soil > Wetlands > Permafrost | place: Sweden...
GCTTTCGAGACATCGAGGACTCCCTTCGTGCGCTGCGGCGCGCGGGCCGAACACCGGGCGGCGAACGCCGGATAAAAATAGGATCGTAGGGGTATATATCAGAGCCAGAAAACCGAAGTCAACTGGAGGGGGAGGATTTCCTCCTCTTTCAATTTCTCTCAAATATAAATAGGCGGGTAATACGGCTCAAGTTCAGTTCTTTAAATCAATCGGCGGTTCGGGTGAGCCGGGTCAATACCCGTGCGACTGGCTTCATAATCCTAAGCAAAGCAAAAACGGCGGAGGAAGCAAATCTATGGGCCGTCTTTCTTTCCAGATTCAATACTAAGCGATGCGGGTGATGCGATTGAAGTGCCGTTTGTAAAATCGATCGGCGATTCGGGTGAGCCGGGGCAAAACCCGTGCGAGGCCTGAGCGGGCATGGTTCCTGCCCGATAGAATTTTCGTAAATCCTATTAAGGGCAGGAGAGCGAAGGCGGAGCGTCGGAGGGGATTTTCCTCGCAGGGGAAAATCCCCGTGTTTTGACCCGACTCAGCCGAATCGCCGAGACATTTATTGACGAACGGCACGGCGGAATTGATTCACCCGCTGTCCGCTCACACGCCTTCGCTCTTCTCGAAGAAGTACGCCCCCAGGAACAGCATGACCAGCGAAAAGCCGATCATGACCGCCAGGTCGACCATGAGGGGGAGCGAGGACGTCCCGATCATGACCGCCCGCAGGCCGTCGACGCCGTAGGTGAGCGGGTCGACGTAGGACAGGGCCCGGATGACCCACGGGAAGTTCTCCAGCGGCGTCAAGGCGCCCGAGAGGAAGAAGAAGGGGAAGATGATGAAGTTCATGATGATGCCGAAGCCCTGCATGTCCTTCATCCGCGAGGCGAAGATCAAGCCCAGCCCGATGAAGGTGAAGGCGATGAGCAGCATAAAAAGGAAGGCGAAGGCCAGATGTCCGGGGCCGGGAATCTTGAACCCGAGGAAAAGCGAGGCCCCGAAGATGAGCAGACCTTGGATCATGGAGGTCGTCGTCCCGCCGGCGATGCGGCCGAGGACAAGCGAGACGCGGCTGACCGGGGCGACCATGATCTCCTTGAGAAAGCCGAATTCGCGATCCCAGAGAACCGACATGCCCTGCATGGACGAGGAGAAGAGCAAGGTCATGCCGATGATGCCCGGAGCCAGGAAGCCGATATAGCCCGCCCCTCCGCCCATCCCGGGGATGGGCATACGGCGGAATCCCAGGCCCAGAAAAGCCAGGAAGAAAATGGGCATGGCCAGCGAGCCGACAATGCGGGACTTGGCCCGCCAATAGCGCTTCATCTCCCGGAGCCACAAGACGTAGACGGCGGTCCAATGGATGGTCATGATCACCTCCGCCCGTGGCCCATCATCATGGCCCGGTTCCGTTCGCCCTGGCCGGCATCCTGTTCGCGGATGGTCCGGCCGGTGAAATGCAGGAAGACGTCCTCCAGGCTGGGCTTGCGCAAGTGGACGCAGTTGACGGTGACGCCCATTTGCTGGGCCAGCATGACCAGTTCCGGGATGCGCCGTTCGCCCCTTTCCATGGTCAGGGAGAGGACGTCCTCGTGAAACTTGCTTCTTTTTATCCAGTCCTGCTTGCCGAGCTCCTCGAGGAATCCTGCCGTCTCCCCTTCCAGTTCAAGGGAGACGACGTCGCCGCCCAGGACGTCCTTGAGCTTGGCCGGCGTGTCCAGGGCCACGAACTTGCCGTGGTCCATGATGGCGATGCGGCCGCAGAGGAAGTCGGCTTCCTCCATGTAATGGGTCGTCAGGATGATGGTCACCCCGGCCTCTTTGTTGAGCTTCTTGATGTAGTCCCAGATGTGGCGCCGGGTCTGGGCGTCCAGGCCAAGCGTGGGCTCGTCCAGGAAGAGGACCTTGGGCCGATGGGTCAAGCCGCGGGCGATCTCCAGGCGGCGCTTCATGCCGCCCGAATACTTTTCCACCAGCGTGTCGGCCTTGTCGACCAGGTCGACCAGGCGAAGGACCTCCTCGATGCGCCGGCGGCGCTCGTCCTTTTCGATGCCGTACATCATGGTGTGGAATTCCAGGTTCTCCCGACCGGTCAGCTTGCTGTCCAGCGCGGGCTCCTGGAAAACGATGCCGATGCTGCGGCGCACATTGTCCCGGTCTTTGGTGACGTCGAAGCCGGCGATGCGGGCGTCGCCCGAGGTCGGCCGCAGCAGCGTGGAAAGGACGTTGATGGTCGTCGTCTTGCCCGCCCCGTTGGGGCCGAGCAGGCCGAACAGCTCGCCTTCTTCGACGGCAAACGAGATGCCGTCGACGGCGGTGAAGGATTCGAACCTCTTCACCAGGTTTTCTACGCGTATGGCGTCCATGGAATGCTCCGTATTAAATAACTATTTTAGCACAAACGGCATGTGGGGCCGCATCGACCATTCCACATATTAAAGACGAAATCACGGAATAATTATTGCAGAGACCACCCCTAAAGCTTGATGAAGATCTTGTGCTTATAAAGCGGGGCGATCAGGGCGATCCACAAGGCCACGAACAGCACGGCGTAGAGGAGCGATCCGAGGGTCGGGCCGGCCAGCGGCGACAGCCAATAGCCATAGACGTAGCCCATCGGGTTGACCACACGCTCCCCTTCCGTGATTTTGATCAGCATGAGACTTTTCACAACCAGAGCCGAACCGGCGAAGACGGCGATGGCATTCGTCCCCAGGACCAGGAAGGGCCAGGCCCAGCCCCTCCAGCGCGGCCCTTCTAGGGCCGCGAACATCAGGGCGAAAACGAGCACGGCCATTCCCGCGGTGAAGACGACATAGGAGCTCGTCCAAAGCTGCTTATTGATGGGAAAAACTTTATCCAGGAGCAGGCCCGCTGCGGTCAGAGCGATGCCCCAGGCGAACATCTGCAGGCTTTTGCGCGAATTGGTATGGCGCGAACGGAGTCCGTCCCCGGCCACGGTTCCCAGGAGGACGGTGACGATCGCCGGGATCGTGCTGAGCAGCCCCTCCGGGTCGAAATCAGGCTTGTAGATGTGGCCCGCCAGGAGCTTGCCGTCGACGTAGCCGGCCAGGTTGCCGTGCTCGGCCAGGACTCCCGGGCCGAATCCCGGCACGGGCACGAAAGTCAGCAGGGCCCAATATCCCACGAGAAGCAGGAGGGACAGGGCCAGACGCATCCGCGGCCGGGTTTTTAAGAATATCAATGCCCCGAACAAGAAACAAAGGGCGATCCTCTGGAGGACGCCCGGGATGCGCACAGTGGAGGGATGGAATTGGGGGAAGAGATGCAGGAAGAGCCCCAAACCGAAGATCAGCGCCGAGCGCTTGAGGATCTTGAAAACCAGCGCGGCGCTCCGGGCCCCTTCCGCGGCCTTTCGGCCGAGCGAAAGGGAAATGGAGATCCCGACGATAAACAGGAAAAACGGGAAGACCAAGTCGGTCGGGGTCCAGCCATGCCAGGGGGCGTGCCGGAGCGGCGCATAGATGAAGCTCCAGCTTCCGGGATTGTTGACCAGGACCATCGCCGCAACGGTCAAGCCGCGGAAGGCGTCCACGGAGATCAGCCGGTCTTGAGACATGGATACGTAGCGCCGCCCGGCCGCGGCCTCAGGCTTGCGAGATCGTATGGCCGCCGGACGATTTCAGCAATTCCCGGCTGTAGGCGTCGCGGGCCACGGCAATCTCGTCCTTGAGCCGTTTGGGGTTGGTGATCAGCGTGTAAACCGTGGCCCCATCCTCGGCGGCCGTTTGGATCTCCACCTGGCCGAAATTCAGCATCCGACCGATGACCGTCTGCTCGTAGGAGAGGTTGTTGATCTTCTCCAGCGGGCTTTCCTTGGTGAACAGGGTGAAGATGCCGCGTTCGTCGATGACCCGCAGATTCGTCACGACCCAGATATCGCGGCGCCGATACAATTCGCGATAGGCGAAATAGAGCGCGGCCAGCACGAAGATGATCAGGCTGATTTTGCGCAGGGTCGGCGTCGCGCCGCCCGGATCCATCCGGAAGTAGGCGATGAATAGGAACACCGCCGCGGCCAGCAGGATCAGAAAAGGCTTCCACATCGACAGCCAATGGGTGCGCGTTTCAAAAAGATTTTTTTCGTGGTCGCGGAGCTTCGTTCGCATGACTCCTCCTCTCTCAGTGGGACCGATTATAGTCCAATTGGGAAAGCGGGGAAAGCCGGAAAAATACGCTGCGGACCGGCCGCATTAGCGCCGATAGAGCCGCGGGACGCGGGTGTTGATGGCGGTCAGGATCTCATAGGGGATCGTTCCGGCCCAGGCCGCCAGATCCTCGACCGTGATGCGCTCCGATCCGTCGGCACCGATCAGCGTGGTCTCGTCGCCGTTGTAGGCCGAGTCGTTCTCGATGTCGACCATGATCTGGTCCATACAGACCGCACCCACCTGCGGATAGCGGCGGCCGCGGATGAGGACGGCGGCCTTGTTGGACAGGGACCGGAAGTAGCCGTCCCCGTAGCCGACGGGGACGGTGACCATCCGGACGGCGTGGTCGCTTTGCCATGTCGAGCCGTAACTCACCGGATGGCCGGGGCGGACGACCTTGAAATAGACCACCCGCGATTTCCAGGCCAGCGCCGGTTCGATGCCTTCCGGCCGGACAAGCCCGGCGTCCGGCAGAACGCCGTACAATAGGATGCCGGGCCGGACCATGTCCATGCGGCTTTCCGGAAGCTGCAGGAGGGCGGCCGAGTTGGCCATATGCCTCAGGGGTGTGGGAAGCGAACGCTTCTCGTAAAAAGAGAGAACATCCTGGAACCGTTCGAGCTGCAGCCGGGCGTGGCCGAGGTCGGCGGCGTCGGCATTGGCGAAATGGCTGTAAATCCCCTCCACCTCGATCCAAGGCCCACAGCGGAGGGCGGCTTCCTGCAGGGTTGCCGCGCTGTAGTAATGGACGCCGATCCGCTCCATCCCGGTGTCGATCTTCAGATGGACTTTGGCCGCCCGGCCCAGGGCCCGGGCGGCGGCGGCGATCTGATCGAGCCGGCCGACCGAAGATGCCGTCAGCGTCAATCCATGGCGGATATACTGCGGGATCTGGTCGCCCCAAATTCCCCCCAGGACGAGAATAGGCGTCGTGACCCCTTTCTCGCGCAGAAGAATGCCTTCTTCGAGAACGGCCACGCCGATGTAATCGGCGCGGGACGCCAGATAACAGGACACTTCGGCCAGGCCATGGCCGTAGGCGTTGGCCTTGACCACGGCCATGACCTTGGCTGGGGCGGCCAGGGCCTTGAGCCGATCGAAGTTCCGGCCGATCCGGGCCAGGTCGACTTCGACCCAGGTTGAGCGGAGCCCGTCTCCGGCGGCAATGGTGGGTTCGTTGAGGGGCATGGGATTAACCGCCGGGCGCCGCCCTATTTCCGGAGCCGGTCCAGGAATCGGCCCAACCGCTTCAAGCCTTCTTCGATCGTTTCCGGGAGATTGGCGAAAGAGATCCTCAGCCAGCCCTCCCCCGCGGGTCCGAAGGCCGCGCCGGGCGTCAGGACGACCCGCTCCTCTTCGATCAGGCGAAGGCAGAGGGCCAGGGAGCCGCCGGCCCGGAGGCATTCCGCCGGCGCGTGGGTGAAGATGTAGAAGGCGCCCTCGGGCGCGTGCGCGTCCAGGCCGGCGTGCGTGCGCAGTCCGGCCAGGGCCCAATCCCGCCTTCGCCGAAGCTCGTCGAGGTTGGCCGCGCAAGCCGCGTCCGCACCGCCGCCCAAAGCGAAAATGGCCGCCCGTTGGGAAATCGAAGTCGCGCAGATCACGGTCAGATGGTGGAGGGCGCCGACCGTGGCGGCGACCGCGGCCGGAGTCACGATCCAGCCGATCCGCCAGCCGGTCATGCTGTGGCTTTTGGACAGCGATCCGATCTGGACGGCGTTTTCATAACGCCCCAGTATCGAAGGCGGCTGCGGTCCGAAGGCCAGGGCCCGGTAGCAATCGTCGTTGACGGCGTAGATTCCCGTTCCTTTCAGGCCGGCCGCCAGGGCGGCCAGCTCCGCTTCCTCATAGACCGCTCCCGTCGGATTGTTGGGGCTGTTGAGGATGACCGCCCTCGTCCTGTCCGTGACTCGGGCCAGGACGTCGGGGGCTTTCAGGCGGAATCGGCGTTCGGGCCGCAAGGGGTAGCGGACGGCTTTCCCGGGCGTAAGCCGGGTGATCAATTCGTAGACGGGGAAACCGGGGTCGGGAATGAGGACTTCGTCATCGGGTTCGACGGCCGCCTCGAGAAATACGGCCAGCGCTTCTTCCGAGCCCATGGTCACGATGACCCGCTCGGCCGCGATGGGGATCCCGGCTTCGGCCGATTCCCGGGCGGCGATGAGCTCCCGCAATTCGCGATATCCCTCGTTGGGCGTGTAGCCCAGCTTCCATTCGGCAATGTTCTCCCGGACATGGGCCAGGATCGGCGCGGGTGTCGGAAAGCTGGGCTCGCCCAGCCCCAGATTCAGGCAGTCGGGGCCGGCCTTGTCGTTGACGAAGCGGATGAGGGTTTTCTCCACGCTCTTCATGGACGGTGTCCTTCCTGCGGGCCCAGGACGGTCTCCCCCGCCAGGAGGCGGAAAACCAGGTCCCGGTAGCCGTTGACGGCTTCAGTCAGCTGGATTTTTTCAATCCGTTCGTCCTCGGCATGGGCCCAGACGGCCGAGCCGGGACCATACAGGAACGGCTTGCCGAACGACGTCAGGTAGGGGATGTCCGTTCCGAATGGAAAGATCGCCGTAGGCAGCCCCGGCAGCGTCCAGAGCCGCTGCGGCTCCGAGGCGGTGATGACTTCCATTTCCACGCGGCCGGAGACGGCCTCGGCCAGACGGCTCAGGACGTCGGAAACCGAAACGGACGGGCGGATGGCCAGCAGGGCCGAGGCTTCGTCGGCCACGACATTGGCGGCGGTGCCGCCCTGGATCTGCCCGATGTTGAGGAGCGTCGGCCCCAGGCGCGGATCTTCCCCGAAACGCAGCCCGCGGACGTCGGCCAGGGCGTCGAGAAGTTTTTCCACGGCCGACTCCCCCAGATGAGGCAGGGCCGAATGGGCCCGCACGCCGCGGGCCGCCAGCCGGACGAAGACCGTGCCTTTATGCCCCAAGCCGAGCCGGTTGTCGGTGGGTTCGCCGACGATGACGTATTCCGATCCGACGTCCAGGTCGTTGGCCCGACGCGCGCCCAGGCTGTCCGTTTCCTCGCCGGCGACAAAGAGGAGGCCCAGGCCGGCGGCGCCCTCGGATTTCAGCCGTTCGGCCGCGGCGATCATGGCCGCCGCGCTGCCCTTGGCGTCGCACGATCCCCGGCCGTAGATGAACCGCTCGTCTTCGCGGGCCTCCGCCGGACCGGGAACCGTGTCCATATGGGTGCAGAGAACCACCCGGGTCCGGCCGCCCATGGAAGCGAAGACATTGCGCCGGACGCCTTCGATCCGCTGCTGATTCACGGTCCAGCCGAGATCAGACAACAACCCGGCCAGATGATCGGCCAGGGGGCCTTCGTGGCCGGTCGTCGAAGGAATGGCGATCAGGGAGCGGAGATGCGCAAAAACGTCGATCATCAGCGCCGCCCGCGCAATTTGGGCAGAAGCGAAATCTTCTCTTTGGCCACGTCGCTCGTCTTCTTGACGATCTCGGCCGGAATGCCGGCGACCACGACGCCCGGCGGCACGTCCTTGATGACGACGGCGCCCGCCGCCACGACACTGCCCCGGCCGACCGTGACGCCTTCCAGCACGACCGCGTTGGCCCCGACCAGCACGTGGTCGCGGATGACCACCGGCTTGCGGCTGGGCGGCTCCAGGACGCCGGCGATGACCGCCCCGGCCCCGATATGGCAGTCCCGGCCGACGAGGGCCCGGGCGCCCAGGACGGCGTTCATGTCGATCATCGTCCGGGCTCCGACTTCCGCCCCGATGTTGATGACGGCGCCCATCATGATGACGGCGTTGCGGCCGATCTTGGCGCCGTCGCGGATGACCGCCCCGGGCTCGACCCGGGCGTCCACCCTGCGCAGGTCCTTGAGCGGCAGGGCCGAATAGCGGGCTTCGACCCGGGCATGAGTGCCGGAGACGCGCCCGCGGTTCTTCTTGAGCCAGGCCTCGATCTCGGCGTAATCGCCGATCAGGACCCAGAAGCGGCCTTCCCCGAAGGCCTGGAATTCGGCTCCTTTGAAATCCTCCTCGACAAAGCGGCCGCGGATATAGACCGTTGAAGGCGTGGTCTTGCGGCTGCGGGCGATCAAATCGGCGATCTGTCGGTAATCCATGATCTCCCTCACATCGCCGGCCGGCGGAGAAGCCCCCGTTCGTCAAGCAGGCGCTTCAACAGATCGCGGTTGGCCGCGGACAGCCGGGTCAGGGGCGGACGAAGCGGACCGCCCGGCAATCCCATCAGGGTCAGGGCTTCTTTCACGGCCATGGGATTCGTTTCCAGGCGAAGGGCTTCGAAAAGCTCATAATACGCGTCGTGGATTTCAGCGGCCCGGGCCAGGTCGCCTTCAAGGGCCAGATCGGTCAGCTCGCGCATGACGCCCGGGATGATGTTTCCCGCGACGGTGAAAACCCCCTGCCCGCCGAAGGCGATCAGCGGATAAGCGGTGGCATCCTTGCCGGTCAGCACGGCAAAATCCTTGCCTCGGGCGAGGTGCAGCAGCCGGGCCAGGTGGTCGAGCTCCTTGACGCCGTCCTTGGTGCCGATGATATTGGGATGCTCGATCAGCTGGGCGTAGGATTTGGCTTCGATGGCCACGGCCGCCCGCTCGGGGACGTTGTGGAGCAGGATGGGAACGGGCGAAGCGTCAGCCACCCGCCGATAGAAGTCGACCAATCCCGCCTGGGTGGGCTTGACCAAATAGGGGGCGAACACAACGACGTAGTCGCTGCCCAGGGCGGCATAAAGGCGGGCCCGCTCGATTGTGATGTCGAGGTTGCAGGAGCACGTATCCGGGGCGACTTTGCATCGGCCCCCGGCCTCCTCGATGCAAATTTCCACCACCCGGCGTATTTCCGCGTCCGTCAAGGACGGACTCTCGCCGGTAACCCCGAGAGGGGCCAGGCCGTGGATTCCGCCTTCCACTTGGGTCCGGACGAGCGCGCGCAAACCGTCTTCGTCCAAGCCGAGATCCGGCTTAAACGGCGTCATCAAAAGTGTATAGGCGCCTGTCAGCATGCTGTCTCCTCGACCAGCCGGACGGCCGCCCCGGCGAACGAAAGCGCGGGGAAAAATCCGGCGGGTTCTGGAAAATTTTATAGCATACGGGAATGGGGATGTCAAAAAACGGGACGTTCGCGGCCGCCGCCCAAAGCGTGGGCAAAACGCCAGAACTCTCGCAAGATCAATTTCATCGGCCCGCCCCTGGGAGGCTTTTCAACAGGGTTATTCACAGATCCTGTTCAAAAATCCCCGAGGTAGCAACGGGCGCCGCAAAAACGCGTTCTGAAATAGGGATTGGACAAGGCTTCCGACCGGACGGTCTTGTTCGTTCCCGGGGCATGGATGAAAACACCTTCGCTGATGTAAATACCAACATGGCTGATCCGGTCATCCCCTCCGGTGGCGAAAAAGACGAGATCGCCGGGGCGAAGATCCGTGATGCCCACCGGCCGACCGGATTCGAACTGGGCGTAAAGCGAGCGGGGCAGGTCCAAACCGTTCAGGCGATAGACGGCCATCATCAAACCGCTGCAGTCGAAACCTTCCTCGGCGGAAGCGCCGCCCCAGGCATAGGGATAATCGATGAAGCTGCGGGCCGTTTCGACCAGGTCGAGGCGCAGCCGGGCCGCGGCGTCGGCCGGTAATCCCGCCGGGGCGGAAAAAGTCCGGCCGTCGACGACGAAATACTCCTGGATGATACCCTGTTCAGAAAGGATCCGGGCCGCGCTCGAAGCGTCCTCGCGGGTGCCATAGGGCCCGATCCAGACCTTGAAGAATCCCGAGGCATGGGAGAAATAGAACGCCCTATCTGATCGGCGTTGCAGGGAGCGGGTCAACTCGGCCGCGTTCGCTTCCGAAGAAAAAACTCCGACTTGAATGAACATTCCGCCGCGGGAGGGGCTCTCCGGAGAAGGCGTGGGCCGGATACGGGGCCGGCAGGCCGAAGCGGACAGGATCGCCAGGAGAAGAACGCCGGACCATCGCCCGAGTATCCGCGTCATGAGAGCCCTTACCAGGCATCGGGGATGCGGGCGGAGACGGCCAGCTTGCGCAAGGCGGCGTCGACGACATCCCGGGGCTGGCCTTCGATATCGATGGTGACGATGTTTTTGGTCGGCAAGCCCTTCAGTCCCCCGAAGAGCCCGCCGATGGATCCGCCGATCAATCCTCCGAGGATGGCACTGGCCCGTTTCTGCGCCGAAGGCTTTTTGAAGCCGATGACGTCGCCGGCGATGGTGCCGACGAATCCCCAGCGCAGCAGTCCCGTGGCCGCTCCCTTCAGGGCCGAGATTTTGGCCCGCTCGATATAGCGGATTTCCGGCACGTTGATGAAAACGTAACCGGATTCACCCTGGATTTCCTTAACCACGACCGAATTGGCCCGCACGGCGCAGAGCTCTCCAGCAATCCGCGCGCCGTCGATCTTGACGACCGTGACGTCGATCCCCCGCCTCTCGCCGGAGGCCGGAAGCGCCGTGATCGAAACCATCGCCGCGGCGATCATAAAGGCGCCCATGAGCGCGGTCCCGCGGCGATCAGAAATGAGCATGCGGCTGATTCCTTTTCTCCATTCTACCACTGCCGCCCGGCGAACCCAAAAAATGCCTGCTCATTTCCTCGCCGCCCCAGATCCCTTCTTGACTTCTCCGATAGGGTAATCTATATTTTAAAGCATCGACAGCCAAAAAGGAGATATTCATGTCACGACGACGCGATTTTCTGAAGGGTTCCATGGTTTTGACGGGCGCTGCCGTTCTCAGTAGCGCCGCATTCGCCCAGGGCGGCTCAAAATTCCCGGCCGGCCTCATCTACACGAAAGAAGCGCCGGGACGCTGGGCGGGCAAGGAAGGGGCGCATGCGCCCAAGGCGGCGGTCGACGGCGCGACCGTCAAGATCACCAATTCCCACCCCATGACCGAGAAGCATTTCATCGTCAAGCACACGCTCTTGACTCCGGAGGGCAAGGTCCTGGGCGAGAAAACATTCGTTTCGACGGACGCCGCGGAATCGACCTATACCCTTCCGGACGGATTCAAAGGGGCCCTTTGGGCGGCCAGCTTCTGCAACATCCACGACCTGTGGGTGACGGAATTCAAGATCTGATCCGGGGATTCGGCGGAGGCGAAGGTCCCGCCACGCACATATGCCCGCCGGAGCGCTCCGACACGGCAGGTGTCGGGCCCGGCTATTTTTTCTTCGCTCCCAGATTGTAGTGGTATGTCGCCCAGTTGTTCCAGAAGGTCCACGCACCGGCAATGGTTCTGCGGTCGTCGCTGAATTTCAGGCGAAAGGTCGCCGCTTCCCAGCCGTCGAACGTACCCTCCGTCGCGGTGATCTTCCCTTCCCAATCCCCGTTGGAATAGTTTCCGACGAGGGTGTAGGCCACATACCCCCCGGGGGGAGGTACCTGAATCTTCGCTTGGAACCGCCCATCCGCGAGTTTCGTGATCACCCAGATTTTATAAGGATCCGCCTGATCGATGTATGTCCCTTCAATAGAGTCATCGGACGAAGGTTTCGCCCCCGTATTTCCGTCCGCCGTCCCTTCTTTCACGAACGTACAACCGTTCATCGATCCGCTTCATGATGCCTCCTTGCGACGCTGCAGATGCGTCGTTTTTTTGATAGATATTCTCGACGCCGAGTCGAAGTCAAGAAAAATACGATTCAACCAGTTGTCGGCAAAATGGGCGGAAACGAGGTGCGAGTCACTCAGGTATTTTTAATCATTATCCCTGGACCGATTTAAGGGGAGGCGGGCCGTGCGAACATCAGCAGGCCAAACCATTTTTTCCATTCGTTTCGATATTTAAAATTCTCTCTTATTCGCCGCCTGCCCGCTCAATCTTGATTAACCTATCGGGATGCGGTACCGTTGATGTCAGAAGAACAGCCGCCGCCTTTCTTGGCGGAAGAAAAGGACGCATGCTTAGAATCGGGCGCCATCCCATCGCTATCCCGTTTTCTGAGGGAAAAAATCATGAGTGAGAATATAAAAAAAGCAATCCTTCTCGTGGAAGATGAGGCTCTCATAGCGAGGGACGAGAAATTGATCCTTGAGGGGTACGGTTATAGCGTCTTCCTGGCAAAGGACGGTGAAGCCGCCATAGAAACAGTCGAAAAAACGCCCGCTATCGATCTCATCCTTATGGATATCGGCCTCGGAACAGGGAAGATGGACGGTACGACAGCCGCAGAGATAATTCTGCGAACGCACGACCTCCCCGTGGTATTTTTATCGTCCCATGCCAGCCCGGAGATCGTGGAGAAGACCGAAAGAATCACTTCCTATGGCTATATCGTGAAGAATTCGCGGAGCACCGTTCTCCACGCATCCATGAAGATGGCTTTCAAGTTATTTGAATCGACGAGGCTGGCCAAATCAAGAGAGAAGGCGCTCCGGGAGAGTGAGAAGAAGTTCAGAACCCTGTTCAATAATGCCGAGGCGGGAATGTTCCGGACTCGCCTTGATGGGTCGGAGTTCCTGGACTTGAACGACAAATACCTTTCCATCGTCGGCCGGACGCGCGAAGAGCTTGTCGGCCAACCCTCGCAAATCCTCTGGGCCGACCCGAAGGAGCGGGAAGAAATGGTTAAAATACTCGAGGCCAAGGGCCATGTCGACGGCCTCGAGTTCCGATTGCTAAAAAAGGACGGCCACGTCATAAACTGCGTCACATCCTTGAGACTCTACCCTGAGCAGGGAATACTGGAAGGGTCGATGATCGACGTCACCGAGCACAAGCAGGCGGAGGCGCTCTTTCAACTGGAACGTGAATCGTTTCTGGAACTGATCAACAATCAACCTGCGGGGATCTATCGTCTTCGGGTGTTTCCCAGAGAACAGTGGCGCGAGGACGCCTGGAACAAATCCGAACTCTCTCCTTATTCGTTAGAGTTGGTCAACGACCGCTTCTGTGAAATTCTAGGGATTACCAGGCCGTTTTTTGAAGCGAACCCCGGTTTCCTCATCGATCTGATCCATCCCGAAGACAAAGCAGAATTCGCCCATAAGAACGAAGAAGCCAATGCCAAGCTGATTCCCTTCCAATGGGAAGGGCGTTTGATTGCCGGAGGGAAAATTTGCTGGGTTCACTTCGAATCACTGCCGCGACCGGCCGCAAACGGGGATGTTCTCTGGATGGGCATCCTCTATGACATCACCGAGCGCAAACAGGCGGAGGCCAAGATCAAGGCCCTCCTGCTTGAAAAAGAAATTCTCCTCAAAGAAGTGCATCACCGCATCAAGAACAACATGGCCGCCATGATGAGTCTTCTTTCTCTGCAATCGAAGGCTCTCAAGAATCCCGAAGCCAAAGCGGCCCTGCTGAAAGCCAAGGAGCGCATGATGAGCATGGCCGTGCTCTACGATAAACTCTATCGCTCCGAGAACATACGGGAGATGTCGCTCAGCGATTACCTCCCGCGCCTGATCGACGAAATTGTCGGCGTACTCCCCAACAGGGAAATGGTTAAGGTCGAGAAAAAAATTGATGATGTTGCTATCGAAGTGCAGTTGTTGTCCCCTTTAGGGATTATCGTGAACGAACTCATTACCAACGCCATGAAACATGCATTCATCGGCAAAGAAAACGGAGCCATCAACGTAACCGTCTCGGCCAAGAATGGTCTCGTGACTCTCATCGTCGAGGACGACGGGAACGGGATCCCGGATTCGGTCGACTTGAACAATACCGGCGGAATGGGATTAGAACTCGTGTCTATGCTGACGGCTCAGATCGGCGGAACCATCCGGATCGATCGCCGGAAGGGAGCGCGATTCGTTTTGGAATTCGATTCGCGCCCGGCGGGATCAGCTTGATGAAATTGCAAAGACATGACGGGAAGCGTCCCCAATTTAAATGCAATTTTCCCTGATCCTCACCCAAAACCGGTCCAGCCGATATTGGACATGATGCCATACCTCCTTTTTGAGATACAGCGGATCTGTTTTCCGCCTTATTGCCCTGTTCAGTTCTTGGGGTCCAGCTCATTTATCGATTCAATGGTTCTTTTTGTTTGTCAATCGAGCAACGGCCTTCCGAGCCATAGGTCACATGTCGAATCCTGTCAGGCCCGCTCTTTTTTTCAGCGCGGTTCGGATGCGGGCACGGAGAGTGGGCACGGCGCGGATCAATCCCAACCCAAGTAATCGCGCAGGTGCGCTTCTCGACGCGCTTCTGTGATCAATTTTCTGTCGCGCCGCAGGAGTTGCCACATCGCCTGCCTATAGCGCATCCACAAAACCATGAATCGCACGGGATAGTAGCAAAGGACGCGCCACGAATCGGCTGGCGCGGGATACTTCCAGGCCATCTCCGAGCGAGGCGGAAAAAGCGCTCTGCGCAAAACGCTCAGTTTGTCGACAAAATGCGCCTTACCCTCAAAACGCACGACCTCGCTCTTCAAGGCCAAAGAACCGCTGTCCAGAATCTTGCTCCTCACCCAGTCCATGGTGACATCGTCCAGTGGATCCGCCTCAAGGGCATCCCACACGGATGCCGGAATGGAGGTGCAAGTCCATTCTTCCGTCAATTGCAAGGCCAGGCGCACGCCATTGGCGATGACCCACTTATTGGCGAGCGCGGTGAATTGTTTCCAGTCAATCACGTCACCATACCGATGAATGACGAGGGCGATGTCTAAATAATTCCGCAGGCCCGCGAAGTCAAAGCGATGGTGAACAGAAGTATGCAGGCACAGATGCAAGAGCAAATCTGTGGGCGAAAACATCAGCACCGATACACCTCCGATGGTGGCGGTCTTGGCCCTCGACCACAGTTGCTCAAGGTCGCCGTTCTCAAAATGACCCTTGTAGCGCGGGCACATAATCGTCCAATGCATTTCCACCCTCAAGCCGCCGGGTTTGGATAGGGGCAGCATGTACTGGGAGACGGTCTGCTCGGCGATGGGATCGAAAGAGCGTTCGGAGGCAAATCCAAGCGAACGCAAAGCTCCCAACGCCTGGGCCAAGTCGTTTTGCTTGATGAGTAAATCCACATCCCCCATCGGCCGCAAGCCGATGTTGCCATAGACCTTTTCGGCCAGGCACGCGCCCTTGAGCGGGATCACCGGAATGTTGGCGGCTTGCAAGACGCGCAAAATTTTGCCGAGTTCCTGGAACAAATTCAAATTGCGTATCGCGCTGGCGAGATAGATTTGGCGTAACTGTTCAGCAATTACCGGGGGCGGTGGGCCGCCGCGCTTTTTTATCCTCGCATACAACACTGGTGCGACATTGTGCTGTTGCGCTAGCGCGATGAGGCGTTCCCACTCCTCTACGGTTAGCGTTTCTGTGGCGACATCCCCCTCGGCCAACAAGGCGATGAGCCGCGCGGCGTTGGGGTTGATCTCGGTCATTTGATTTCTCTTCCTTTCGGCCTCCCGAAATGCTTGCGCGCGTACAGAGCCAGTTTGGCCACGGTGAGAAGAAATTGGGCATTAGACTGGCGCATCTCCGCCGAACCGAAAATGCCGCGCCCCGAATCCCACGCTTGATCCAGTTCGCGCCGCAGTTGCTCGAACGAATAGCCCGGCGGGAGTTGCGCGATCACATCGGCAAGCAGTTCGCGCGCACGTTGAATAGTCTGCGCGCCTTGTTGATGTGTAATTACGCCTGCGAGATACTTATTGAGCAGGTCGCACTGGTACGCACGACAAGTGTTAGGATGCTTGGGATAAACCGAACAATGTTGCTCCCGATAAAGCGGACAGGGCTGACGAAAGCCGAGCGTGTCGCCGATTGTCTCGATGGTCAAGCCAAGCGCGCGGACCTGTTCGATTCCGTCCGGCTTGACGACGGCGTGCACGTGCAACACACCATTGCAGCACAAGCCACAGGCAAGGCAGAGTGAGGAGCCAGCAGACCCTAAAGGTTTTCCGCTCGGGTCTTCGCGCGCGATCATGCGCACGCCTTTGCTCTGCCGAATGTTTTGCGGAACGCATTTCGAGCCGGCGACCAGTCTCCACGCAGCAACCGCCGCGCGCCTTGCCCAACCCGTCCGAGCAAGCTACACATGCGATAGACTCGCTCCGGCAACCAGACCCAGTTGAGACGGCGCAGGGGGGCGGACATCAAAAGTGCGATCAGCCAATACGGCGCGTACGGCGACTGGAACAAACGAAACAGGCCGTTGACATATGTGCGTTTCAATTCATGATAAAACTTGCGGTAGACCTGGGTAAGATCGTTCGTTACGAGTCCCTCCCGCCTAGCGCGTTCGTGCAATTCCGTCCCTGGGTAGAAGACCAGGGAAAACAAAGCCAGGCGGTATGGTCGCCGAAGGCGCAACATCATCCGCAGCGTCTCGATCTGATCTTCCTCCGTCTCCCAGGGATTGTCCAGGATCAAATGATACCTTGGTATGATGCGATCCGTGAACTTATGCAAGACCTCAAAGGTTTGAGTGATGTGCTTCTGCGTGCAGGCGCGATGATAGACCTGGTGCATCACCCGCATGCTGCCGGTCTGGATACCCACTTGCGCATCGACCAGTCCCGCGTCTACCAACAGACGGATTTTCTCTTCATCAACGATCTCCGGATGAAAACCGCTTATTGAAAAAGGAATTCCATTGGCCTGTTTGTAGCTACTGCAGAACTCGCGGACCATTTTCACATCATCCACGAAGAGTTCATCGTTGATATGAATACGTTGGATCTCCGGGAAACACGACCTTATCTGTTTCAACTCTCCAAGGAAATTGGACACGCCGCGGCGACGGACACGCCATTCCCGGCCATAGATTTTGCCGAGAAAATTGTTGGCACAATAAGCGCAGCGATAATGACAGCCTCGAGACAGGAAAATTGGGTAGGTGAGGAGTGATTGGGGAGGGAAATTTCTTCGGATATGGTAGAACAGCAAATCCTTGCTCATGGGCTGGAGGCGTTCCTGATGCAGAACGAACTCTGCGCTCAAATCGTAATCAGGGTAGGGATAGGAATCAAGATCGGATGCCAACGGGCGTAAAGGCGTGCGCACAATTTCGCAGTTGCGCTTGTACCAGATGTTGCGGATTTCGGCGTAACCGTTGCCGTTGCTCATTTGCTGGACCAGCTCGCGCAGCGCCTCTTCCCCTTCGCCTACGCAAATCAGGTCGGCGTGTTCCAGACATTCCTCCGGACGCACGGTGGGGTGGACGCCGCCCCAGATGATGGGAGCATGGGTTGAACGGCGCAGATGTTGAGTGATCTGAACCGCGTTGTCAAAATAGTTGCTCATCAGAGAGAGGCCGACCAGGTCGCTGCCCTGCACCACTTTCGCAACCTGATCCAGCGCCGATTCGGAATAAGAAAAACGAAACCCGGCTCCACGCGAACTTACCCCTTTGATCTCATGGGGCAGCATAACCGTCTGGCATTCAACTCCCATCGTCTTCAGCACGGCCGATAGCATACGGATCCCATTGACCGTGACATTTTCGTAGGGTGAAATAAGCGTGACTTTCATAACCTCCCTCCTCGGATCAGGTTATTTTCAGCCAATGCGACAAGTCGCGCCCGATGAGGTCTTGGAGTTTCAAAATGTCCTCACGATAATCCTCGGTCAGGCGCGCGCGGATTTCGGGGTCGAGGGGAGGTGGCGGCGCGAGATTGAATCGGTCATTCATGCGTCGAAAAGCCGACACGATGGCACGCCGTGCGGTCGCGGGCAGGAACGGCATCGTTTGTTCAATCCGCGCGGGATTGGTCGCTAGGCTATGCAGCCGCCGGCTTTTGGGCAACAACGTGACGTTGCTCCGCCGAATCTCGGGCGCGAAATCTTCATCCACCTCTAAAAAGCGGAATAAGTCGCGCAACATGGCTTGCGGTGTGTTGTTCCAGTCGTCGTAGAGATACACTTTGATCTGCTCGCGTGGGAAACGAGCGTACCAGTCCGTCAGGTGGGCATGGTAGTAGCCGTTCGTCTTGTGGAACCCACTATACCAACCTTCTTTCACGCGCTCATCTTCATGCGCTAAGGCCTCTTCAAACGTCTTACCTCGATAATCTAAGCCCCTCTCCAAATGAAATGTATAGTGCGAGAAAGCGCGTTCGGCCGGCTGGCGCAGGATCGCAATGATCCGGCTTTGCGGCAGACTTTGCTTGATGCGTTGCGCCGCCAACGGCGACCTCAAATAGTTGGTTGAGGCTTCACCAATCGCGCGCTGGTTCGTCACGCCGGCAAAAAGCAGAGCGTACGCGGCTGGTTTCCACACGGTAACCCGGCGAATATGGTCTCCGATGGGAGCGGGAAAAATCGGCGGCTCTCCTTTAAAAGCGAAAAAGAAGGGTTCTTTGACCGGGCTCATGTAGATTTCGGGATGCTGCGTGAGCGCATCGTAGAGCGCGGTCGTGCCGGCTTTGGGCGCGCCGATGATAAAAAAATTCGGCAAATTCAACGTTTCACCTCGTGACGTTCCGGATGTGTTTGAGCAGCCGGCTCAGGCGCGAACCGCGTTTGAGCCGCAAGGCGCAGAAGAACCGCAATTTCTTGCAGGCTTTCTCGTCCGTCGCGACGCCAAACTGCGGCGCGATCTCCCGGTAAAGGCGATAACATCCTAATCCCAGGTAAGCCGACTGCTGGCAAGCCGCGCGCCAGCGATCGGACATCCGCCGGCGCAGAAAAGCATCCGGCGTCTGCGCCAGACGGACGAGCCAGGTTCCGGCTCGCTCAAGATCCGCCAAGCTGGCGAACGATGCCTTTTCGGCAACATGGGCAACGGCGGCGTAATCCGCTTCCGCCATTGCGGGAAAAAGCGCCTGGAGATAGCGGCTGCGGGACTTTCGCATATTCTCAATTGCAATAGAATACATCACAACATGGGTCTGCCGGGCATGACCGCGATACTTGTGCAAAACGTTCGGCATATTTCCCATCCGGTAGAGCGGGGCGAGTCGCGTCCACATCTCGTAATCGCCCATTGTCAACAGAGTCTCGTCGTATGAATGAGTTCGTGCAATATCTGCGCGTAACATGACGGTCGGGTGCAACAGAGCATTGCGAAACACGAGTTCGTGGCAAATGGCCACATGAGATTCGGGGAACCACCCGAGGCAGTCTTGGTCACCAAATGATTTGGTGCAACTCCCGCAAATGTCCACCCCGGTTTCGCCCATCCATTCGACTTGACGGGCAAAGCGATCGGGCAGTGCGACGTCATCGGCATCCATATAGGCGATGAGTTCGCCATGCGCCGCCGCGATGCCTGTATTCCGAGAACGGTACGCACCGCCATGTTCCGCGAAAATGGGGCGAATGCGGGCATTGCGCGCAGCAAACTCGCGCACGATGCCCGGTGAGCCGTCCGTCGAGCCGTCGTCTATAATGATGAACTCGAAATGCGGATAGGTCTGGGCCAGAATCGAGTTGATCGCATCCGCGATGTAAGATTCGGCGTTATAGACCGGCATCACCACCGAGATGAGCGGGGGACCGGGGGAGGCCGCCAAGTCAGCCACCGAACCTCAATAAAAACATCCCCACCCCCAGGCCGCGCGTCAGGATCGTACCGCACTCTCTTGTCGTTTTCACATTCACCTCTTTTTGCAGTGCGTGCAGCACGCCGTTCATCTTGGGCAAATCCAACACCTGTCGCGCCAACACGGATCCTTCCAGACGGACCATCATCGCCTGCACGTGCGACAGATCCGCGAGGATGCGCCGACCGAGATCGGCGGCTTGCATACCGCGACGCGTGTTGAGGCGGACTTCATCGGGCAGCAGTCCCCGCATCGCGCGGCGAATCAGCGCGCGGTTTTGCCCGTTCAGGCGGTATTGCTCATCGGGGATGGCCAGGCAGAATTCCATCAGGCGTTTGTCCATCGTCGGATCGCGCACCTCCAAACCGTAAGCGGGTCCCAGGGCCGCCCAAATCGAGCCGATTCCGCCAGCCGACTTGAGCAGTTGCAGACGCGCCTGGAGGGAGTCGGCGGGGAGCGTGAAAAACGGATCGTGCCCGCTGGCCTTCATCCGCCGCGTGAGATCGAGCGAGCGCGCCCAATCAACGTTGATGGCGGAATACTCGGCCCACGGCGCGCGCTCGAGAGAAAGCCAACGCGATACATGATCGCGCATGGGAAAAAGCACGGGGCGCAACAAATGCCGCTTGATCATCTTCCACGGCGACAGCCCCGAGCGTTTGTATTTGCTCCAAAACGTCCGCCATTGCCCCGACAAAATCGGTGGCCAAAAATTTTCCACGCCGCCTGTCCACGAAATCGTCCCGTTGCCCATCTGTCCGGTCAGGAGAACGCAAAGCCTTTGTTGCTGCGCGGTTTCCAGGAGCGCATGGATCCAGAACATATTTCCGGCCGCGTGCATGGGGCTGTCGCGCAATTCCAGGTCACGCGCGATGCCCGCCAACGGACTGATGTTCTCGGCGCGGATGTCATGCACGTCCAGATTGCCGATGAACCGGCGATTGAGTTCAACCTGAGGCGATTCGTCGCCATAACGTCCGCGCGGCGTCGCGCTTTGGGTATCGAAAAGGGGGACCGAAGTAAAGACGGGCAAGCGTTGACCGCGGGCCCGCAGCTCCCGCGCCGCCAGCGCGCAGACCGAGCCGGAATCCAAGCCGCTGCTGAGGGTGGCGCCGACAACCCCATCCCGACCCTCCCCCGTACACTGGGGTAGAGGAACACGCAAACGGCAGCGCACCGCCTCGGCGAAAATTTCCAGAAATGCTTCCAGATATTCGTCATCGGAACCCAGGCGAACGCGCGGCGTGTTTTCTATAAACCAATAACGCCGCGAATCCACTTGATCCGCGGTGACCGTCAACGTGTGCGCCGACGGCAGGCGACGAATCTCTTCATAGGCCGTCTGCCTGCCATTTTCACCGCCACCCCATACGGTCAGTAAACTCGCGATGCCGAACAGGTTGGGGCGCTTGGGTACTTCAGGCAGCGCCAGCAACGCTTTGATGGAGGAAGCGAAAGCGAAAAAGCGTGGGTGGCGATAGTAATAAATGCTGCTGATGCCGCAGTGGTCGCGGGCCAGAAACAACTTGCGCTGGCGCGGATCCCACACCGCGAACGCCCAATCGCCGATGAGATGATACACGCACTTTTCGCCCCAGCGGAGATAGGAGTGGAGGATCAAATCACCGTCGGGGATTTCCGATTCCCGGTTTAAGATTTCAGATTGCTGATTGTCGGCTCCCCAATCGGAAACCTGCAATCCTAAATCTGAAATGATTTCTTCCCGGTTATCAATCCGCGCGTGGGCGGCGAGGACAACGCCGCTGCCAGAATGCTGGCGCGGCAGGGCTTCGTATCGCGCTTCGGGCGTACTGCAGAGCAACAAATGCCCGAAGCCGATATTATCGTTCTGCCAAATGGACGCACCGTCGGGACCCCAATACGCCATACTGTTGCGCATGGCTTCGAGGCGCTCGCGGGCGACGGGCTGCCCGTCGAGGTTCACGATGCCAAAGATACCGCTCATGGGATCTGCCTCATGGCTCGCCCGCTGCGCGAGCCGCAATCAAAAATCTCCACGCAGGACCGGTTCCGGCTCTTGGTTATGGCGCTACAGCGTCAATTTAAAGCTTTATATAAATCATATTTCTGAAAGACCGCTCCGATTTGTGCATCATTGATCATTTCATTGACTGACCATAACTTTTTTGTCTGTGTTCCCATAATCGTGGGAAATTCCTTGTGATAAGGATGGACTTTTTTGCACGAAATATGATTAAGTAACGCCATCGCCTTAAACCAAATATCGTCATTTTTTGGGCACAATACCTTGAAGGCGGCTTCATTAAACACTTCCTGATTTAAAGATGCGGGAGGATACAGAATACCTCCGACACCTGTGGGAAAGAGCTTATAGCTCGGCCCTACTAGGCCTGGCGCAAGGTGGTTCCAATTCCTGTAGCTTTTCAGTTTGCCTGCTGCATTTATTTCCATAAAATGCGCTCGATGGCAGTGGATAGAATTCGGTTCATGCCTATACGATTCACATAAATCTTTCAACCACGTTGGAGGGTAGAGACAATCATCATCAGCAGTAACGATAATAGCTTGGGGGTAATTTTTTAATGTATGGATTAACTTTGTATGCGGACCAACATCTCTGCACCATTCTATTTTTAAGCCTTTTTTCTCAAGCCTGTCTAGATATTTGGGGGCAGGTTGAGCTTTAAGCATTTCAGGCACCCATAAAAGCAAATCATCTGGCCTAAAGCTTTGACACATCAAGGACGCGACACATAAATAGAGGGTTGGCAAACGTTCCAAAGTTGTCGTTAGACTGACGATGATCGGAGGTTGTCTTTTATGGGCAGCAACACCGTTGAGCAGACCAAGAGCTGTCTTCAATTTATAAAATCTTTCCAGATTGGCCGACTCAATAATTCTCATGTCTCACGCTAAACAGAAGTGCGCGCGGCGGAGCATTTCACACGCAGACATGGTTGATTGGGGATGCCCGATTTACAGTTAGCGATCCGCCATCCCTTCCTCACGGTGGTCAATCCGCGCGTTGGCGGTGAAGACGCCTTCGCTCGCGGGGTGCTGGTGCGATAGATTTTCGTGCCGCGCTTCGAACGTGTTGCAGAGCAACAGATGCCCGCCGCTCGCATTTTCGTTCCGCCGAATGGATGAGCCGTCGGGACCCCCACAAACCACACTCGCGTGCATGACTTCGCTGTGTTCGCGGGCGACGGGTTGCCCGTCCAGATTGAGAATACCAAAAATGCCGCCCAAGAGTTCTCTTTGTTATGCTCACCGCGCAAGGCGGAAGTTATTCGGGCGTGTTTCAAGTCAATTGAAACACACCCGTTCCCTTTTCAATCTCTTTTGTACTTTCCGGAGAGGGGGTCAAGAACCGAAGTAAATGCCTTCCGGAGCTTTTCCCCCATGGAGGAGCGCCTCGTTCAACGCTACTTTTTCAAACGTCGGCGTGACCCACGAGCGCAGCTCGGCGGTCTGTTGCTCTTGAGGTTCTGTCTTGATTTTTGACTGTTCCATTTTGATTCTCCTTGCGTTAGAAAATTGAAATTGAACGTTGGATGTGGAAAGTTGAACGGGGCAGTCCAGACCAACGCGACCAAACGACTATCCAACTACACGACGATCCAACTCTCCGCGCGTTTCAGGATAGCGCGCCAGGATGCGGTAGTCCTGTCCGTTGGATTGCCCGACGATCACTTCATTCCCGTCCTGCAGCCAGGCGTGCCCGGTCAAGCCGCGGTCGGACACAGTCGCCGCGCCGTAGTGCAAAGTCGTGCCGATGCCGAGTCGGCGCAGAATGACTTGCGCAGCAATCGCGCGCGGGAAGCACACCGTTTCGCCCGGCAGGAAGAAGGCCGCTAAATTCGTCTGCCGTTGTACCCTCCTTCTGAACCGTTCGCGTTCGGTTTCGGTGATTTCGTCATGGCCCGCCGTAAAGGGTATTCGCGCAGATACCCCTATCCGTTGGCGCTCGGCAAACGTCTCGAGCGGCCGCCTGGGCGGGCGCTCAAAGAACCGCGTCAGCCGTCGAAACGGAATCACGCGCAGCGCCAGGCGCGCGACGAGCAGATAGAACATGGCTTCGAGCAAATACGGGCGCGCCCGCGCAGGAATACGGCGAAAGCGCGCCGCCCGTTCAGCCAGCCACTTGTACCAATCCAGCATCGCACAATCCTTGTAAGAGCGCGGTCACTTCGCGGCGGCAAGTTTGCTCATCGACCGCGAACTGGCGGCCCAGCTGCGCACAGATCGCGTCGAGGGAAATGGGCGTCGCGATCAAGTCCCAGACGCGCCCCGCCGTTTCGTTGAGCGAGTAGCAAAAGCCGGCTTGCGCGTCAATTGCCAGCAGTTCGTCGTCCAGTTGGCTGAAGGAAATGTCCTTGCCGCGCTGGACAAGCGTGTTCGCCTCAATCTTGATCGTTGTTTTCACCGCTTCTTGACTCCTCAAATCAAATCTGAAAGAGAAAAGGCCATTCTTTTTCCAGTACGCTGCTAATATTTTTCACAATTGATCCGCAATGTCAATAAACGTTTTGCCAATGCTTTAACAGCTTTTCCATCGCCGCATCGAACGCCGTCCAATCGCGCGGTCGCGCGAATTCCCAGATTGGAACGCGCCGCGCGATTTCCGCGCAGCGCTGCCAGTGCGCGGCGGCCTGTCCCATGGGCTCAAGCAAGTCGCCACGATAGGTCGCCGATTCCACGAATCGGCGCAAGGCCGTTGCGCCGGTCAAGCGCGTGATCCCCGGTTCTCCCCACTTCAGCAGATAGATCCCGGCCAGCGGCAGGGGGTGTTGAGCCTCATCTCCCGGCAATGGAAGGTGAAATTTGTCACTCCGGAAATAATCGCGTTCCAAACCGGCTGCGCTGCGCCCCAACTTGTTCAGCGCATCGCGCCAGAGTTTCAGCCGGGGCGAGGAGGGATAAACCCGCGGCGCGCCGTTCGGGAGGACCTCAAAACGGGACAGATCATCGCTCACAAGGCGATGACCTCGGCTAATCAGCCATGCGGCAAGCAAAGACTTGCCGGCGCCGGTCTCGCCGCAGAAGGCGAAGGCCCCGTTTCCAACCTGCACGACGCTGGAATGGAGCGACAGGATACCGCGTTGATAGCACAACGCGCCCCAAGCCGAGCCAAGCAAAAAAAGGCGCATTTCGCGCGGACGGGCGCCGGGGGCGGGCGTGATATGGATGGCGCGGCCTTGCCGCACCCAATATTCGCCGGCATGAGGGGCGTGAAAGCGGTATTCATCGCCGGTGATCAGCCGCGTTTCGAATTTTTCGCTTTCAACCCCCTCCCCTTCCAGGGGGGGAGGCCCCCCTTCCCCGCTCTCTTCATCCGGACGCGAGAGGCGCTCGCCGGATTCTACCGTGATGGTCACATCCGGCTGCGGGCAGGGCCGGTCGCTCTCGAACGCCGCCCATTCAGGGATCGGCAATTCGGAGGTGACATGCAAATCAGCGTTGGTATAGCAGCAGGGTTTCATAGCCGGCCTAGCTTCTATATATTTGCCGCCCTATTTTTGTCAAGGTGAACCGTCGACACGACCTTGTCATTTTGGCCATCACCAGCCGCAAAACCCGACATCTTTGTGCACCACCAACGCGCCGGAACGCGTTGGCTACCCTTCCCGTGCACTCCAGCGCCGTTTTCAAACAGTCTCCACGTCGACCACAAGGCTCGGCTAGAAATTTCACCACACAGCTGGTAAACTAAGTGCGGGATCGTGTCAAAAATCTCTCCTCTACGCAACCGTATCCAAAGCGCGCTGCAATTGGGGCGTGCTCTGCGCCTGGTCTGGCAGACCGCGCCAACCTGGACGCTGGTCAATAGCCTGCTGGTATTCGTGCAGGGCGTGTTGCCGCTCGTCTCACTCTACTTGATGAAGCGCATCCTCGACGCCGTCTCGGCCAGCCTGGCTGCGCCCCACCCGGCCAGCGCCTTCCAGCCGGTCGTTTTTTGGATCTTGCTGGCCGGCGGCGTGGCCGCCTTCACCGCCCTCATTCGTTCTATCAGTGAGTACGCCTCCGAAGCGCATGCGCTGCAGGTGACGCACGCGGTCGCCGACATTCTGCACGCCCAATCCATCGCCGTGGACTTGGAATACTATGAAGACCCGGGTTACTACGACACGCTGCACCGGGCCCAGAAGGAAGCGCCGTTCCGTCCCACGCGCATCGTCAACGGGCTGATCCTGGCTGCCCAGAACGGCATTTCCCTGCTGGGGATTGTCGGCCTAGTCATTTCGTTCAACGGGCTTCTGGCCCTGGTCCTGTTGCTGGCTGCCTTGCCGGGCGCGCTGACCCGCCTGAAATACTCGCGCCGCTTGTATGGTTTCGACCAGGACCAGACCGAAAAGGAACGTCGGACCTGGTATGATCACAATGTCCTCACCGACGTGCACTACGCCAAAGAAGTGCGGCTGTTCAGCCTGGGGGCCCTGTTCCAAAAGCGCTATCACGATGGGCAGGAGCAGATCCGCACGGGCAAATTGGAGCTCTCGCGTCGCCGCGTCCGCGCCGATTGGCTCGCCCAGGCGCTTGCCGTCGCCGCCCTGTTCAGCTCGCTGGCTTGGCTCGCCCGGCAGACGGTTCTCGGCGCGGTCACAATTGGCGGCCTGATGATCTATTACGTGGCCTTTCAAAACGGCTTGAATTTCATGCAGTCCATCCTTCGCGCCCTGGCCGGGCTCTATGAGGATAGCCTGTTCCTGACGAATCTTTTCCGGTTTCTTGACCTGAAGCCCAAAATCGTCGCGCCGCCCCATCCGCACGCCGTGCCCCAACCTATGCCGCGCGGCATCGCTTTCCACGGCCTCGGATTTACCTATCCCAGCCGTAAAGATGAAACGCTGCACGACATTGACCTCACGCTGGCACCGGGCGAGGTGATCGCCTTGGTCGGCGAAAACGGCTCGGGCAAGACCACCCTGGTCAAACTGCTCTGCCGTTTGTACGATCCGACGCGCGGCGGCATCCGCGTGGACGGCGTTGATCTCCGCGAACTCGACCCTATGCAGTGGAGGCGGGAGATCGGCGTGACCTTTCAGGATTACGCCCACTATGCTCTCACGGCGTGGGAAAACATCTGGCTCGGCGACGTGGAAGCGCAGCCCGACCCGGAGCGCATCGCCCAGGCCGGCCGCCGCTCCGGCGCGGACGCGTTCATTGGCCGCCTGCCGCAGGCCTACGAGACGATGCTTGGCCACTGGTTTCAAAAAGGACAGGAGCTCAGCGGGGGGGAATGGCAAAAGATCGCTCTGGCCCGCGCTTTCTGGCGCGAGGCGCATATTCTCATCCTGGATGAACCGACCAGTTCGCTCGACCCGCTCGCCGAAGCGGAACTTTTCCATGAATTTCGGGCCCTGCTCGATGGCCGTAGCGCCATCCTGATTAGTCATCGCTTTTCAACGGTGCAGATGGCGGATTGCATCTATGTGATGGAACAGGGGCGCATCGTGGAGCGCGGCACACATGCAGCGCTGCTGGCGCAGGAGGGACGCTATGCGCGCCTCTACCGGGCCCAGGCGCAGCATTACCAGGAGAGATAGCCGATGGATCGAGAGGCCAGAACCTCCGGGCAAGCGAATTCAATGGAAATGTTCTGCCGAAGGAGGGAATCGAACCCACACGAACTTTTCGGTCCACGGGATTTTGAGTAGTATATGTCGAATCCCTAATTAGTTGTTTTTGTAATAGTTACGGGAGGCGCAACAGGCAAGCTTTCGCTTTTTCTTTCGTCTTTATCCGGTTTTCTGAATTGCCTCGTTATGTGTGTAGGTCCCGAGTACGGGCTTCATCGCCCCGTCCGGAGTGACGCACTCAAACTCGCCTTCTTGACGTTCCCCCGATGGGTGTTGGCGTAAGGCCCATTGTAACGGACCATCACTTGACCCTTATCCGGAATATGCGACGTCACCTGGGCGATGAACCTTAATTCGGTGACCGGCGCTGGAATTATATGAAGACCTGATTCTCCGGGCTTGAGGGGATCATTTGATCCTGACCTGAAGCGAACGCGTATTGTTGGTTTCGTCCGATTCCCGGACTATGTTTTCGGGATCGACGGTAGCCTTCCAGGTGAACGTTCCTACCTGGACGTGGCTGTTCACCTTGCGGTAGGTCCGCGTTTCGCCCGGCTTGATGGACGTCCCGCCAGAAGGGGCATATTCATAATCCATATCCCCGGCCAAAATCCGCGTGCCATCGGGGAAAACCGCCGGTGCGTTGCCCTGGTTGCGGATCGTGACGACGATCCGGAAATCCGTCTTGAGTGTGATCTGTGCCGGATCCAGGTGCATGTCGGTGATCAAGAGGTCCGGCTTGCCGCCCTCGGTGATCGTCAAGACGGCGGTCTTCTCGTTGTTGCCTTCGTTGCTCTCGGCGCAGCGGCCGTCGGGATCGACGACAGCTTTGATAGTGTAGGATCCGGCTGCCAGCTCTCCGCTATTTAAGAAATTATTGACGCCTCGCGTGAATGTCCCCCCGGGAGGGATGGTCTCGCCATCAGACAATCCTCCTGAGCCGCGTCCGCTGGGCAGCAAGGCTTTCCACTCCATGGCTCCGGCCGGAATCACGGCCGGCCCCTTGCCCTGGTTCTTCATATCTACGAGGATCATGATTGGGTCGGCCGTCGTGGGACGCTCCGGCGTAAATCGGATTGCGGTTACTATCAGGTCGGGAAAAAGTGCTATTGAATTGACCTGAAGAGGCGTCACCTTGTTCTGCTGCGTTCCGAGTAGGACCATAGCGAACTCGAAGACACAGCCCAAGATCAACAGGAGCTGCATGGGTTTTCTTTTCATTTTCGGCCTCCTAGTTTCCAAGAATGCCGTGAATTCCGGAAATCCGGAAATCAGGTTACTGTCACCAATTCAGCCCGCCTTCAATTCCATGTCCCGGTCCAAGAGCAGCCAAGGATAAGAAATTCCTTTTCATTGGCAGCCGATCGCGCTTTTAATTTCCTATCGATTTCCCATCATGCCCCTGCCGATAAAGATAACCCCCGACCTGGGGAATGTCAATATCGGCTGGATGACGACACGACACGGCTCTGTGGCCGCCGGCGGCGAACAATCAAACGGAAATCGACTGGATCTCTCCCTATGCGCTGGGGAACAATCAACGATAATATTCGGCTGGGGGATCGGCGGCCCAAAGACATTCCTGGAAAACCGCTTGAGCCGGCGGGGGCTTCTCCGCAACAAATGTCATTTGCAGATGATCGATAATCCGCTCGCTGACAGCATATACCGCCAAGAAGGCGACAACCTTCATCCTATGGCCGCATCTCGGACAGCGTTTCGCAGTCCTCTATGAGGCTTCCGAATTAGGGCAGACCATCGGATCGACCTCTTAGACCTTCCGAATCATCTCCGCCCAGCCCATGGAAGGAATGCGACGGAACTTCTCCTTGCCCGCCCGGGGCGACGCACTCAAGCTTGACGCAGATTCAGCGGTGGCAGACCGATTCCCGTGTGACACCGGTGTGACAAATTCAACTGAATTCGGCTGAAAGATATGGATCGGGACTGAAATCGAACGGAAGACCTAGACGAACAAAAACAGGGAATAAATGGGGGAAATTAAAGGGAATGTCGTGCCGGAGGAGGGAATCGAACCCACACGAACCTTTCGGTCCACGGGATTTTGAGTCCCGCGCGTCTGCCAGTTCCGCCACTCCGGCGCGCGGTATTTATAGACGATTTCAGCCCTTTTTGCAA
>Ga0182021_10001218_pt1 | contig 29291 bp, 36 predicted proteins | sample 612E3MmetaG_FD_120493 | JGI IMG/M metagenome (GOLD analysis project Ga0182021, IMG submission 120493) | Permafrost microbial communities from Stordalen Mire, Sweden - 612E3M metaG (Illumina Assembly) | ecosystem: Environmental > Terrestrial > Soil > Wetlands > Permafrost | place: Sweden...
AAACCTTAGTCTATTACACTCACATATCCTGCTAGAATCCCCATCCTGCTAGTACCTCAAGTACCCTACAAACTTAAGTACCAGTACCCCTATGCCCCCATAGATGGGTCCCTACGCTACCATCGGCGCGCCCCATTGAACTCATGCTCCTAACTCATTGCCACAAATGAACTCATTCGCCTTTGAGTTTAGTAGAATTAGGGTCCCATCTATCAGAAAGTACATACTAGCCTGGGAAGTGAAATCGGGACCAATCAGAGGAGAAAATTTATTTTATCCCTTTTATTGTCAGTGAGTTACGACTTGACAGCCCGATGAACCTATGCTAAACTCGAATTTGGGTTGAGGTCCACTGTCGTGAGATAGTGTAGATTCTATGGTATACTTTGTTCAAGCTACCAAACTTGGTCTTATTAAGATAGGTAAGACTTCTGGAGGAGTCTCTGGAGTTAAAAATCGCTTGGTAGCTATGCAGACAGGAAGCCCAGACAAATTGATACTCGTTGGAGTATCTAATGATTGGCAGGAGTTAGATCTACATTTGAAGTTCTCAGATTATAGAATGCATGGTGAGTGGTTTCAACCAGCACCAGAAATTATTAAACTGATAAAAAGTCTACCTCCTCTTTGTGTAGTACATAAAGTATTAGAACATACAAAGGTTGCAATTCAGACAGGAGATTTTCCTCTTCCTGGAGAGGTAGATCCTTTAGAAAATTTTAAAAGTAAACTGAAATATCACTACGATGCCCAAACAGGCAGAGAAGAAACTTTTCAGTAAAGGAGGTTATACAGTCATGGAAATCACTCATGAAGAAATGAATCGTCGGTTGAATTCTACCAAGAATTTAATCAATAAACTGAACATTGCTGACAATCAGGGTCCCTCTATTGTCAGGAAGCCCATGCATGTATACACTCCTACCGCTCCCAAGGAAGTAAAAATTCTTGCTGCTTCATTGGTTGCTCAAGGAGAGAAACCCAAGGATGTTGCCCAAACTTTTGGGTTGTCCCAAAAACAAGTAGCAAGTGAGAAGAACAATCCTGTTGTGTTGGATACCATGGAGCGTGTACGCAATCTTGCATTAGACAAGATGCTTATTGCCATGGGACTCATGACTCAGGATAAATTTGAGAATGCTACGTTAAAAGACTTAGCATCAGCTTGTGGTAGCTTGTCTCGTGTAATCGAGAAGACTCAGCAAAGGGACTCTGGTCCCATAGTTCAGTTTATTGTACATGCTCCACAGGCTAAGTCCATGGGTAGTTACCAAACAATAGATGTTTAGGAGGCTCAAATGAAACATTGGTTCTATCGAAGGTTCATGAGGTTTGCACACAAGCATGGTTGGCATCATGTTACTACTTCACATCTCGTAGGCGGTGACATACATAATAAATGTCAATGGTGTGGATTAACAGAAGTTCTTAAGCATAACCATTTTGCTGGTGTTAAATTAGAAACTAGTAATGATTGCCCAAAAAACACAATCATACTAACTAATCTAAAAGTACCCAGCAACTACTAGATGTGTAAACTACTACTGCTTGCACTACTTCCCTTTGTAGCTAACACATCCCAACTTGGTGTTGTAAAGAACATTCAAGTTGGTAAGTTATCCTGTGCTGGGAGACTTGTAGCACCTACTCAATTCCAGGGTTGGTGCTACAAGTCTGCTAAGTTAGTAATAAACATGGTTGCTGAGTTTGGTGCCTCAGACTTTGTATGGACTTACTTAGAGGATTCTCCCAACGAGATCTTTGCTCGCTTGACATGGCATATATACACAATGCCCTTTCTCACAGATGTGTACTGGGATGCAGAGATTACTAATGGAGTTAAGATTAGTACTCTCAAGGGGGTGTTCTAATGGGTAACATAGAACACAAAGAAGAACACAAAGAAGAACACAAAGAAGAACACGAAAGCACAGAGCGATTCATTCTAGAAGAACTCAAGCATTTAAGAAGGGAAGTAAAAAAGCTTATGTCGAAGATCACTGATTTTGCTGCTGCTGTACAAACGTCCTTTGATGCTGTAAACGCCTCTCTGGATAATGTTGTTACTGATGAAGCTAACCTGGCCAAGCAGATTGCTGACTTGCAGGCTCAGATTGCTGCTGGAGGCAGCGTTCTTACTCCTGAGGATCAAGCTGCTCTGGATCTTATTGTGGCTAATGCTGTTGCGTTGGCTGCACACACTAAGTCTATTGCAGATGCTGTTCCTGATCTTCCTGTGGTTCCTGGGGTTTAGTATTGGGAACAAACCTTCTTACCCTACAGGTATGAGCCTCCTAGTAGGGAAGAACGCTGGTTGACTGCATCCTCCGTTGCAATTTAGCCAGCGTGTTTTGGGGGTTTGTCACTCTTGTGAAAGAGAGATAACTCTCATTATCTGGGGTAGAGTCTTTCTAGATTCTTCTCCTCTACCCCAGATTAATTAATCTTGCTTAGAGCGTCGTGAGACACGCAAGCAATGTCTATTAAAACGTGGAAGCCTACATCTCGACAATCAGAGTTCCTGAGTTTACCTGATGCTGTATTTGAAGCGTTATATGGTGGAGCTGCGGGTGGTGGTAAGACAGAAACTCTGGAAATGCTTCCAGTAGTAAAGAAAACCAAATTAGATACTCCTCTATACGAACATCCCCGTTTCAAGATGCTGTATCTCAGGCGAACATTTCCTGAGTTAGACAGTGAAGTAATTCCTCGTAGTAAAGATATCTACCCTGCATTTGGTTTCCAACCCTACCAAGATCAGAAAAGACGCTGGACACATCCTAGCGGTGCCATTATACAATTTGGTCACTGTGAACATGAAAAGGATGTTAAGAAATATGATACAGCCGAATATAACATCATTGCCTTTGACGAAGCAACCAGCTTCACACCCTATCAATACGAATACCTCACCTTCTCTCGTTGTAGATCTTCTTCAGCTGACCTTCCCGCTATTGTGCGTTCCGGAACTAATCCAGGAAACATTGGGCATGGATATTTCCGAGACAGGTTTGTAAAACCTCACAAACAAGGTGGTGTAATCTTAAAAGAGTCTAGACTTGTAAATGGAATCTCTCAGACTCTTCTACGTTACTATTGCCCCAGCAAAGCTACAGACAATACGTACTTAATGCAAGCTGATCCAGATTATATTAATCGTCTGAATCGCTTGCCAGAAGCAGAACGTGCTGCTAAGGCAGATGGTGATTGGTGGACGTTTAGTGGGCAGGTGTTTGATGATTTCAGAGTAGAACCTTTTCCTGATGAACCAGCTGCTGCGCAACATGTTATAGTACCTTTTAGAATACCTGATTACTGGCCCAAGTTGATCTCCATAGACTGGGGTTTTGCTGCAATGACCATCTGTGGATGGTATGCAATAAACCCTTGTCCCACTTCTAATTATCCTGCCAAAATCTACAAATACCGAGAGTACTCCTGCAAGCAAACCAAAATATCAACTTGGGCCAGCGATATTGCCCGCCTTTCGCAAGGTGAGACATATTGTGATGTAGTTCTTGATCCCTCAGCATGGGGAGACAAGGGAGATGAATTAAACATTGCAGATCAGTTTTCCTCTATATCAGGACTCATGCCCCGCAGAGCAGACAACAATAGAATCTCAGGTAAGATCCTGGTACAGGAATTCCTGCGTTGGAAACCTCGCCCACCGAAGTACATTCCGCAAGAAGGATTTGACCACGAACTTGCACTTAAGATACGAAGGATTTCAGGGGAGAAGTCTTGGCAGGAATATGTAGACTTATTTACTCCTGATCCTATTGAAGAATTCCTACCTAAGTTTCAGATCTTTGATATCTGTGAACAGACCATTAAAGCACTACCTCTTTGTGTATATGATAAGAATAGAGTAGAGGATGTTGCTGAGTGGGAAGGTGATGATCCTTATGATGAAACTCGTTATGGCCTCAAGGCTTGCCAGAACTATTTAACTGGTGGCTTTGCGGAGCACGAAAGTGCGACGGAGCGGGCTAGGGTTCTAGCTGAGTTTGAGCAAACTAAGAACGTTAATCACTTCTACAGACAGATGAATACGATTGATGCTAAAGTACTCAATGATGCTGTACAAGTTAAAAAGTTTCACAGATCAAAATTCATGAGGCAGAGACATGCCAACTTTTGAGGATTGCATCAAAACACCAAACCAACCAACTGTGTTTGAGTCAACTAACGAAGCAACTATCAGAAAGTTGTTTGAGTTAATTGAATCTCTTCGAGCTGAGAATGCTGCCTTGGTTGAACGAATAATTACTTTCAATAATCCTCAATCAGTAGAGCAAAGAGTAGAGATTCCAGAACATATGGAATACATTGGTAAGATGCCCTGGTACATGAGGCAGCAACTTTTGCAGAAAGCTTGTAAGAAACCTAAACTATCTGAAATTGCTGGAATTCCTGATGAAGGAGATAAATTAGATGCTGGCTAAGTCTGCTAAACAATATGGTAAGATGCAGAGTGTCTTACATGGTAGTATCGTTGGTGGATCTGGCCCCTCTCGTGCTGTTGCACGTGAGTTTGTGAATGCCACCCCAGCAAAGAAACGAAAGAAGTTTGCTAAAGCTCTAACTAATAAGTAAGACTTTGTTATATCTTCACATGGAACTCGAACTAGTTACGTTCAAGGGTGTAGATGTTCTGATTGTTCTAAGGCAAATAAAAGTTATATCACCAGGTATCATAAGACCCACCAAGGTGAACGAAGACTAACTTATGCAGGATCAAGAGATCGAAAGAAAGGAGTAACACAATGATTCAATACGATTTAGATGGGGCAACACTGTTTTATGTTACTGAAGATGGATTGAAGGTTAAACGTTCTCCGTTAGATGGTGCGAGTTATAGCGCGATGGTTGATGTTTTGGACCAACAGATTGAAGCTGCTAGGGAGAATACTAATAACGTAGATGCTTACAAACAGGCGTTAGCTAATGCACAACTTAGCGTGGGGCTACCAGGATTTGTGGTTCCGGTTAAGCCTATGCAGAAGAATGTAAGTGATAAGGGAGTTATTACATTGACTGCGTTTAATCCTCCGTTGGCGGATATCGTTCCGTTGAATGTACAGGGGACAGGGACTAATACGATTAGACAGGAAACGGTTGATATTCAGGCGCTAGATCATGCAATGATCACAGCAATATATCGTAAGATGTTTCCTGCAAGTTAGATTTTAAGGAGAAAATAATGAACTGGTTAGCTCTGATTTTGAAGTGGTTTCCAACAGTTCTGCAACTAATTGTTGAAGTGCAGAACACAATTCCTAAAGCTCCTGGTGTTGCCAAGCAGTCATTTGTTCTTGCTATGCTTCAGCCCCCTGCTGAAGAGAAAGACCAAGTTGCTAGTTTGATTAATACTACAGTTACTAATGCTCAGGCAGCTGGCATTATGGCTAAAGATCAATCAGTTGCTGGTGCAACTAAATAAGGGTTTCTGGTCTGACCAGAGGGTGAGTTTACTTCCCTGATTAGTAAACAAAATCAATTAAAGGAGAAATAAATCACATGGCTGTAACGCTTGCAACTGGTCAGGTAATTGATACATTGACCAAAGTAGGACTAAAGGAAACTCAGATCGTTCTTACGGATACTGCTGCTCCTGGAAACACCTTTGCTTTGGTGCATACTCCAGCAGCTGCAACTCAGGCAACTGTTAGCCAAGCTGCGGGAGCCGCTGGTGTACGTAATGTGTGCACGGGTATCTCTGCTTCTTTGTGCACCGTTGGTACTGCTCAGGCTGCTGTAGTCCAGGTAAACCTGCGTGATGGTACTACGGGTGCTGGTACCATTCTCTGGTCTCAGTCGTTTAGTTTTGGTACTACTACAATGGTTGCTGTGAACATAACAGGTTTGTGCATTTATGGTACTGCGGCTACTGCAATGACTCTGGAGTTTTCTGCGGCTGGTGTGGCTGCTTCTTTTGAGTCTGTTGCTCTGACTGGATTTACCACTGCTTAATTGTGCACCTTAGGAGAATAAACCTATGCTTGCTCTAGAGCTAATTGCACTTTGGCCTCAGACTCTGCCCACTGCTGGTGATCCCACAAGATACTTTGATGGGAATACTATGGCTGTAGGTGACATTGTTAAGTTTGTTTGCAGAGTCACCGCTATTAACTTGAATGATCCCCATTATGGTAGTATTCAAGTTACCCCCCTGTATCCCCCTGTTGGAGATATGTTCATTCCAGATGCCCAGAGTGGCTATACTCCTCAGTCTCCTAACTTTCCGTTACCTAACCCTCAATTGTCTACAGGGCCTTTTGGATTCCATCCCTGGCAGTTGCAGAAAGGAGTCTAAATGCCAGCAGTAGCACCAGTTGATTCTACCGGAGCAGCAATTACTGTTGGTGCTGCGGTTAAGTTGTTGGGCACAGTACTTTCAATCAATATCTTCTCCAATCGTCGCCAAGAGATTGTGGTTGGTTTGACAAACTCAGTTGCTGGTGTTCCAACAATTAGTAATACAACTCCTATTGAAGCTGTAGGAGGTGGTCCGGGAGCTGTACTTGTTATTAGTGTACCACCTACATGCCTTACACTAGGTGTCTAAGGAGGTGATCCTTATTCTAGGGGTTTGGGTTGCAAGTCCAAACCCCACAGGATCACTTAAGTTTTGCTGGTTTAAATAATGCCAATTAAAGACAAACTCGATGACGAACTAATAGCCTCTCTCAAAGATATAGTAAAGTCTTGCGAACAGGAAGACAAAGAAATTCGTAAGGCTATGATACGCTCTTGGAAAAAGGCAGAGGAGTTTTGGCATGGTGTCCAGTTCTTATTCTGGTCCTCTAGAGATGATGGTTGGAAATCCCCTGTAGACATGGGTTATGAGGATGATGAAGAACTTGATGAAGAACTTGGTAGCTTTTCTGATAAGGTTATTGATATTTACAAAGCTCATGGTGAGAGCATTATATCAGCTCTATCGGCTCAAGTACCTTCACTTAGATTCTTACCTGATGACGCTGATAGTCCTGAGGATACCCTTACCGCAAGAACTTACAACAAAGTCGCGGATGTCGTGCAGCGACATAATAAAGCTAAACTGGTATTTCTCAGGGCATTATTCTTCCTAGCTAATCAGGGAATTGTTGCTAGCTATAGATACAAAGATTCTGACCCTTCTTACGGAACATATAAGGTTCCTGTATATGGGGAAAAAGAAGTTGAGTCTATTTCTTATACTTGTGTAGAGTGTGGCTATGCTTCTGAGAACCTAGAAACACCCTGCCCACAATGCGGAAGCATAGAGCCACCAAAAGAAACTAAGACCAAAAACAAAGTACCAGAATTACAATCGGTCGAAGACAGACCAAAGACTCGTGTTAAACTAGATATCTTTGGTGCTCTTCATTTTAAAGTTTCGTACTACGCACGTAACCAAGCAGAGTGTTCCTATCTTGGATTGTTCCTAGATCAAGGAAAAGATATTGCCTGTGAAACTTATCCTGATCTGTGTGAAGAAATTCAAGGAGATACTATTGAGAATCTTGATAGATTCTCACGTGCTGCTTACGTGTTTCCTTCTGAAGAGGAAGTAGAAAGAAAAAACTTAGTTGCTGTAAGTAAGTGGTGGCTTCGTCCAGCGGCTTTCTATCGTGAACCTTCTAAAGAGAAAAGGGAAAAGTTGCTTAAACTTTTTCCAGATGGTTGTAGAGTTATCTTCATTGGTAAACAGAAGCATTTTGCTGAAGCAATATCTGAGAAGTTAGATGATCGCTGGGAGATTGGTCAAGCAGGTCTTAGCACTTATATATACAGTGATGCTATCCTAAGGCCGTTAATTCAAATTCAAGAGATGAGGAATCAGCTTGTTAACCTCATCATGGAAACTATTGAACATGCAATCCCTGCTGAGTTTGCTAGGCCCGATGTACTTAACTTTGCCGAATATGGAAAGTATGAAGCAGTTCCAGGATATACTTACAAAGCTATGCCTGGGCGCCCCGGAGATAAACTTGCTGATGGATTCTATACATCCACAAGATCTACACTTAGCAAAGAAGTAAGTGCATTCTTGCATCAGTTAGATCAAGATGCACAGTTTGCTATTGGTTCCTTTCCCAGCATTTATGGTGGACCTTCTGAGGGAAAGAGTCGAACCTTTGCAGAATATGCTGCCTCTAGACAGATGGCTCTCCAGCGACTTTCGATCGTATGGCAACTTGTCACAGACTGGTGGATGCGTACTATATCAGGATCAGTTCTACTATATGTAGATTCACTAGTTGAAGATGAGAAGTATACAAAGTTTGAATCTGGAAGTTATGTAAATGTTTGGCTAAAGAAGTCTCAGATGCTGGGTAAGATAGGTGGTGTGGAGCCTGAAGCATCTGAGAGTTTTCCAACTAGCTTAACACAAAAGAAAGATTTGTTCATGAAGTTAATTGAGATGAACAATGAGTTTGTTAATGCTGCTTTGTATGCTCCTGAGAATGCTCGTACTATTCAGGATGTAATGGCTCTTACTGAATTAAAGTTGCCTGGTGAAGCACAGCGTGTTAAACAGGTAATTGAAATTCATGAGATGATGAAGGATGATATTATTGCTGTTCATACAGGTCAACTTGACCCAATGACAGGACAGGAGATTGTACAAACCTCAATACCTATTGATCCTGATGTAGATGACCACGTAGTTCATATGTCTACCTTGCAATCATTCATGGTAGATCTACCGGGGTTGGATGTTGCTGCTGAACATCCTGAACAGTATGAGAACATGCGTGCTCACTATAAAGCACATGAACAAGCTCAAGCAATGAAGACAATGCAGATGAATGCAACACAGCCTGGAGTTGCACCAGAAACAGCACATGCAGGAGTTGAGGAATAACTTATGACTAGATCTTATACATTTACTTTGACAAGTGTTGGAAAGGCTTATAATTTGTGGACTGATTTGATTCTTCCAACGCTAATTGATCCACAATTCAGTAGTAATACTCCTTATGTTCCGAGTAATGTACAGGAATTAACTATTCAAAATCAAACTGGTGCTTCTGCACTTACTTGGGGTACTATGATACTTAGTACAGCAGCTGGTTCTATTTATACTAAACGTGCTTCAGTTAATAGTATTGATTTGAAAAAAGAAACACTTAATCCTGGGGCTAACCCAATGACTGTAGTTGTTAGTATTATAGCAAATTAATGAAATTCTTGATGTATTCACAATGCGGGGAGGGTTCTCAAATTCTACAAAGGATTCAGTCAGAAGGAAATGACTGTGCATTGTTCATTAAGGATAAAATATATAAGACCATCTTTGATGGTATCTTAGAGAAGACAGACAATCCAGAATCCTTCATAGACAAAGATACTACTATAATCTTTGATATGTCTGGTAATGGGTCCTATGCAGACTCCCTTAGACGTAAAGGACATTATGTTTGGGGAGCGTCTTCATTTGCTGATGACTTGGAGCATGACAGACAGTTTGGCTTTGATGCTATGAATGATGCTGGCATCATAATTCCAGAACATAAAGAGTTTAAATCTTTCAAGGATGGTTTGGACTATGTTAAACAGTCTGAACAAAGGCTTGTGTTTAAACCTTCGGGAAGTATGCCTTGCAAACTAACTTACTGTTCTCATGATTCTGAAGAACTCTTAGCTTACATGCCTTTCGTAGAGCAGCATTTTGGTAAGGGCATTGATTCTTTTATTTTGCAAGACTTCATTGAGGGTGTCGTAGTATCCTCCGAAGTATTTTCGCTGGGAGATAAAGGTTTCATTGCTCCTTATAATCATACAGTTGAAGTTAAGAAGTCAATGAATAATGAACTTGGCCCTAGTACTGGATGTTCAGGTAACATTGTTTGGGTTTGTGAGAATGACAGAATAATTAAAGAAGGTCTCTCAAAAATCGAAGCTTTGTGCAAGAAACATGATTACGTTGGTCCTATAGATCTAAACACTGTGGTAAACGCAGTTGGCGTTTACGGGCTTGAGTGGACTCCTAGATTTGGTTACGATGCAACACCAACTCTATTATATGGACTTACAGAAGACTTTGGTAAGATCTTCTCAGATTTAGCTAGAAAGCAATGTTCTGAACTTTCTTTAATTAATGGGTACATTGGTGGAATAAGGTTATCCATTCCTCCTTATCCTGCTGAACCAAAGCAAGGTATAGACTCTGAGAAGTTTTCTCCTAATAAGGGAGTACCAATTCAGAATTGGGAAGCCCATGAAGCAAATCTATTTTTCTATGAGGTTTGTGTTTCTGAGAATCAAGAACTTTGTCATAGTGGTGGTACTGGAGTTATAGCTTGTGCTATTGGGGAAGGAGATACACCAGAGAAAAGTTTAGAACTACCTGAAAAGATCTTGGAAGATATCATTCTTCCTGATAAGCAGTACAGAACAGACTTAGCAACTATTCTACCTAAATTGGTAAAGGAAGCAGAAAATCATGGCAACTAACGTTGAAGGCTCTGTGGTTCCAACGGCCACTGGTGTGAACAATCTAAGCACAGCAGATGGACCAAAATATAATGATGATGCAAATCTTCTAGATGACACTACTGAAGATAGTAGTGATGATAAAGAAATTGTAGAAGAGACTGTAGATGATGAAGGCAATCCTATAGTTTCGGACAAAGAAGAAGATACCGAGAATACAGAAGATGAAGACACGGAAAAGGATACTGAGGAAGAGTCAGATAAAGAGAAACCACAAATTCCTTTTGACCGGCCCAGCATTTCTGAGATCCGTGCCAAGTATCCAGATTTCTTCAAGGATTTTCCTGCACTCAAGGAAAGTTACTTTAGGGAAATTAAGTTTACTCAACTCTTCCCAACTATTGAGGATGCTCAGGAAGCCTTCAATGATAATGAAGCCTTTAATACCTTATCTGACTCCGCGCTTAGCGGAGATCCTGCGCCATTACTAGAGAGTATTGGTAAGACGGATGTTAAGGCACTAGAAACATTCTCTCTATCTTTCCTGCCTACTATCTTCAAGAAAGATAGTGCTTTATACTCAACTGTGATTACACCAGTATTTCAGAATCTAGTACAGCAGATGTTTAGGGATAAAGATGAGAATACTCAAAATGCTGCTCTAGTTCTAGCAGATTGGATCTTCGGTGAAGATGGTAAAGATGTTGCTCAAGGTAAGAAGTCTGTTGCTAAGAGTATCATTCCTTCTGAAGAACAGAAGAAGATTAAAGATCAGAAAGAACAACAATCTTCTGTTGCATTCAGAACTAGTGTAGGGCATGTGGAACAGACTATAGAACAGGGACTAACATCTCTTATCTTAAAAAGTCCTGCATTTGACCCTGATAAAGTGTTTTCTCCCTCATTACGTCGTATGGGAGCACAAGAAATTATTAAGAAAATCAATGCCCAAATGCAGGCAGATCAAGGGCATATGACAGTGATGGCTGCTCGATGGAAACGAGCAAGAGCAAACGGGTATACTGCTACTGAGGAAGGCAAGATTGTCTCCGCGTACCTTGCGCGCGCAAAGTCGCTAATTCCCGGAGCTGCTAGTAAAGTAAGTGCTGCTATGCTTGGAACTAAGAAAGCAGCTGCAATAGTTAAGGGTGTTAGGACTGCTCCTGCACCTAAACAGAATAACTCAGGAAGGTCTGGGTCAGAGAGAAATGGCAAAATTCAATTAGACTATAGCAAGATGTCTGACTTAGATATCCTTAACAACTAACTTGGGCGCAGCCCAATAGGAGACAATCAATGTTCCCAACTGGTGGTAGCCGTGGTACGATGGCAGCGGAATTGGAACGAGTAGAACCCAAGATTCCAATTCTCTTTGAACGAGATGATGTGTTTTACAGTAAGATTGAGAAACGACCTGGTGAGATAGTTTCCGAGATCTCTATGAGAATGCCTCTAGAGATTCATCCTTCTGCTGTAGTTGGTCAGTTCAGCTCAGATGGTGGTGATCTGGGACTTGGTAACATGCCTGATTATGATAAGGCAGAGATCAACACAGTAGAAATCAAGATTGGTATGCAGTGGACCAGTCGTAGAAAGTATGCCACGGATTCTGCTCGTAAAGCAGTTCTTAATACTTTCCGACGGGATCTTGCCTCTGCTATGGCAGAGTTTCGTCGTGCAAATGACTCTCTATGTATGACTGCTGGTAATGGTGTCCTTGGAATCATTACTACAGTATCCAACATAGGCGGGGTCGGAGGAACCGACACGTACACTTTAACCACTGATGGTTTTGGTGCAAGATTGCTTCGCATGAAGCAGCCTTTCTCTGTTTGGGACCCAACCCTTACAGTACTCAGAAATGTTGGAACTCTGGCTGGAGAACTTGTTGTCTCCTACATTGATGTGCCCAATAAAGTTATCCAGGCTACCAACTCTCCTAACAATGTTCAGCCTGGTGATCTTATTGTGTTCTCTGGCAACTGGATTTCTCCTCCAGCATCTTTGCTTGGTATCCCTTATCATGCCAACAATTCTACTGTTGGTTCTTGGCTTGGGTTTAACCGAGCAACTACTCCCGAAATCAGAGCTAATCGTGTTCAGGCTGGTGGTTCGTTAGCTCTAGCTATGCCACGCCTTGCTATTAACAAGATTGGTGATCGTCTTGGTATTAACAAGCGTAAGAAGCTTAGTGCTTGTATGCATCCTTGTCAGAAGCAACAGTATGAAGAACTTGGATTTGAAGCATCTATCATCAATAAGGATGCTAAAGAGCAGGGTCTTGATCTGTACTTCAATGACAACATGCGTATGGCTGGTGCTCCTGTGTGGGAGAGCTTCTCTTGGGATAAAACTCGTATTGACTTCATTGACTACGATATTTGGGGTCGTGCAGAGTTCTATGCTCCTGGCTGGTATAAGGATGAAAATGGTCAGCGCTACTTTATTATGCGTGGTACTTCTGGTGGTGTAGCTACCAGTAATCTTGCATACATTACGGCAGCGTGGAACCTTTATCCTAATAACCCCGCGGGTATCAGCTATATTGATACTCTCACGGTGCCCTCTGGCTATTAAGCCATAAAGAGGCGGGGGTGGGATAACCACCCCCTTTAAAAGGCTTATGATAGATACTATAGATTCTTTACTCATAAAATCATTTCTGAAACAAGGCCCCTTTGTTCCTTTATCTACCCAACCTTTGTTTAGGCTGGTATGGTCTGATGACCAATATGAATTAAGAACGGGAACATTTGGTAAGTTTATTGATAACATAAAAGTTGCTGATTACCAAGCAACAGAATTAGTTCTTAAATATTCATGGATCAAAGAACGCTGGATTGTAGAGCAGTGGTTTCCACCTGAGGTTTGTTTACTTGATGAACTCCCCGAGTCCAAACAAGGTTCATTTGAACCAATATATGTGTTTGAAGACTCTAAAGGTAATATACTTCCTTTAAAACTAGAGGTAGTACAGTTCTTAGTACAAGCATCTCTAAAGCCTAAAACTAGCATGATGAGGAAGCAATCTTTATCAAAAGAAAACACAGAAGCTAGAGAGAAGGTTGCACAAGATATTACCTGGGATTGCATCAATGATGATGGTCCCTTAGTTAGTCAGTTCCATGATGGTACAGCAATTCTAAGACCTTAAAGGAGGCTTATGATATATCAAGAAGACAAAAGTACTGTGTTCTCAATCTCTCCATCTTTGATTGATGAATTTAAACCGGGTATTTATCCAGGACACTTTGTTATTGCTCCCTGTTTGAATGACTCCAAACCTGAACGATTAGTTATTGGTGCTTCTGAACATCTTATGTTTGTCGGTGGTAAGAAGCAACCAATTAGGATTGTAACTCCATCTTATCAGATAGCTAAGTCTATTCAAGATGATTTCCTGGATGGGCAATTAGTTACAACACCTAATTCTCACCCCGGAATTTGCTGGGTGCAGGGAGAAGTTACAGTTTCAGAGTTTATGAAAAATCACTCTGATATGTATAAGCAGATGCAAGAAGTTCAAAGACGATGGTTTATAATGCTTGTACAAAAAACTGAAGATGATTACAAGAAATACAAAAATTCTCGCGTAGTTACTGACCAAGCACGATTTGCTGTCCGTGCTCTTGGTGTTCCTATGCCTGAATGGATGAATGTTGAAGAGATTGGTCTTAACTTCAACAAATGTCCTGCTTGCAGTACAATGAATGATCCTGTGAATGCAATTTGCACAGGTTGTCATTGTGTGTTGAATGCTGAGAAGTACAAGACTCTAACCTTTGCTAAGGCGGGTTAGTTTAGCAGAATAAAAGGAGCAGTTAAAATGAGCCTCACGGTGAATATCACAGACCATTGGTCAGATGGTAAGCGTATCCATGTTACTGGTACGCTTGTCCCTACTGGTGTCTATGCTACAGGGGGCGATGTTATCCCTCTCAATTTGTCTGCAATTAAAAGTGCCTCTCCCCCGGTATTTGCATCAGCTCAGGGTTTTGGGTATGATTACTCAATTGTCTTGGGAACTACTCTAAGAAATAGCAAACTTAGAGTTACAGTGACTAATACTGGTGTAGAACTAGCAGCTGGTGCTTACCCAGCAGCGATGTTGGCTAATCCACCATTGTTCTACGGGATCTTTCCTAAATTCATTTAAAGGAGACTGAACATGGCTGTTAAAATGGATCAAGTGCTTGCTACTGCACGCACGTATCTAAATGATGATGCCTCTCAGCAGTTTCCTGATCCTGTACTTATCCCAAAAGTTCAGGAAGCACATAGAGAACTACAAGAGGAGTTATGGATTATTGGTTCTCCTCTTGTACGTGGTCAGACTGCTCCTCTTGCCTACGTAACTCCTGCAACAACACTAACTGCGGCTATGGCTGCGGTCACAGACTTCTTGTGTCCTACAGCCTTGTTTGAAAATACTGCTGCATCAACCATTGTTCAACCTGGTTGGGTACCAATGACTGAAGCATTCTACATCCCTATGGGTACTGCTATGGCAGCAACTTTAGGGTTCTGGTGCTGGCAACAGGAGATAATTGTTCTTGCTGGTGCTACAGTTAATCGAGCTGTGGTAGTTCGGTATAGGCGCCAAATTACTATTCCTGTGATGGCTACAGATCCCATTGGGATTCTTTTTGGTGAATCCTATCTTGCTGCCCGAGCTGCTGCAATTGCTGCGGGAACTGTAGGTAATAAGGAAGTGTATGATGCTATGACTGCTTTAGCTAAGGAGAACCTAGCTAAAGTAATCTCAGCAAATCGTGGTCAACAGAAGTCACCAATGAAGCCTTAAGAGAGTACAACATGGCACAGGCATTAGTAGCATTGAAGTCCGCTAGAACCTACCTTGGAGATACTAATGGTATTTCTTGGCCAGATCATGTACTAATGCCTATGCTTCAAGAGGCTCATGGAGAACTAGTTCAGGAATGTGAGAGATTCTCTTTATCTGTAATTATGAATCAATCTACAATAATTACAGTAAATGCTGGTGAGTTAACTCTAGGTACTAATCAGCCAGCAACTTTGGTTGAACCAATTACAATAATGGAGCGTGTTCCTGGTACGGATATGGAAAATTTTCAACCTATGCTTAGGTTGACATTTATTCCCTTACAGGATCAGGATCAAGATTTAAAATACTGGGCTTGGTTAGGTCAAGTAATTACCTTCTTGGGTGCTACTCAAAGTAGAGAAGTTCTACTTAGATATAAAGGATCTATAGCAACTCCAACAATGCTTACAGCTCCTTTAGGATTCATCTTTGCTGAGAGGTATATTGGCCCAAGAATAGCATCCATAGCTTGGGATTCTATTGGTAGAGATGGATCTAAATTTCAACAACTTGCAGAAAATAATCTTTATAAGATTATTCAATCAAATGTAACTAATGATCAACGGCCTGTAAGACGAAAAGCATACAGATCTTCTAAGGATTTTTATGGTCCTGAAGGTGTATCCACTCCTATAGGATTTACTGGAGGCACTACTGTGGCTGCTGTTTGGGTACCTACATCAACCCCTCCTGATGGTATCAGGACTGGATTTTTATTTACAAGTTTACCAAAATGGGTTAGTTGGAATGGTATAAATCAATTTAGTGGAGCTGGTTACACAATAACAGTCTCCTCTGGTGGATATACAATAACATTTATTGATGTTTATGGTAATATTCTAACTCCTGGAGTAACCGATGACATTAGGGCACAAATTATATAGTTTCTTATTACTTGCTAATACTGCTTTCTCGCAGCAAGTGGATTGGGTTAATAATATCAAGAACAAACCTGTTTTTGATGTGCGGCAGTATGGAGCTGATTCTACAGGAGTTAAATCATCCACAGCGGCTTGCAACGCGGCGGCAACGGCAGCAGCGTCAGCAAAGCATGGTGTTGTATTGTTCCCATCTGGAACCTATAAGATGACCGATGCCTGCATAGGAACGGGAACGATCACATTCATGGGGCCAGGAGTTCTGCTTGTTCCACCGAGCTTCAATCTATCAGCTATCGGAGTTATCGTTTTGATGTACGCCCAGGATACTGACTGCACCGCGACCAGTGGCCTTTGTCCAGGATCACCTAAAGTTGACCTACACATTCGATTTCAGAATACCGACACGGCAATATACGGCTCGCTGATTGCCTTTCCTCCAGCAATTGCATGCGGAGACTTCTATGGATGCTCTTATGCTAACATTGATGCTACGATCACGCAGGCAATGACAGGCATTCAGATTAAACCCACAAACTTTCCGGCCTCATGGAATGGAAGTACCACTTATACGCTTGGGGAGTTTGTTCAATCGGCAGGGCAGACATGGCGAAGCCTTCAAGTAACCAACTTTAATCACACACCTGCTAGTTCGCCATCTTGGTGGACTTATGTTCCCGTGGGAGTTGGCGTGCATCTCGGACAGATTAAAGTCTCCGCGTTCGATTTTGGAGTCATTTTGGATGGTTCCGATTCAGAAATGACCATGGACAACTACCACTGTTTTCCATGGGACACGACGGCAAACCAAGGGGCAATATATCCGCTTCATGGAACTTGTCTATATGCGGCTGCACTTTATGAGCTTAACATCAGCCAGTTCACTGCAAGTAACTTCTGGCGGTCTATGAGTATAACCTACGATGGAGCTATTAGAACACAATGTCCTGATGTCAATATTGGAGCGTACATCGTTGATACCTACGGTGGAACGGACGTTAGTTGTGGGAATCTCAATGTAGGATCAGCAACGGTGAAAATGGCTGATACTCCCACGACGGCTTATTACTTCTTGAACCTATACTCAACTGGTTCTGCTTTCATCTCAAATATGCAGTTCACGCATGTGCCTGATCCAACAACAGTTCAGGTGTACAAAATCACGAATAGTGGGGGGAGACTTCAGATTGTCAATAGCAATTTCTACATGGCAGTCAACGGGCAAGCATCGAAGGCTCTTGTCTTCAATGGCGCTGGTGGTACAATGACGTTTAATGGGAACCAAATTTTCCTGAGTGGAGCAGGATTCAATTTCGCGTCTGGCGCTCCATTGTTTGCTCAAGCCGGATCGTCGTCGGTCTTTACCAATAATTTCTTCAGCCCTATTGGCACGTCTAGTAACGGGGGAATCTACTTTGAACCATTGGCAGATAGCTTAGGGAATTGGGTGTCTAGTAATGTGATGAACGGCTGGCCGCTTACTAAACCAACATATCAGAGTTTGGGTATTTATCAAACAGAGGGGGTTATATGCCCAACTCTATCTGCTTTGGGAACTCCAGCTAACGGAAGAATGTCCTGTTGCTTAGATTGCAAAAATTATGTAGATGACTCTGTTACTGTTGGTGCTAATTGTGTTAGTGGGGGTCATGGAGCTACTGCTACCCGTATAAATGGTACTTGGAGATGTTATTAATGAATGCTCAAACTAATCTTAAACCAATACCCATTAAAGGATTTAATGGTCTGTATGCTAGAGGTGCGTCTGATACTTGTCCTCCAGATCATCTAACTGACTGCTTTAATTGTATATTCCCAGGTAAATCTCAGATAGATCTTAGGGAACCAACCACTGTGCAAAGCACAGGAACAGGTAGTACTATCTCATTTGCCATTGGAGATGTACTTGGTGGTGCGGTTTTACTTACCCTAGCATCTAATGGTAATTTTTACGATGAAACTCATGCTACCTTGCTAGCTACAATCACAGGTACAGCAGGTGTGCATCCTGATGACTTTCAAGCACTAAACATCTTTGGTAGGGTATATATAACTTTTACTCTGCAAGCAAAAGCGTTGACTGGGGGATCTACTTATTGCTATTATTATAGTTCTATTAGAACTGCTTATGTATTTGAAACTATTGCTGGAATTGCCCCGACTGTTGCACCAACGTTGGCTCAGGCAAGTGCCGGAATTGTAGATATTGGGGTACACTACGTTGGATATTGCTGGCTTAGTGACAGAGGTTTTCTATCTGCTCCTAGCCCATTAACTGCAATCACTTCAGCAGGAAGTAAAGAAATTGAGGTTACTTTTACAGCTACCTGCCCAGCAAATTGTGCTTCTGTTGTTTTGCTAATGACTCTAGCCAATCAACTTACACTGTATTTTGTGCCTGGAGGAACAAGTGCTGCTGTGGCTGGTGCTCATGCATATAGTTTAGTTATTAACTGTTACGACACAAGTCTAATAGCCTCAGCAGACTATCTAAATAACATATATACAACTTTACCCTCCTGTGCTAGTCTTCTATTCTATAAAGGCAGACTAGTTATTACAGGCCAAGATACTGCTCCTGATGATATTCTTATCTCAGATCAAGGTAGTCCTGAAACATTTAACAAGGTAAATAATATTGTCCATTTACCTGCTGATTATGGAGTGAATACTAGTAATGGTTCCTTTTCTATCCGAGATGTTCTATATGTTACCAAGCCTAATGGAACCTATGCAATTCAGGATAATGGAGGAGTTCCTTCAACCTGGGGAGTAACTAGTATTGATACTGGCATTGGTGCATTTAGTCCCGGTATTTCTACATTTGCTTCAGTAATGTCTGGATCTGATGTACTAGATACTTGCTTAGTTTGTAACGAACGTGGATTAATGCTATTTGATGGTGCTTATGGCTCAATTCCTTTAACATATAAAATCGAGACTCTATGGCGTTCAATTGACCCACAATATTTTTATAGAATTCAAATTGCTCATGATGTTTGGCTTAAACGCATCTACATAGCGATGCCTTTGCTGCCTTCATTTGTAACACCAACGTTCACCTCACAAGCATCTAATCCCATGATCTTGATGGGTGATTATCAAGAAGGATTAAATCCACAAGCAATAAAGTGGTCAGTGTGGACTACAAGTTCAGCAGCAACAATTACTAAAATAGCTGTAGAGAGTTTTACACTAACTTACACAGTTCCCCCAGCAATGATTTATCAGCTTGCTATTTGCAATGGTGCTGGTAAGATCTTTAAGATTGTTCCTAATGGTACATATCCAGATGTTGATGGTACTGGGGCCTATGTTTACACTATAAATCAGTTGATTACTTCTGGCCCAGTAAAGCCTTCTACTAGCACTATTAGTACCTTCTTGATGTTAGATTTCTCAGTTAATGGCTTAGGTACCATGAATTTAAACATTTATGGTAACAACCGAATCCCAAAGGTATCATTATTAGGTTTTAATCTATCAGCCTACAATAATGCTATCAATGGAAATGCCACAGGAATTTCTAATGCCAATCCAGGATCAGTAAACTTTCCTGCTCATGGATTATTTACAAATCAGTGGATTACATTGTCTGGTGGTACTGGGAACTGGGTTGTAGTTAATGGTAGCTTTCTAATTACAGTAGTAGATGCTGCACATTTCACTATTCCTGTGGATACTACCTTGCTTGGAGCTTATGGTGCTCAAATCATCAACGTATTTCATCCTTCTTTGTCACCTAATCTACAGAGGATGATAAATCTTTCTTCCGAAACATTGTTTGTTAGAGTCCAATGTGATCAAACTATTCCTGGAGGAGTACAAGGAAAAGTTAGTTTGAATCAGATTGATGTTTTCTACAAAGACATGTGGATGATGCGTCCTGCATTAGCTATTAGGGCATAAAATATGATAAACTTCAAACCTTTTCAAAACCTGTATCAGCAAGTTAAAGCTAAAGATATGCGCCTTTTTGAGGCACTAGATAGTATTAGTACTTATTTGCAGAAAATTGGTACCTTTGCTGACTCTCTTCTGGATGCCCGAGGAAATTTAAAATTTCTTCAAAGCAGTAATTTACAAATACCAAATAGACTTATTAAGGTTACTTCCCCAAATATCATTGGGTTAAGTGTTCTATTGGATGATGGAATCACAGTTACAATACCAATACTGTTAAGTGTACTAGCCAATATTAACACTACAGGAGTTTATAAAGTTGCTGGTACTCAAGTAGTAGGGGCTCAGTTAGCTGCTATTACTGTTCCTAGTATGAATACATCCAATACAATATCAACTGCTGGAGTTCTTTATACTGCTACAGAACAAGGAATGATAAATACTTACAAAACAGCAATAGGCCAACTTAACACTGACGTTGGGCTTTTAGTTACAGCTGTTAATGATATTGTTACAAGACTACATGCACATGGTTTAGTTGCCTAATATGATAATTACAAACAGTATTAATCTAGAAGAAATGAAAGCTATTCATGATGAGTCTTTTCCTCTCCCAGATCTATCTAATAGATTATATATATGCAGAAAAACAGCTGTTGACGCTGGTAAGATTGTTGCTATTGGGCTAGTTCGTTTGACAGCTGAGGGTATCTTGATTACTAATCAAGAACTTCCTAAATCTACACGTGCCAGAGCAAGTGCTGTTCTAATAGAACAGTTAAAGCAAGAGACAAAAACACATGGGCTTGATGAGTGTCATGTGTTTGTTAAAAATGCTGGTGTTCAACAGTTTCTTGAGCACCTTGGATTTAAACCCTGTCAGGGTGGTAAAGCACTGGTAATTCACTTTTAAAGGATAAAATGTCCCCAAATTTAAAAGATTGGCTTTCAATCATCCTGCAGTGTGCTAGTTTGATTACTATCATATTCTCAGCCATTAAAATCATTAACAAGAATGAGCGGGAGTGGATTCAACGTGAAGAACGACTGTTACGTATGGAAGCTGATATAAATTCAATGCAAGGCAATGCAGCTAAGTTAGTAGCTGTGGAATCAAAACTATCTGATTTACTCTCTGAGATGTCTCGCGTTAGGGATAGATTAGATAGATTTCTTGATACACAATCTAGTTCTAGAAGCAAAGAGTAAGTAGGTATAATATGTCTAAATCAGACCAGAATAAGTCCAAAGATCAAGCACAGCAGCAAATTGCTACTAACAATGCTAATGCAGCTGATGCTAATAAGACAGCCACTGGTGTGCTAAGTACAGCTCAGGGAACTGCTGCTAATCTCTTGCCTGGTATTACCGGAGGATACCAGGACATAGCCTCTACAGGTGGTTATGATCCAGCAATGGCTGGTACAATTAATACTACCTTTGGAAACCTAGCTACTACAGGTGGAGTCTCAGATACTGATGCAAACTCCATGAGAAATAGAGCTGCTGAGGCAGCAAGATCTACTTATGCTACTGGGGCTGATGCTGCTGCTAGGTCTGCTGCTGCCACTGGTGGCTACGGTGCCACAGGTGGGGCTATTCAAGAGGATCTAGCTAGAAAGGGTTCTCAAGCAGCAGCTACAGCTGTAGAAGACACTAATGCCTCTATAACTGGTATGAAGCAGTCTGGTATGGTTGCTGGTGCTCAGGGTTTATCTAATGTACAGCAAAACATGGCAGGTAATAAACTCTCTGCTACAGCGGGGTTAACCAATATTTATGGGATGAATGAAAACCAGGTATCTACAACGGTTAGCCAGATCTTACAGAACTATCAGCAAACAGGGCAACTTAATAATCAAGACCTTACTATCTTGACTAACTTAGCTAATCAGCCTGGTGTGTTTGATAAGATTATGAGTACAGTTGGTACTCTTGGTGGTGCTGCTGCTGGTGTGATGTCTGGTATTGGTGCTATGAACGGTAATGGTTAAGGAGAAATAAATGTTTCCTCAGTATGATGAATTTGGTAGGCCAATTAATCACCAAATACCTCTACCATATATTAACCAGATGCCTGTGAATGTGAGTCAGCCTATTGGTCCTACTCCTCAACCACAGGTGAGTCCTATACCCAATCAGATATATCCTCAAATACCAGAAGCTCCTATTCCATCAGTACAACCTGTTAATCAGCCTGATGCTATGCTAGCAAGAGTGGTAGCTCCAGGAGCTATGACCTCACAGCAGGGTATTCAGCCTGTATCTCCTTTACCAGCACAAGCTGCTTTAGAAGCTGCCCCTGTAGGTTCTATAGCTGTTCCTCAAAGAGACGATCCTGCATACCGGAATAGTAGACTTCGTACAGTAATGAATGCAATTGCTGGAGGATTAGCAGGTGCAGCAGGTGGACCCAAGGCTGGGATTGAAGCTGGATCTTACTTGCACGACATGAAGTATAATCGTGCTATGAATGATTATACTAACAATCTTGGCCTGCAAGAGAAGAAAGTTAAGTCTGAACAAGAGAGACAAAAAGTAGGTAACCTTGAGTACTTAAGCCCTTACAAAGCTACAGCTTTAACTGCTAAAGCTGATAAAGATATAGCTTCTGTGGGTCAAACTGACAGAAAGTTGACTGCTGCTGAGGAAGAGAATAAATCTAAGGAACTCAGAAGACAGGTTCTTAATGAGAAGGCTCAGTGGGAATTGGCTAATCCTGGAAGAAATCCTCTTGAATTTAAGATGAGTTTGTCTCCTGAGAAACTTAAGATTGCCGAGGAACTAGAGAAAACTGAAGCAGAGAACAAAGCAAATGCTGGTATTGGTGCTAAAGATACAGCACTTCAGCATTCTATTGATATTAAGGCTGAACCTGGAAATTTAGGTAAACAAGCAGCAACTGCTTCAGCAACAGGATTTGCTGGTGCAGTAGCGCGTGGGCAAGGAACTGAAACTGCTAAACTAAATAATGAAAATCTACCTCAGAATGTAGATAGAAGACAGCAGTATGTAGCTCAGTTACATAAAGATCCTGATAGTTTTCACGACACTATAAAACTGGTCCCTAAAGAACTGCAACCTGCTGTTATGATGGATTTCTTTAATTCGGGTGGGAATATCAATAAGAAACTATCACCTACAGTAACTACAGCAGTTAATAACTCTAAAGTAGCCTTAGCTCATGCAGCTAACATTGAAAAGTTATTTAATGACCCTGAGATTCAAGCTGGTTTAGGCCCAATATCTGGTAGGCTTAATCAAATTGTATCTGCATATGGTGGAAAGGCTCCAGGGGATCAAGCAGCTACTGAAAAAGCAGGCCAAGCTATAACTGAGGCTGGTAAAGGATTAACAGGCAAACAACAACAGCTTTTGGGTTTACTTGCATACTTAGTAACCTTTGAAGCGTCTTCTGCATCTGGTACCAGACCAAGTTGGCAGTTAATTCAATATTTAGGTTCTAGAAGTCCACAACTTAAGTTTGAGCCTGATAGGTTTAAGGGTGCATTAGAAGCTGTTAAACAATCAGCGGCAGCTAGAATCACATCTGCTTATGCCCCTAGTGATTTAGGGCAACCTACTGGGGCTGCTAAAAGCACTCCAGAGGATGACTTTTGGAAAGATATTAAGTCAAAGCCTGTAGTTAAAGCTCCTGGAGGTAAACCCTAATGGCTGATTATGAACTCACTAAGGTATACAAGGGGCATACTATTACCATTCAGGTACCTAAGAGTGTTGTAGACAAAAAAGATACAAATTATGTAAAACAGGCTTTTGAAGACTATCACCAGTCTAGGTATCCTGATGAAGCTGGTAGGGTTCCTCCTGACTTGGGTGGTACTTCTAAAGGGCAAATAACGACTCCTATGGAGAAAAAAGTCTCAGAAATGAGACCTGTTAAAGCTCCTGGTGAGTTTGAGACCCCTGAAAAGCACCCTGAGAAAGCTCCTATTGGAGCAATGCAGCACCTAGGAAATATAGCTAAGGCTTATATTAACACAACCTCACCTATTGATGTACAGGATGCTATGCAGGGTAAGTTATCCTTGAATAAAGGATTCATGGGTGGCTTTGGTATGCAACCTGACTTAATGACTCCTGAAACAATCTCACAGGGATTTCAGTCTCCTTTACCACAAGATGTAGATACAGCAATCGGTAGTACATTACCCTTCTTAATGGGTAGTGCACCACAATTATCTCCAAGAGTAAATAGTGCATTTAGTAAAGGAGCTGCTGCTGCAAGAAACGTAGAACTGTCTCCTGTTGGTGCTAAGGTTGGTACAGGTATAGGAGCCACAATGGGTGGTTTAGCTGCACATGCTGCTAAGTTGCCACCGTATGTTGGAATGACGGCTGGTGCTGGTGTTGGGCTAGGTGTAGGATCTTTAATGGCTAAAGTTCCTCCCTTCTTGCGTGGTATGTCGCAAGCAGAAGGTCAATGGATTAATCCCAACATTCCTGGGTTTGGTCCTTCTGTTATTAGACCTGGATCTGGGCCTGTTGTTCCCCCTGATGCACCTATTCATCCTCTACAGGGTCTTCCTGAATATGACACAGGCTTTACAATGCCTAATAGAGGTGGAACACAACCTCCTGTACAACCTCAATCTCCTGTACAGATTCCTCAACGAGGCAGTCCTGTTACTCAGCCTCCTGTGATGCCTCCTGCTGAACTTCCTAGTGCAGGACAGCAACTACAGTTGCCTGAGAGATCACCAATACAGATGCCTGCTGGGCATCCTACTGTGCAACCTCCTGGTGTAGCTATTAATCCTCCTGGTGTTAGAGAGATTGGACCTGTTGCTGTTCAGGCTACACCTGAAGCTAAGATTCCTGTAACTCCCACAGTATCAGTAAAACCTGTTGTAAAGCCACCTATAAAAGTTGCTGCTAAACCAACAATAGTACCCAAGGTAGAAACTAAGCCAGTTGAAGTCCCAGCAAAAGCTGTTGAGCCAGCAAAAACTGAACCTGCTAAAGTTACTCCTAAGAAACCAGAGCCTCCTATGGGGCCAACAACTCAGCCTGAGAAACCTTTGGTTACACCTAGAGAGGGTCTGCCAGCAAAGGCTAAAGAGATTAATCCTGTTGCTCTTAAGTCCTTTATTGATAAAAGACCTGGTGGAGTTACCACAGGGGATATTCAAGGTGAGTGGGGATTAACTGAAGATCAAGCAGTTGAGCAACTTGCTAAATTAAAGGATGCTGGGCACATTCATAATCAATCAGGTCATTGGAAACCTGGAAAGGCTGCTGTTAAGTCTCCAGAGCAACTTGCTGCTAAGAAAACTAAGAGTCCAGAAGACGTAGAGTTTGAGGCTTTAGATAAGAAGGATAAACTAAGTAACTTAACAGATGAAGAAGAACAACGCTGGATGGAGTTAGCTGCACAACGAACTAAAGCAAAGGTATCTTCTGCAGCTGCAGAAGTAGGCAAAGAAAAGCCAGTAGTTAAAGCCCCAGAAGAGGTTAAGTCTACAAAGTCTAAAGTTAAAAGCTTAAAGACTATGTATGAGAGACTTAAGAGTGTAGAAAATCCTTCTGAGATGCAGTCCAAACGTCTTAATGAATTAACTGATGTTATCTATAAAGCAGGTAAGGAGTTAACAGATGCCGAAATTGAAAGTAACCTCGCCAAGCTCGAAGAAATCAAAAAAACTACGAATGCCAGGAATACAGAAACCCAGTCAAAGCAGCCTGAAAGGGTCCAAGAGAAGCCTACAGAACCCAAGAGTTCCCAGACCGTAAAGACTCCGCATGAAGCTAACTTGTTAGTTAGTCATGTAGAGCCTTCATGGAAACCTGGAGATGTTATTTCACGTTCTCATCTTGTGCAGCTTGCTGATGCTATGGGTGTTAAGCAGGGGCCAGCAGCCAGAGCTTTAATCAAGGCAGGATTTGAAATAGAGCCATCCAAATTCGCTGGTGGTTATGGCATTGGACGGCCTACTAAATCAGGCATCAATGCTGCTATTGATGAAGAACTTCTTACCAGAAGTTATAGAAAACTAGTAATGTCTGGTAAGATTAAGGCTGAGGATTAGCTTCTTTTAGCATCAACTGCATCTCTTTAGCAGAATCATTATAACCAACAAAAGATAGTTGATGAAAGATAAGGCCATGCTTAACTTCTGCATGGCCTTTATGTTTTGTACAAATTGCACCATTCATTACTTGGAATCTGCTAAGTAGCATAAAAGCTGCTTGTTTAAAGAACTTTCTTTCTTGTGACAGATCCCAATGAGGTATCATGATGATGTTCTGGATGTTCTGGTTCATAACTCTCCAAGAAGGCATAGTTAGCAATGTTAATTAATTGCTCTCTATTGCCTATCCTCTTGTATACCTCAAGTTCTTTCTCCATCCTTGTTAAGTATTGATATGCGTTTCCGGGGACTCCATATCTACAATACCCTTGCATAATTCTATTTGCTTGCATCTGCAAGAAACGCTGGAAAGCCTTCTCATGAGGAAGTTTGAGTTTGAGTGAAAAAAAGATCTCCAATGTCTTAGCTCCTTGCTTCATTTTATAATTCCTTTCCATGTTTGTAAGCTCTTTTAGCATTATAGTTCATTTTGTTTCTAACTGCACAGCTAAAAGAACTATTCAATGTATGCTTTGCTAAATCAATAAGTCTTATTTGTGCATCAACTAGTTCTTCTCCAAAACCTCCTGATGATGGAAGAATACTCATGTTGTTGTGACGTATAGCTTCTAGAGCCTCCGCTAATTCACTGACAATTAGCATAAGTCTATTACTAAGCCACACCTTTTCAAAGAATTTCCATAACTCTGGATCATCTGAGAGCTTAACCTGCATTCTGTTATACTCTTCATAAAATCCGTGATTTACCGCGTTTACTAAGCAATCTGAGGCTAAATCATCTATGTCCATTATTGTATCCCCTGTAAGGCTTTTGTATATATATTCAGAGCTTCATCCTTAAGAATATATAGTGGTTGTTTAGGATCAGGACCAAGTTTGACAGCTCCAGCGCCTATCAAGGTTTCAATTATCCTATCAAGATCGAAACCATCAAACTCTCCCCAGTATTTTTGTAGTAACTTCTGTCGTGATATCTTGTGCTCTTTTTGTTGTAATAACTCTCTCATTACTATCTTGGTTTGAAAAGCAAGATTACTTTTGCCTGCACCCATTGTAACCTGTTGCATACCAGCAAGACAGGCCGTAGATACATCTATTGCTTCTAGCACATGACTCTCCTTAAGAATTAAGTCTGGTTCTTGAGCCATAGATATAAGCATTGCTACTTTTAGAATCTGATCTCCTATTCTATTCATGGTTCCTGTTGGATCATTTGCATCAGAAGCCATGAATGAATAGTACCATTTATCGTATGTTTTCTTGGAAGCTGTTGTCCATTGGAACTCTCCTTTCATCTTAGCTACTTCTTTTAAGTACTCAGAAAGATAACTTGTGTCTACTATCTTTGTTGGTGCCTCAGTTAAGGAATTTAATTTTCCTTTTTCCAAGGAAAACACAATAAATGTCCTGGCAATGAATCCTCCCCCAATGGCATTCTGAGGGACAGCCTCAGCGAAATGATCCTCATTTGTTGCCCCAAGTAAGGTGAGACACGGGGAGCGTAACTTGTCAACCCCAGTACCCTTGAGAGAGTTCGTCCATACATCCTCGTAAGCATGAGTATCATGGAGATCAGTAAGAATAGTAAGTGCATCAGGATCTTTAACAAGAAACGCTGCAAGCTCACCTGAAACCAAGAATCCTTGTGCATCTTTAATCACTCCTCCGTTTTCCAGCGAAAACGCTTTACCCAGATCTTGTACTATTCTCTGCATTGAGTTTCTACCTGAAATAATACGAGAAGTTCCTGCCTTAGTGACTAGATTACGCGCCAGTGTAACAGGAACACCCTTTTTCATTCCAGACTTTGCTATTAGGAATACATAAATGTTAGGATAAAGTTTGTAGTAGAAACGGTCAAGAAATACATTCTTTCGCACCACAGCAGAGATAGAAGCCATTGCAGACCAGTAGAAGAACTTTGCTGGAGCTTCGTTCTCTGAATTAGCTTCTACGACTGCGTCAATCCATGTCATCTTGGTTTGTTCCTTTTTAAGGAAGGCTAATCTTTCCAGGTTTGATATCTCCTGTGCTAACTCCTTCCACACAATCAAGCGTACTCTTTTCTCAAATAATTCTGTTGTCATTTTTGTTCTCATTTGAAATTTGTGGCCCAAATTGTGCTGTCCTAAGAACATTCTTCCATGCTATCCGTACTAAGTCAGGAAGTTGATCCCAGGGTAAGTAATGATTAGGGGAAACTTCTTTAGCAAATTGTTCATACAATATCTGTTCTAGTGGTTTCATACTACCTCCTTAAAGATGTATTTTGTCATACCATCAGGATAAGTGCCAGATTTATCAATCCACCGTCTACCTATTTTAAGATCAATAGGTATAACAAGGTCATAATCACGGTTAAGAGTACAGCATCTGAAATTGATTGGTTGTTCCATCTCTTCCTTAATAATTCTGGCAGCCAAATCAACAAGATAATCACGGCATAAAGCAAGAAAACTGTCATGCGATTCCTCCACAAAGAAAAAGTCTTTCATGTATTTATCACTTAAGCGTTGTACAATGCGAATCATTGCAAACTTCACTTGGTCACTGATCGTAGATTGAGGTATATAAGCATATGCCTCTTTAAAGAGTTCATCTCCCCACCTATTAAAGAACTGTCGTTCTCTTCCAAAAGGTGTAACTAATCTACAATCATTATCCTGTAATGCCTGTTGAATATCTAAATGAAACACCCCTTTTATATTGGGGTTATTTTCGTGAAACTTTATGAGCTGTTTACCTGATGCAAATTCAGAAATATATATACCAGCAAATTTGGCTAGATTTAACATGTGCATGTGCTTTTGCATACTATAATTACCTGCATGTCTAGTCTTTTTGCCTGCTTGTCTGTCATAGTCTGTAATATCTTCAAATAGTTTACCACAAACATACACAGCAGTCATTGTATGTCTATCATCTTTAAGACCATATTTATTCTTCTTAAAAACTGTTCTCTCATAGTCTTTAAGTGCTTGCCAATCTTTTGCAAGTACACAAACTACTCTATCTTCTGCCTGAGATAAGTCTGGTTCTAGGAACACAAATCCAGGGTCAGCAATGAACATAGCACGAAGATCAGCACCCCCAGCACCTGTTAACTGAGCATCTTCATGCTTA
>Ga0182021_10001219_pt1 | contig 29280 bp, 19 predicted proteins | sample 612E3MmetaG_FD_120493 | JGI IMG/M metagenome (GOLD analysis project Ga0182021, IMG submission 120493) | Permafrost microbial communities from Stordalen Mire, Sweden - 612E3M metaG (Illumina Assembly) | ecosystem: Environmental > Terrestrial > Soil > Wetlands > Permafrost | place: Sweden...
CAACCGTGGCTATCGCATCGAGTTCAACAGCGCCATCGGCCCCTACAAGGGCGGCCTGCGCCTGCACCCGAGCGTGAACATTTCTATTCTCAAGTTCCTTGGCTTCGAGCAGGTGTTCAAGAACTCGCTCACCACGTTGCCCATGGGCGGCGCCAAGGGCGGCTCCGACTTCGACCCCAAGGGCAAGTCGGACAACGAGGTCATGCGCTTTCTGCAGAGCTTCATGTCCGAGCTGTTCCGCCACATCGGCGGCGACACCGACGTGCCCGCCGGTGACATCGGCGTGGGCGGTCGCGAGATCGGCTACATGTTCGGCCAGTACAAGCGCCTGAAGAACGAGTTCGTGGGCGTGCTCACCGGCAAGGCGCTCAACTGGGGCGGTTCGCTGATTCGTCCCGAGGCCACAGGCTACGGCGCCGTGTACTTCGCGGAAGAGATGTTGAAGACGCGCAACGAGACCTTCAAAGGCAAGATCTGCGCCGTGTCGGGTTCGGGCAACGTGGCCCAGTACACCGTCGAGAAGCTGAATCAACTAGGTGCCCTGCCGGTCACCCTGTCCGACTCGGACGGCTTCATCCACGATCCCAAGGGCATCACCCCGGACAAGCTCGCCTTCGTGCTCGAACTCAAGAACGTGAAGCGCGGCCGCATCCAGGAGTACGCCAAGAAGTTCGGCTGCGAGTTCGTGGCCGGCAAGCGCCCGTGGGTCGTCAAGTGCGACGCGGCCTTCCCCTCGGCCACGCAGAACGAGCTTGACGGCAAGGACGCCGAGACCTTGCTGAAGAACGGCTGCTATGTCATCGCCGAAGGCGCCAACATGCCGTCGACGCCTGAGGCGGTGGAGAAGTTCCTTGCGGCCAAGGTGCTGTACGGTCCTGGCAAGGCTGCCAACGCCGGCGGCGTGGCCACCTCGGGCCTCGAAATGAGCCAGAACTCGATGCGTCTGTCGTGGACGCGCGAAGAGGTCGACGCCAAGCTGAAGAGCATCATGCAGGCCATCCACGCGGCTGCGTACAAGACCGCGAAGGACTTTGGCCAGCCCACCAACTACGTGATGGGCGCCAACATCGCCGGCTTCGTCAAGGTGGCCGATTCGATGATCGACCAGGGCGTGGTCTAGAAAGGCCCCGCGCTAGTGACTCGCAACCGCCCCGGGAGCGCAGGTTCCGCGGGGCGGTTCTTTTTTCGCTGTCGACTCCAGTCGTGCACTCAGTTGTTGCTGACCTTGCTCCCCTTGATGATGACGTCGCCGTCAGCCTTGGCATTGATCTTTCCGGAAGCGTTGATGGAGACGTCCTTCCCCTTGAGGACTATGGTGCCGTCCTTCTTCATGGTGATGCTTGCGTCTCCGGTCTTGATGACAATCTCGTCACCGGCGTCGAATACCAGCTTCTTGCTCACCGTGACCTGATCGTTTCCGGTGATGGTTTGTGTCCTGCCGGCTGCGACGGTCAAAGTGTCGGCCTTGCCCACGTCCACCTGCCGCGCGCCGGTGATGGTGATAGTTTCGTTCTTGCCGACGGTCTCGGTCCGGGCGCCGGTGATGGTGATCCCTTCGTCCTTGGCGACGGATTCGGTCCGGGCGCCGGTGATGGTGATGGTTTCGTTCTTGTCTACGGTTTCGGTGCGATTGCCGTGGATCGTGATGGTTTCGTCCTTGACGACTTCTTCGGTTCGATTCCCTGTGATGGTCGAGGTTTCGTCGTTCTTGACCTTCTTGACCCGGTCGTGCCCGACCTCGCGTGTCTCGCCGTTCTTGACGAGGATCTTCAAGTCCTTCTCTGCCTGCAGATAGACCTGCTCGCTGTCCTTAAGATCCTCGAAGCGGAGTTCGTTGAAGTTCTGCGGATTGCCGCCCTTGGTGCTCCGGGTTTTGATGCCGGTCTGGGTCTTGTTCTGCGGAAGGTCGTAGGGCGGCATGTTGTCCGCGTCGTAGACGCTGCCGGTGACCAGCGGTCGATCGGGATCGCCCTCCAGAAACTCCACCACGACCTCGTTGCCCACGCGTGGGATGTGGACCGCGCCCCAGCGGTTTCCCGCCCAGGGGTGCGCCACACGCACCCAGCACGATTTGTCTTCGGGCTTTCTGTCTTTGTCGCGATCCCAGTGAAACTGTACCCGGATCCGTCCGTGCTTGTCGGTCCAGATCTCTTCCTTGCTGCCGCCCACCACGCGCGCCGTCTGCGGACCCCGCACGATTGGCTTCTCGATGCGGGGCATCCGGAAAGGCGTCGCGCTATCGATCGCCGTCAGTCGGACGTGGCTCTTGTCGCCCATCACTTGGCTGGAATCCGGGGCTGGATTGCGAAACACCACGTCAGTCGACGTGATCATGAACTTCCGGCCGGCCAGGCCGGGCAGCTCGGAGACTCCGAACAAAGCGCCAACTTCCAACCCTCGCGCCGTGCCCTCACCCGCAAAGACCTCCACGCTGCTCTGCTTTTCCTCTAGCCTCACCCTCGCCAGCCGCTCCCCCTCGGCGTTGCTGGCCTTCACGTCCGCGTCGTCTTTGTTCTCGGCCAGGACAAATCCGCCAGGATATTCGTACCGTTCCAGAGTTGGCTCGTCCTTCGTGGGCTTCGTACCCTTGTGCCCGGCCAGAATGGCAGCGTCGCCGCGAGCACGAAACTCGAAGTCCCGCAGGGCGACATCGTTGGTTCTCACTTCGCAGGTCGCACCCCATTGCCTCAGACAATCCGGGATGGCGCCGCGACGCCCCGGTGGAAGCAGCGGGACGGTCTCCCAGCCGACGCGGGCGTGGTGCGAGCTGATCGAATCCGCAAGAACCATCTCGTGGCCGTCTGTCAGATGGTTGAAGTAGAAGTAGATTCCTTCCAGCGCCAGAATTCGCCGGATGAAGTCCCAGTCGGATTCCTGGTACTGGGTCAGATAGTCCCAAGAACGGTACGCTTTCTCGTACAGGGACGTCTGGTATGGACGTAGCTTGTGTTCCTCCAGGACTTGCTTCACCACGTCGATGACCGGATGGCCCTCAAAAATGCGACAGTCGTGGCTGAAGCTCAGCAGGTGCTGTTCTGGGAGCAGCGTCACTCGGTATTCGGTATAGTTCACGTCCCGTCTGCCGCGCGTGGATTGGAAGACCATGCCGCTAATGTGGCGAAACTGCCCCGGCGCCAGCGGGACATGCACCGTCATCGTCTTCCCCAGCAGGGACTTCAGATCGATATCGTGCAGCTTGCTGTGCAGGTCTAGATGATACTGGAAAAGGGATCCCAGCTCTTCATACCCTGAAATCTCCTGCACCCGGAAGCCGTAGGCTTCCAGTCCCGAGGAACCGGTCACGGTGATCAGAGGATCAAGAATGTCGATCATGGATTTTCTCCTGCCTTGCTATGTTCTCGCCCTGGCGCATCCTCGTCGCGGCAGATGTTGGTCATCATTCCGCGATTGGTCAAGAGCGTCGTGCAGCCGCCGACCTGGCATATGGCCACTGCGTGGCCCGAACGCACCGGCGCGGACCACAGCCGACGCCCGGTCGATAGTTGCACGGCTCTGACTGAGGTGTCGGCAAGCAGAACCGCGCCCGGAGCGCCGCACTCCACCACGGTGCTCGGCTGCACGGGCACGGCCGCGACTTTGACTCCGTCGGAAATGCGGCGCATGACAATCTGATGACGATAGTGCAAAGGTTCGGTGCCACGGTGCCAGCGCCGCTCGGGCTCGACCAGATAGTCACCACAGACCAGCGGCGGTTCGGTCCAGGTTCCTGACTGGTTCCAGATCACCTGATCGTTCCGAAAGCAGAATCCGTAGTGGCAAGGACCGTCGTGGTGGCTCTCCTCGGAAACGCAGAAGATCCTCTCGCCCGATGGGCCCAGCCGCAGACGCGCGCTTGTTCGCGTCTGCATTCTTTTCCCGTGTTCGCTGCCCACATCCGGCGGGGCTGGCAGCGGTTGGGACACAAGCTCCGTCTTCCCGCCCGGCAGCAGTTCGACCATCCTGTTCATCAGCGTCACCCAGCGCCGGCCAGCGTGGCTTGCCACCGAGCGCACGCCGTCGTTCGGGAATTCCCAGCGATCTATCTCCTTGCCGTCAGGGCCTAGCAACAACACGGCATCGACGTGAGGCTTCCTTGCCTCTAGCTTCTCGCCCACGACGAGAAGCCCCGCGTCGTCTGCTTCGTTCTCGGAAACGTAGTCCAGTGGAAGCGTCATCACCGGCGACCACTTCCCAGCGGGGGACCGGATCTGCAAGCTGTTCTTGTCAAGCCGGAGTCGTGCGAGGCCTCCATCGTGCAATGGAATCAGCCGCTCGTCATCCCAGCCCTGTGGCCAAACGTCAGCCGCAAGGACCACGCTCAATGCCGCGACCAGTCCCGCCGTGAGTGGCAGGATTGCCCGCGCCCAGCTCATGGCGTTTCCGTGTCCATGGCGCCGTAGCGCTCTGGGTAGCGATGGATGATGAGGGTCATGCCCCATCGAAACGCGCCCGCATCAAGCAAGGCGTCGCGGTCGATCGGCTTGATATGGATGCAGCCGTGCGACTCAAACAGATCGACCTCCTTGGAACCCGCGCCGTATTTGTCCGATTCGGCCTCGTTGCCTGGCGTCGTGTGGATCATCTCGCCTTCTAGGGGCTCGTTGGCGTCACGTCGGCGGTTTGCGTTCCGATCGCGGTAATACCTGATGGCGATCGGGCCAAAGTCGTTGAATATCCATCGGTCAGGAAATTCCCAGAGACCGTAGAGATTCTTGTAGGCATCTCCGATGTCGCTAACGGTCCACCCGAAATCCCGAGTGAGCGAGCGCCACTTGCCCGGCGATTTCTCGTATTCCGCCACCCGGGCGGGAAGGCTCCGACTCCTCCGGATACGGGTTCCCCAGCGAACCCTCGACCAATCCCAGGTCGTGGTCTTGTATGCCTCCGTGCCGTCGATGATGAAGGTTCCCGGAGTGGTTGGTACGGCTGCAATTCTTTCGCCTCTTTCTTTGGGCTGTCGCTTGGACGGGCCGCCCCAGGCCTCGGCACGCAGGATGACCTTGTCGTTCACGAGATAGAGGAGCAGCTTCTCGCCGGGATAGAGGTGCACCTCCTCCTTCTTTGCGGGCTTCGCTTGGGGATCTGCCATCTTGTTCCCCCTGATCTCAGTTGCGTATGGACGTGACCGCTGCGGGATGCTCGGCGACGACAACCATCCCACTAAACACTCCGGGCAGGTCGGAATATCCGGCCGCTGGAAGCGATCGCACGGGGCACAGCAGACGAGGCCAGCAGGAACCGCGTCTTGGCGTCCAGGGATCAAGAATGTCGATCATGGCTTTGCCCGGGCCTTGCCGATTTGCCGGCTGTCCGCGTGTCCGCCGCGACAGATGTTCGTCATCGTCCCGTGATTGGTTAAGACCGTCGTGCAGTCGCCGACCTGGGCAATGGCCACTGCGTGGCCGGAACGCACCGGCGCGGACCACAGCCGACGCCCGGTCGATAGTTGCACGGCTCTGACTGAGGTGTCGGCAAGTAAAACCGCGCCCGGAACACCACACTCCACCACGGTACTCGGCTGCACGGGCGCGGCCGCGACTTTGACCCCGTCGGAAATGCGGCGAACGACGATCCGATGATGATGGTGCAGGGGATAGGTTCCGCGGTCCCAGCGCCTTTCGGGCTCGACCAGATAGTCGCCGCAGACCAGTGGAAGCCAGGTCCAGGTTCCTGACTCGTTCCAGATCACCTGATCGTTCCGAAAGCAGAATCCGTAGTGGCAAGGACCATCGTGGTGGCTCTCCTCGGGAACGCAGAAGATCCTCTCGCCCGATGGGCCCAGCCGCAAACGCGCGCTTGTTCGCGTTTGCACTTTTTCCCCGTGTTCGCTACCCACATCCGGGGGGGCCGGCAGCGGTTCGAAGACAGGCTCAGTCCTCCCACCCGGCAGCAGTTCGACCATCCTGTTCATCAGCGTCGCCCAGCGCCGGCCAGCGTGGCTTGCCACCGAGCGCACGCCGGCGTTCGGGAATTCCCAGCGATCGATCTTCTTGCCATCCGCGCCAAGCAGCAACACGACGGTCCCACGGAGTTTGCTTGTCCCGACCTCTTCTCCCACGACGAGAAGACCCTGATCGTCGGCTTCGTAGTTGGCAACGTACTCCAGTGCAAGCGGGACCACCGGCGACCACTCCCCGGCAGGGGACCGAATCTGCAGTCGCGGATCGCCCCCAAGCAGCGCGATGCTGCCATCGTGCAGCGGAATCAGCCGTCCTCGATCCCAATCCTCCGGCCAGAAGGCCGGCTTGTCTGCCGCCCGGCTCGGACTCGATGCCGCGGCCAGTGCTAGCGTCAGCGGCAGTATTGCGCTCGTGTATTTCACGGCGTTTCCGTGTCCATTGCGCCGTAGCGTTCTGGGTAGCGATGAATGACAAGGGTCATGCCCTGGCGAAACGCGCCCGCATCACGAAAAGCGCCGAGGTCGATCGGCTTGATATGGATGCAGCCGTGCGACTCAAATAGTTCGACCTCCTTGGAACCCGCGCCGTATTTGTCCGATTCGGCCTCGTTGTCTGGCGTCGTGTGGAGCATCTCGCCTTCTAGGGACTCGTTGGCGTCGCGTCTGCGGTTCGCGTTTCGATCGCGGTAGTACCTGATGGCGATAGGGCCAAAGTCGTTGAATATCCACCGGCTGGGAAACTCCCTGAGGCCGTAGAGGTCCTCGTACATGTCCCCGATGGTCAATACGTTCCACGGATCAACCCGCGACTTGAAATCCCGCGTGAGCGATCGCCACTTGCCCGGCGATTTCTCGTATTCCACCTCGTCGGGTCGGCTCTGGCTCTTCCGGATGCGCGTTCCCCACGGAATTCTAGACTTTGGCCAGGTGGTGGTGGTGTACGTCTCCATGCCGTCGATGATGAAAGTCCCCGGCCAGGTCGGCTCGCGTGCCATCTTGTCGCCCTTTCCTTTGGGCTGTCGCTTGGACGGGCCGCCCCAGGCATCGGCACGCAGGATGACCTTGTCGTTCACCAGATAGAGGAGCAGCTTCTCGCCGGGATAGAGGTGCACCTCCTCCTTCTTCGCGGGTTTCGCCTGGGAATCTGCCATCTTGTTCCCCCTGATCTCAGTTGCGTATGGACGTGATCGCTGCTGGATGCTCGGCGACGACAACCATCCCACGAAACACTCCGGGCAGGTCAGAATATCCGGCCGCTGGAAGCGGAGCGGACGATGGACACGAAGCGGCCCTCGCGCACCGTGCCCGCGGCGGCCAGGGCCGAATGCACCCCGGGCAGAAGCAGACCGATGCGGCCCGAGGTTTGGGTCAGGGGCAACAGCTTCTTCTGTGGATCGATGCCGCTCGGCGTGCGCTGCAGAACCAGAACGTCGAGAGCCGGCGAGCTGGTCTCGGGCGGCAGGGCCCAGGCCACCGTCACCTGGTCGTCGCCCACCAGCAGGGAAACCCCGGGAATGGGTGGGAGGGCCAGATCCGCGGGAGGGACTTCGGCGATACGAAGGGGCTGCCAACTCGCCTCCAAGGTGGTGAGCCGGGCCCGGGCGCGTGCCCGGGTGTCGGGGTCGGCCGCGCTTTCGGCAAGCTCGCGGAAGATTGCGATGGACTCGCTCAGTCGGCCCTGGCGCGCGCACAACTCGGCCATGGTCTCAGTTTCGTACAGGTGTTCCATGCTCATGGAAGGAGCTCCCTGGTTCGGAGGATGTCACGCCTGATCTCGGCCACCAACTCATCTGCTGAAGCGAACGCCCGCTGGTCCCGCAAGCGACCGGCAAACTCCAGGCGCAGGCGCGCGCCGTAGAGATCGCCGTCGAAGTCCAGTAGGTGGGCTTCGACAGTTACGGCCGGCGAGGTGCCGCGGCGATCGGCGGCGAAGGTGGGATTGCTGCCGATGCTGACAGCGGCGCGCAGGCGCAGAAGCGAGCCGTCCAGTCGACACGCCCAGGCGGCGTAGACACCTGGCTTGGGCAGAAGGTCGGCCTCTGGGTCCAGGTTGGCGGTGGGGATGCCCAGGGTACGGCCGCGCTCGACGCCGTGGACCACGCGGCCGCCAAGCTCGAAGGGGCGACCGAGAAGCATGGCCGCTCCTTCCACACGGCCCTCAAGCACGAATTCGCGGATCTTGGTCGACGAGCAGACCAGCCCCGCGACCATGACCGGCGGCACGATGCTGACCCCCATGTGCAGGCGCGCGCCTTCGCTGGCGAGCATGGTCGGGTTGCCTTGCCGGCCGGCCCCGAAAGTGAAGTCCCAGCCCACCACCACGTGACGGGCGCCAAGATTCCCGCGCAGCACCTCGGCGATGAAGCGATCGGCGGGCAGTGCCGCAAAGTCGGTCGTGAAGGGCTCGACCACGACCGCATCAGCGCCAGCCTCGGCAAGCAGTTCCAGCCGACGCTCCAGCGTAAGCAACATGGGCGGCGCCAGTGCGGGGGCAAAGAACCGCGCCGGATGGGGGTCGAAAGTCAGGACCACGGCCTCACCGCCTTGCGCGTGGGCGAGGCGTTGGGCGGTGGCCACCAAGGCCTGGTGGCCGAGGTGCACGCCGTCGAAGTTTCCCACGGCGATCGCGGGCGCACGCAGAGGACGCCCTAGCTCGGGCGTAACGCGCTGGCGGCCTCGAATGACGTGCACGCTCTCGGGCATAGACGGCCAAACCGCTTACGTCAAGCCATGACCCACCTGAAACGATTCTCGACAGCGCGCCCACTTTCGCGTTGGATCTACCCATGCCTAGACGAACCTGGCCGGACCTCGATCCAACCCTCCTGGTTGGGTCGCTGGTGGTCTACGTCGCGGGCACGCCGTTGGGGTTGGATCGGGTGGCGGCAGCGCCCACAGTTGCTGCCGGGCTCGCTGCCTCGTCACAGGAACCGTGTGCGCCGCTGGCTCTCTTGGCCCTGCGCCTCGTCGGCTACTTGCCCCTGGGCGATGCTGCGGCCCGTGCCAATCTGGCGGCAGCGTTGTTGGCCGCGCTCGCGACTACGCTGTTGGGCCGGGCGTGTGTGGATCTCCTGGTCGCCTTGCGCCCGCCCCCCCACGCTCGTCAGGGCGCGCGTGATTTTCTCTATGAGCCGTGGCTGGCCGCGGGGGCCGCGCTGGCCGGCGGCTTGTCGCTGGCCGCGTTTCACACGGCGACTTCGGCGGGCGCGGCTTCGGCTACGCTCGCGCTCTTGGCGGGGGCTTGGTTGGCCGCGCTGCCTATCTTGCGGGGGAAGGGAGGAGCAGGGCGCGGATTCGCACTGGCGGGCCTGGCGGGCCTGGCGGCAGGGGTGGATCCGGTGGCCGCTCCGCTGCTATGGCCGCTGACCTTTGGGCTGTGGCTGTGGGAGTTGCGCCGAGGGAGCCGCTGGCCGCTCTGGGCTCCCTTGCTCTTCGTCGCGGCACTCGGCAGCTCGCTGCTGGCCCGTGTGGCAGCCTCGGATGACCCTGTGAATCTCGGGCACCTCGTCGCCAGCCTCTGGCCGACTGGGACGCACGATCACGTCGCGGCGCTCGGGACTGCGGCCGAACTGTGCGACGAGTTTGGTGTGGTGGGCCTGCTGCTGGCCGGGGTGGGGACGTTGGCCCTGCTCAGACGGGCTCCGTTCGTTGCGTTCTGGTTCGGGTTCACCTTGGTCACGGCGCTCCTGCTCGGGCATTCGTTTGCGCAAAGTGGGCTTGCCTTCGAGCCCGCCCGCGCGGGCCTGCCTGCGGTCCTGATGGCCGCCGCGGTCCCCATGAGCGCAGGCGCGGCCGCGGTGGCATCCCGCCTGGGTCGCGCGCGCATCGCCACGGCGATCGTGCTGGCCGCGCTGGCGGTTGTCTCGCCTGTGTTCGATGGCGGCGCCAGTCGGTGGCGGCGCGACGTTCACGGGCCCGAGCGCCTGCTTGAGCACGCGCTTCTTCGCTCGCCGTTGCGGGCGTCGGTGGACCCAGGCACAGCCGAGATGGATGGGCTGTTCCGCTACGGCGCGGCTTTGGGCCTGCGGCCCGACATCGAGATTGCGCGTCGCAGGTAGGTCCCTACGCGAAGTGCGGAGCGCACTCCGACATTACTCGACCTGGAGCGCGTTGAAGGCGGCCAGGAGCTGGCGACAAGCAGCTAGCGTCGCGGCGGCGTTTTGCCTCTTGCCAGTTTGGCCATGCGCGAGAGTGACGACGTTCTGCGCGGCCTTCATGAATAAGAGCCAGACACCGAGCATAGCGATCGAGCTTGGCGAAGGCACGACTGATCTCCTCACACGAAGCCGGATCGGTGGGATAGCTTATCGTCAATTCAGCGCGCGATGGCTCGGGATCCGTGGATGAAGGAAGTGGGAGAGTGCGGCCGAGATGAACCGAAAGTTCGAGGCCAGACTTGGCCAGGAAGGAGAACCTACGCGTGATTCGTCCCGGCGCCGCGACGTGGAGCACGTGGGACGCGCCTTCGTCGAGAAGCAACTCGTCTCTCATCACGGGAAGGTGGTCGACCTGCACGCCGGCTTCGCTGGGCTCGACCACAAGAGCAACCTTGCACTGCGCCCGATGCCCGGCCGCCGCGTCTTCTCCCTGGGTCTTGCGAAAGTGGCTGTAGGTGAAGCGAGCAACAATGAGCAGCGCGAGCAAGCCCAGTGCTTTCACGAGGCGCGAGCGGTTGCGCGGTGACAGGATGCGATCACGCGCCATCACTTCGCTGGCGGCCCCGGGTCTTGGCCGCGAACGCGCGACCCGATCGATGGTTGGCTCGGCGGCAGGCGTGTGGGTCACGAGAGTGCGACCGCGATCGTCGGCCAGGACTGGCACGACGGCATGGTCGGGCAGGGGTGCGAACCGATCCGCTCCGCCGTCGCCCGCGGCGCGTGGATTGCGAACGATGTCCGCGTAGCCCCGGGTCCCGCTTGCGGCGAGAGCAAAGGCGGCACGCCACCCGCTTCCCCGGGGAATGAGATCGGCCGCAATGCGGACACGCCACCGAGCGAGAATATCACCAAACCTTACGGGCTACCTGGCTCCCTGGAGCACCGAACGGTTTGACGGACCGAGTGGAATTGCGGAGTTGCGAGCAGCCCAAGGCGCGAGGAGGGAGAATACTCGACGTATTTGACCGACGAGCAACGAAGGGATGCGACGCAAATCCGCAATTCCACGACGGGAGGCAAACCGTTCGGTGCTCTGGCCCCCACGCAGAGGCTCATCGGTCCCGATCCTCGCGCAGGACTTGGGCGCTGGCAGTGGATGTGGACCCAGCAAGACGCTCGGCGGCAAGCGCGAACCGCGGGGCGAGCTTCCCGCTGGCGACCGTAGCGGTGTACTGTCTCTCGCGATGAGATTCCCTCGTTCACCAGCCGTCCTTGCCCCCGGCGCTTCGTGCGCCCTCCTTTCCGTGGCCTTCGCGGTGCTAGGGTGTGTCGGCATGCGGTCAGGGCCATCCACATCCCAGCTTGCGGCGAGCCGAGCCAGCGTCCCGACGCCCGACATCGACGAGCTGCTCGGCAAGATGACGCTCGACGAGAAGATCGGGCAGATGACCCAGATCGACTGGAAGTTGGCCAAGAACACCGACGACGTGCGCAAGCTGTGCGTTGGATCGGTGCTCAACGGCGCGTCCTCGCTGCCTGAGCCCAACACGCCCGAGACCTGGGTGAGACTGGTCACCTCGATCCAGACCCGAGCCCTGGGCACCCGTCTGGGCATCCCGATGCTCTGGGGCACGGACGCGGTCCACGGCAGCGGCTTGGTAAGGGGCGCCACCATATTCCCGCACAACATCGGCATGGGCTGTACGCGCAACCCCGAGCTGGCCGAAAAAGTCGCACGGGCCACGGCCTTGGAGTTACTGGCCACCGGCATTCCTTGGACTTTCGCCCCCTGCATCGCCGTGCCTCGCGACGAGCGTTGGGGCCGTACCTACGAGGGTTTCGGCGAGACGCCAGAGCTGGCCGGAATGATGGCTGCGGCGATGGTCAAGGGCCTGCAGGCCGAGACCGGCCAGCCAGGTGCGGTGCTCGCCTGCGCCAAGCACTTCCTGGGCGACGGCGGCACAGCCGGGGGCAAGGACCAGGGCGACACCATCTGTTCCGAACAAGAGCTGCGCGCCATCCACCTGCCCGGCTACACCGCGGCGGTCAAGGCTGGTGTCGGTTCGATCATGGTGTCGTTTTCCCGCTGGAACGGCGCTCCCATGCACGCCAACAAGTACCTCATCACCGACGTGCTCAAGGGCGAGCTTGGTTTTGAAGGCTTCGTGATAAGTGACTGGGAAGCCATTGCCACCCTCCCGGGCTCGAACGAGCGCACGATTGAGGCAGCCATCAACGCCGGCATCGACATGGCCATGGTGCCGCTCAGCTACCAATGGTTCGTCCCTGGTCTGCGCCACCTGGTCCAGAAGGGCCGCGTGCCCATGGCGCGCATCGATGATGCCGTTCGTCGCATCTTGAAGCAGAAGGCGCGCCTCAAGTTGTGGGAGCATCCTTACCCGGATCCGGTGTTTGCCGGCCAGTTGGGCTCGTCCGAGCACCGGGCGCTGGCGCGCGAGGCGGTTCGGCAGAGTGCGGTCCTGCTCAAGAATCAAGACGCCGTACTTCCGCTGCCCAAGAACAGCCACATTCTGGTGGTGGGCAGCAAGGCGGATGACATGGGCATCCAGTGCGGCGGCTGGACAGTGGGTTGGTCGGGAAGGCGTGGCAACGTCACGCCCGGCACCACGATCTTGCGGGCTATCCAGAAGGCTGCCTTGGGGGGCAAGGTGGATTTCTCGCCGGGCGTCAGGGGAGCAGGCACGGCCGATGCGATCGTGGTGGTGGTCGGGGAAGAGCCCTACGCCGAGGGCAAGGGCGACAGCAAGGAGCTTGGCCTTTCCAGGGATGACATGAGCCTGGTCACGGCAGCGAAGGCTTCGGGCAAGAGGGTGGTGGTTGTACTGGTCACCGGCCGGCCGCTGCCCATCGAGCCGGTCATCGCCGGCGTGCAGGCCATGCTGGTGGTCTGGCTGCCCGGCAGCGAGGGCGATGGCGTGGCCGACGTGCTGTTCGGTGCATTCAAGCCTACCGGCAAGCTATCGCACTCATGGCCGCGCTCGTCGTCGCAGATCCCTGTCAACCAGGGCGACGCGACCTATGCGCCCCTTTTCCCCTACGGTTTCGGGTTGAGTTATTGAGACTCTACGAAATGAATCCGAAGACTGAATTCGCGGGCGCAGGGGGCGCGATGCGCCGGCTGGGCGGGCACGCGCGTGCCCTGGCCCTGGAGATCGCGGCCGAAGCGCGTGCGGAGTGGGGCTTTCTTACCGACATCATGGCGGCGGCGTTTCGCGCCAACCGGCAGTTGGGCAGCGGCGATCGAAGGCTGATCTCCGAGACGGTGTATGGGCTGGTACGATGGGAACGGCGGTTGGAGGCGGTGGTCGACGAGTTGCTGGCAGTGGCACAGGGGCGCGGCATGCCGGAGCCGCTCTCGTCAGCCGGCCGGCAGGAATTGAAGCTCATTGTCTATGAGCTGCGCAGCGGCTTGCCGGTCGACGCGGCCAAGGCCGATGCGCGGCGGATTCTGCGTCGGGATGTTGATCTTGCGATGGCGGCTGCGGACGATGCGGGATTGGGCCGAAGCGCCGGTCTGGAACGCCAGGCTCTGCGGCTGTCCTATCCGACTTGGATGATGGACCGCATGGTGACGGATCTGGGCCAGGCTGATGCCCTCGCGCTGGCCGCGGCCATGAACGACCGGGCTCCCCTCACTGTACGCAGCAACGGGGTGAAGGCCTCGCGCGAGGAGTTGGTCGCGCGTTTGGCCGAGGAGGGCGTGGTGGCGCGGCCGACCGATCTGTCGCCCACGGGCCTGTTTTTCGAGACGCGGGTCAATGCCTTCGGACTGTCGGCATTTCGCGACGGCTTCTTCGAGGTGATGGACGAGGGCAGTCAACTGGTGGCCGAAGCCGTGGCGCCGCCGCCACGCGGTCGCGTGGTCGACGCCTGTGCCGGTGCGGGCGGCAAGACACTGGCTCTGGCGGCCCTGCTCGATGGACAGGGTCGCATCCTGGCGCTCGATTCCAACGGCAAGAAGCTGGAGGAACTGCGCCGGCGCGCCCGGCGCGCGGGACTGTCCAACGTGACCGCGCGTGAGGTGGGCGGGGTCCAGATGCCGGCGGAGGCGAAGGTGGGCGCATGGGATCGCGTCCTGGTGGATGCCCCCTGCTCGGGCCTGGGGACGTTGCGCCGCAATCCCGAGGCGCGCTGGCGGCTCACCCCGAAGACCGTGGACGGGTTTCCGGCGCAGCAGCTTTCACTCATGGTGACCTACGCGCCCCTGGTGGCGCCCGGCGGCCGCCTGGTCTACGCCACATGCACGGTTCTTCGGCGGGAGAACGAATCGGTGGTCGAGCGATTCCTGGCCGAAAGGCCGGACTTCGTGCTCATGCCAGTCAAGGAAATCTGGGGCAAAGAGAGGGCCCTGCGCTTGGGCGATGGGACATACTTGAAGGTGTACCCGCACAGCCACGGCAGCGACGGCTTTTTCGCTGCCGTGCTGCGCCTGCCGCCGCGAAAATAGTCAGACCCGCCGGCGAGAGCCGGCCGACAGGGCTCTTCGGCGCTCTAGTGGGTCGGGCGAGACATCTGACCGGTGGAAACGCAGTCGATATCACTGTCCGGATCGCACCCGGCTGGGCAGCAGCCGTCCGCAGACTCCCCGCTGCAGATCTTGATGTCGGTGTGGCTGCAGGCCAGGGTGCACTCGTCACTGCTGCCGGTCATCTGGTCGATGGTGCAGTCCCTGCCATCGTCACATGAGGTCGGACAGGTGGAGGGCGGGTCGCAGGTCTCGCCGGGTTCCACGACGCCATTGCCACAGACCGATGAGCAGTCGGGGTCGGTGTTCGCATCGCAGTTGTCTGGGCAGCAGCCGTCCTTCTTGCCAGAAGAGACACATTCCTTCTTGGTGTGGCTGCACGCGACGTCGCAGGTGGCACTGCTTCCAGTCATCTGGTCGATGGTGCAGACCTCGCCGTCGTCGCAGGAGGCGGGGCAGGTGGAGGGCGGGTCGCATGTCTCCTTGGGGGGTTCCACGACGCCATTGCCGCAGACCGGTGAGCAGTCAGAGTCCCCATTGGCGTCGCACGCGTCTGGGCAGCAGCCGTCCTTCGAGACACAGGTGGTGATGGCGGTATGGCTGCAGGCCACGTTGCAGTTGGCACTGCTGCCAGTTTTCTGATCGATGGTGCAGGCCTTGCCGTCGTCGCAGGAGGCGGGGCAGGAAGATGGCGGATCGCAGGTCTCGCCGGCTTCCACGGCGCCATTCCCGCAAGTGGGTGAGCAGTCAGAGTCGGTGTTGGCATTGCACGCGGCTGGGCAGCAGTTGTCCTTCGGGCCCACGCTGCAGGCCCTGATGGTGTGGGTACACGCGACGTTGCACTTGGCGGGGCTGCCGGTCATCTGATCGATGGTGCAGGGGTCGTGGTCGTCGCAGGAGGTAGGGCAGGAGGATGGCGGGTCGCAGGTTTCGCCCTTTTCCACGGCGCCGTTGCCGCAAGTGGGTGAGCAGTCAGAGTCGGTGTTGGCATTGCACGCGGCTGGGCAGCAGCCGTCGCCCGCGACACAGTTGGTGATGTTGGTATGGGTACATGCGACGTTGCAGGTGTCCCTGCTGCCGGTCATCTTGTCGATGGTGCAGGCCTTGCCGTCGTTGCAGGAGGCGGGGCAGGAGGATTTCGGGTCGCAGGTTTCACCTCTTTCCACCACGCCGTTACCGCACTTCGGTGAGCAGTCAGAGTCGGTGTTGGCGTTGCACCCGGCTGGGCAGCAGCCGTCGGCCGAAACACAGTTGGTGATGTTGGTGTGGGTACATGCGACGTTGCAGTTGGCGCTGCTCCCAGTCATGCGATCGATGGTGCAGGCCTTGCCGTCGTTGCAGGAGGTGGGGCAGGAGGATTTCGGGTCGCAGGTCTCGCCGGGTTCCTTGACTCCATTGCCGCAGGTCGGTGAGCAGTCGGAGTCGCTTTTTGCGTTGCACCCGGCCGGGCAGCAGCCGTCGCCCCCGACACAGGTGGTGATGGCGGAGTGGCTGCAGGCCACGTTGCAGTTGGCACTGCTGCCGGTCATCTTGTCGATGGTGCAGGCGTTGCCATCGTCGCAGGAGGCGGGGCAGGAGGACTTCGGGTCGCAGGTTTCGCCGGTTTCCAATGCCCCGTTGTCACACGTGGGTGAGCAGTCAGAGTCGGTGTTGGCATTGCACCCGGCCGGGCAGCAGCCGTCGCCCCCGACACAGGTGGTGATGGCGGTATGGCTGCAGGCCACGTTGCAGTTGGCACTGCTGCCGGTCATCTGATCGATGATGCAGGCATTGCCCTCGTTGCAGGAGGTGGGGCAGGAGGATTTCGGGTCGCAGGTCTCGCCAGGTTCCACGACGCCATTGCCGCAGGTCGGTGAGCAGTCGGGGTCGGTCTTGGCGTTGCACCCGGCTGGGCAGCAGCCGTCGCCCGTGACACAGGTCGTGACGGAGGTGTGGCTGCAGGTCACGTTGCAGTTGGCACTGCTGCCAGTCATTTGATCGCTGGTGCAGGCGTTGCCGTCGTTGCAGGAGGTGGGGCAGGAGGATGGGGGGTCGCAGGTTTCCCCACCTTCAACCACGGTGTTGCCGCAGGTCGGTGAGCAGTCAGAGTCGGTGTTGGCATTGCACCCGGCTGGGCAGCAGCCGTCGCCCGCGACACAGGTGGTGATGATGATGTGGCTGCAGGCCACGTTGCAGTTGGCGCTGCTGCCAGTCATCTGATCGATGGTGCAGGAGTCGCCGTCGGTGCAGGAGGTGGGGCAGAGGTATCCCGGGTCGCAGGTCTCGCCGGGTTCCACGACCCCATTGCCGCAGTTGACCGCCCCCCAAATGCCACCAGTTCCCGTGACGCCCCCGGTCTGCGGAGTCCCACCGGTGGCTCGGCCGCCAGTGCCCGACAGTCCGCCTGTTCCCGGGGAACCGCCCGCGCCGCCAGCACCACCGGCCACCGACGTTCCCCCAGACCCACCCCCGCCGACCGAGCTCGATGAGGTTCGGTTTCCACCCTGCCCACCGCGGCCATCCTTCGCGGAGGCGGATGCATCCGCGTGAATGCCGGAGTCACCCTTCGGAACCGTGCCAGCATCCTTTGTCCCGGAGAGGCCAGCCCCGTTGAGGCCGCAGCCCAGAAACGAAACCAACATCGCCGACGTGAGGAGGGATGGCGCCAATCGCTGCATAAGCAAGCTCCTTGCTAGATCGTACAGTTTATCAGATTCCGGCATGCAGTGTGCGCCAGAGTCGGGCCGCGGTCGCGCTAATTCTCGGTGGCGACGCGGGAAGACCAGCGCGCAGGATCCGGGGCCGTGTTGGATGACCACGACCAGCTTGGGGCGATGGGCGCGACGATATTGCTCGCAGCAAGGCTCGCGCCGGATAAACAGGTCCTTCTCGATGTACTCCGGCAGGCAACTGGTCCTGGTCAGGGCGCGTGGCCTGTACTATTGCTTGACCCGTGCCCGAGCCCGTTTCTCCCAAGGTTTCGTCAAGGCTGGCAAGAGTCGTCTTGACCACGCCCCCGCAATCGGCGCCTCGCGCCCTGTGCGAGCGCTGCCGCCGGCCGACCAGTGTCTGCTACTGCGCGCACATTACATCTTTGGAAACCCGCACGCGCGTGATCGTCCTGCAACACCCGCGCGAGCGCGACGTGGGCATCGGCACCGCGCGCATCGCGCGTCTGTGCCTCCCCGGCGCCCTGTTGCGCGTGGGCATCGATTTTTCTGACGACCCGGTGGTGCAAGCGGCGCTGGCCAGCGTGCAGACGCATGTCATCTATCCAGGGCCGGCGGCGCGCGACGTGGAGTCCGTGGCGCCTGGTCAGCCCATGACGCTGATCCTGGTCGACGGCACATGGGGCCAGGCGCAGAGGCTGCTGAAGGCCAACCCTGCGCTCATGCGCCTGCCACAGCTGCGCTTCACCCCGCCCCAGGCCAGCGCCTACAACCCAATCCGGCGCGAGCCCGCCTTTCATTGCATGGCCACCATCGAGGCCTTGGCCCATGTGCTCGGCCACCTGGAGGGCGACCGCGAGCGCTTCAAGACGCTGCTGCGCCCCTTCTACGCCATGGTGGACATGCAGATCCGCTACGTGCAGGCCAGCTCGGGCGGCCGCCATCGCTTTCATTCGCGACGCAACAGCCGGCCGCCGCGCTGCCCAATCCCGCCGCTGCTGCGCGAGCGCAGGGCCGACATTCTGTGCGTGCACGGCGAGGCCAACACCTGGCCACGCCACGCGCCGACGCGCCACCCAGCCGAGATCGTGCATTGGCTGGCGCGCCGGCCGAGCACCGGCGAAACTTTTGAAGCGGTGATCGCCCCGCGCCACAGCCTGGCGCCGACCACGCCATTCCATGTCCGACTGGGCAGCGGCGCGCTGCTGGCCGGTGAAGAATGGGGTTCGTTCGCGGCGCGCTGGCAGGCGTTTTTGCGGCCCAGCGATGTCATAGTGTCGTGGGGCCACTTCCCCGTGGACACCCTGGCGGCTGGCGGTCTGGTTCTGCCCCGGCCGCGCTACGATGCCCGAGCGCTGGCCTGCGCGGTATTGAAGAAGCGCACCGGTACCGTCGAAGACTGCCTGCCGCGCATGCAGATCCCGGCGCCCGAGCCATGCGGAGCGGGCCGCGGCGGCGTGCGCCTGGCCGGCCTGTGCCTGGTGTTGGAACAACTGCTGGCAGCCTGATGGTTGCGGCCAAAGGGTGTGACGTGGTTCACCTCGCTAGCCACGCGTCGCTGAGAACGCAGAGGTGAGAGGGGAGGCCACAGAGTCGGAGAAGACGCAGTGATGCAACCGCTCCCTTTCCGGTCCGGCTCTCGGTCCTCTGTGGTGAGAAAGCATCGTCGTGGTGTAGCTTCGCTGTCCATGTCGTTTCATGTGATCTCGCGCTTCTTGCTGCGTGCGCCCCTTCTTCCTGTGCGCGGCGTGCGCAATGCCCGAGCGGCTTTGCGGCGGCATCCCTTGGGCGCGATGGCGGTGGAGCTTGCCAGTCCGGATCTGGCAGAAGCCCTGCTGCGAGATCCCGGGCCGGCTGCAGCAGCCGCGTTGTCCCGCTACGCCCGCCGCGCTGCCTTCCGGCCCACGCCCGCGGGTCTGCTGGCGGGCGTGGCCATGGGCAGGCTGGGCTCGCGCACGCGCCTTCACACCGACCAGGTCGAGACAGTCCTGGCGCCGACATGGGAGCGCGTCGCCGCTCTGGGGCGTGCGCTGCTCGACCAGCCTGAGTTGCGGCTCTGCGTGAGGCTGCGAATTGCGCCCTCGCTGATGGCCGCGGGCGGGCAGGCCGTTTGGCTAGGTTTTGGCAGCGACGGACTCGAGGTGCGATCGAGCGACGTCGACGCCGTGCTGGGCGCCGCGATCGAGTGCGCGCAGCAATGGACACCGTGGCCCGCGGTCAGTGGCACGGTGAAGACCGCGACCAGCGGCGAAGCCGGCGACGTGGACGAGCTCTTGCTCGTGCTCATCGACCGCGGCGTGCTTTGTCACGATCTCGCGCCGCCACTGCTGGGAAGGTCGCCTGGACCCTGGCTTGCCCAACGTCTGGCAGACCTGCCGGCCGAAGTCGATACGATGGTGGCGACGATCCGCAAGCGACTCATCGGGATTCCCCTGACCGATTTGGCTGAGACTCGCGCCGTGCTGGCCGGACTTCCAGGGGCCAGCGAGTCGGCGACCGACGTGACGGGCACGCTTTGCCACCGGCCGCGTGGTGAGCCGATGCTTTCGCGCCGGGCGGTCGAGCGGGCGGTGGCTTGCGCGCCACTCTTGCTGCGCTTGCAAGAGGCGCTGGCTGGTCCGGTGGCGGAGCGCGCGTGCGACGCAGGCCTGGCCGAGCAGATTGATTCCATGGTCGAGGTTTTCGGCGCGGGCGCGCTGGACCTGGCGGCACTGGCCACAGGCGGCTATGGCAGTGCGCTCGCCCAGACCGACCAGGAGCCGGCGAGGGCCGACGGCGGGCTGGAGGTACTCGCGCGCCTGGCCGATGCAGTGGCGCAGGCCGCAGCGGCGGGCGAGTTCGAGATCAGTCTGGATTCCGAGGCGCTTGATGCGATCTTGCCTGCCGCGGGCATGCCGCCGACCTTCGAGCTGTTCCTGTCGCCGGCCCGTGAGCCGCCGCGCGCGAGCCCGGGTACTGGCTGGTTGCTCGGCCTGCATGCGCCCGGCGGCGCCAGTTGGGGACGCTTTGCCGGCGTGCTGGGTGCGCCGATGCGCGAGGCGCTGGCAGAGCTGGCCGCTGCGGAGACGTGGGCGCGTCCCGGCGAGAGAGCGCTGGACGTGGTGTACGCGCCATCGCCAGCACTGGCGGATCTGTGCGCCCATCCGCCTGTGCGCGAGGCCGCGCTGGCGCTGGTTGGCTGGCCCGAAGGTGCGGCGGTGACTCCCGCCCAACTCGGGTTGGTGGCGGACCCGGCCGCCGCAGAGTCTTTGGCCTTGCGGGACTCGACGTCGCAGCCAATCGCACCGAGCCCGCTTCATCGTGTGCGCTCGGCAACCGCGCCGTCCGGGATTTATCGCCTGCTGGCCGGCTGGTCATTCGCACGCCAACACGCGCCCTGGGCGTTCTCCTGGGGCGCGCTCACCGGGCTGAACTTTCTGCCGCGGGTGCTTCTCGACGGCTTCGTGGTGGCGCCCGCCAGCTGGCGCGTTCCCTCCGCGGCAGAGGTTGCTCGTCCGGGTGCGCTCGCGCGCTGGCGTCGGCGGAACCGCGTTCCCGCTGCCGTGCAGGCAGGCGAGGGCGATGAGCTGCTTTATCTGGATCTGCGCGCGGCCGGCGCAAGGGCAGAACTGGCGCGTCTTGCCGGCGGCCGAGTCTTCGAGATCTGGCCCCCGATCGATGAATTGCCGGATCGTGGTGGTCGTCGGGTCGAAGCAGTCGTGGCAGTGGCCCATGTTCCCGAGGGAAACGAGGTCGAGGCTTTGCGGGCCGCCTTGGAGGCGACCCGCGCTGCCGGGCGCGTGCCAACCCCCGCCCAGTCACCGCCGGCCGCGGACTGGGTCAGCTTTCGCCTGTACGGTGCGGTCGAGCGCCAGGACACCGTGCTTTTCGAAGTCGTGGGTCCGGCGGTCAAGTCCGCCCTTCACGCCGGCGAGATCGACGCGTGGTTCTTCCTGCCCTACGTCGACGAGCCGGGCCGATGCCATCACCTGCGCCTGCGCGCGCATGCCCGGTCGGCTCGCCAGGCCGAGGCCTTTTCCCGCCGTGTGTGCCGCACCCTTGCGCCCCTGTGCGTGCGTGGCGAAGTGGTCAGGGTGGAGACAAGTGGATACTTCCGCGAGGCTGCGCGTTACGGAGGGGCGGCGGTCATGCCCGTGGTGGAGCAGCTCTTTCAGGCCGGCAGCGAGCTGGTCCTGGCTGTCTTGGAAGCCGAGGACCAGGGCACTGCGCAGGCCGATCGGGTGGCCTTCGCGGTTCGCGCGGCTGACGCCTTGGCGAGCGGGCTGGGGCTGGCCCCCAAGGAGCGGGACGGATTGGCGCGGCGGTGTCGCGCGGCCTGCGCGCGCGCGGGCCTCCTCGACGAGGAGCACGCACGGCAAGAATATCGACAGCGCTCCCGGCGACTTTTCGGCTGGCTCGTCGGCAAGGAAGATGACGTCATCACACCGGCGTTGATGTCTCTGCAGGACACAGCGGCGTCAGCGTCGGCGCTGTTAGACGTCGATTTGCGCGTGATCTTGCAGCGGAAGCTGCCCGCCTTGCTGCACATGCAGGCCGTGCGCCTTGCCGGCGCGGACGCTGGCGCCGAGGCGCTCGTCTACTATCTTTGGCAGCGCACGCTGGAAAGTCTTGCTGCCCGGAGCAACCGCGGGCAGTAGCGCTTCCTGCCAAAAGGGCCGAGGTTCAGTTCTGCATCTTGGTTGCCCATCCCTGAGGATGGTGCGGTCGAAGCAACATCAGCGACCCTTGCCGCCCTTGTGCTCTTCATCCTTTTCCGCCGACTGCCGACGCAGAACTTCTTGCAGAAGCGTACGCTCGATGCAGGACTGGAAGGGGACGGTCTCTTCGATGGAAATCACCTGCTGGGGGGCTGCGCTAGGCGGCTTCGCGCTCTGGCGAGTGACAACCGGGATCTCGCGGGTTCGATCGACTTCGTGCACGTGCACGGGCACGCCGTTGGTCCTGCGCGTCACTGGACGCGTCTTCGTCCGCCCCGTGGCTTTCATCAGCGGCACTCCTGCCAGCCGCGGGAACGCGGGGCAACAACCATGGGATCCGTTCGCTGCGTTTGGCTCGGGCTAGGCACGCCGATAGCATAGATCACATGGCCGTCCCTCGGTAAGGGGCTTGCCTTGCCGTGGAGAGCCGCGCAGGCGCTCGTCGTCGCAGCATGTAGGCTTGTGGGGTGGTATGAAAGGAAGCCATGGCGTCACCCCAGGAAGAAGATTTCGCGGCACTTCTCAAGGAGTTCGAGAGCAACGATGCGCAACGGGCCAGTCGCGCCGCCCGCGTGGGCGATTCGGTGCGAGGCCGTGTTGTTTCGCTGGGCCACGAGGCCGCCTTCGTGGAGTTATCGGGCAGCAAGAGCGAGGCCATGATTGACCTGCAGCAGCTGCGCGACCAGGACGGCAACCTGACGGTGAAGGTTGGCGACGAGATCGAAGCACGGGTGGTTGAGAGCATGGGCAAGTCTGGTTGCGTGGTTCTGCGTCGTACGGCGGTGGCGCGTGGCCCTGAGGCCAAGGCCGAGCTGCAGCAGGCGGCGCAACTGGGCCTGGCCGTGGAAGGGACGGTCACCGGCGTGAACAAAGGAGGTCTCGAGGTGTTGGTGGCGGGCGTGCGCGGTTTCTGCCCCATCTCGCAGCTGGAAATGCGTCACGTGGAAGATGCCGGCGCGTACGTGGGTCGCAAGCTGGAGTTCCGTATCACGCGCTACGATGTGGACCGGCGCGGTGACAACCTGGTGGTTTCGCGGCGCGCGTTGCTGGAGGCCGAGGCGCGAGCGCGGGCCGACAAGATTCGCAGCAAGCTGGTGCCGGGCGCCGTCCTGCCCGGCGTGGTGGTCGCGCTCAAGGACTTCGGCGCGTTCATCGACCTGGGCGGGGTCGAGGGCATGCTGCCGGCGTCCGAGTTGGGATTCTCCCGCGGCGTGCGGCCCGCTGACCGACTGTCGCTGGGCCAGAACCTGGAGGTCCAGATCCTGCGCATAGAAAAGACCGACGATCCAAGGCGACCCGAGCGCATCTCGCTGTCGCTCAAGTCCATGGAACGGGATCCCTGGGAGGACGTGGCCACGCGCTTCGCCTCGGGAACTCGCGTCTCGGGCCGGGTCACGCGGATCGAGGTCTTCGGCGCCTTCGTCGAGCTTGCGCCGGGGATCGAGGGTTTGGTGCATATCGGCGAGTTGTCGGGGGGCAAGCCGGTGCGCAACGCGCGCGAGTTGACCAAGGTGGGAGCCACGCTGGAGGTCACCGTGCTGGCGCTGGATCGAGAACGACGTCGGATTTCGTTGGGCGTGGGCGAGCGCACGGATGTGGTGTCGCAAGAGGATCTGGACGCCGCACGCGCGCCGGCAAAACTGGGCACGCTGGGCGATCTGTTCAAGAAGAAGCTGTAGGCCTGGCTCGGCCTGGTCGCATCCTACGGCAAGAAGAAGAGCACCTGGTCGGCGCTGAGCAACGCCATCCCCTTGGACACGGGGTCGATCCGAATCTCGCCAGGCGTGGGAACGCCGGTGACAACAGGGGTGAGGATACCGGTGCTCTCCACCCTCACCACCCGGGAATTGGCGGTATCCGCGGCGTAGAGACCGGCCGGGAATAGCCCGCCCAATCCAACCGCCAGACCGTTGAACCTGGTGCCGGTGGTCGGACTGGCCAGCAGCACGGGCGCGCCGCTGGTCAGCTTGTAGATGGCGCCGTCCCCCGCGAACCATGGCTCGCTTCCCGAGTTGTTCATGTTCACGAAGTAGAGAGTGTCGGTCAACGCATCGTGAGCCAGGTATGCCGGGGAGTAGGAGGCTGAGCCGGCGGGGATGAGGCTCGTTTCCGCGGCATTCTTGGCTGACAGCTTGAAGATGTTGTAGCTCTCGAAATCGGAAAACACCCAGCCGCCGGTCGGCAAGGCGACGATGTCACCAATGCCGGAATGGCCCTGCGCCAGGGTCCAGGGCGTATCGATGCCTGTCGGCGTGATCTCGTGCAGGCCCGTCGGTCCCCCGTAGAAGTCGATGGCGAGCAGGATGTTGCCCCCAGCGAGCGGGACACCATGCCTCCAGCTGGGGTTGCCGCCCGCGAGCGATGGATCGTCTGCCCACAGGGTGCCTGTCTCGCCCGGCATCACGCTGACGATCGGGCCTCCCAGGTTCGAGGCGGAAAACAGGCGTCCGTCTTTCCAGAAGATGCCGCCGAGGCCAAAAGTGGTGGTTGTCTTCAGCGCGCTGATCTTCGCCCCGGCAGGCCCGGCGATTCCCGTCGGAGGGGTGCTGACTGTGAAGTAGGCGATGCCCGCGTCACGCGGACCGCTATCGGCCTGGCTGCTTGTGCCGCCGTCCGCGGAAGCGCCTGGATTGCACGCGCCCGCCGCCACTCCAGGGCCACTGAACACCAGCGACAGCTCGTCGGCGTAGCCGTCGTTGGCCGTGCCGCTGGCGCGAAGCATGGACAGAACGACGAGTACCGTGCGAGTTCCCGCCGGCACCGCGCCGCTCGACGACCGCTGCAATAGTCCCGTGGCGCCCGCTCGGTCGGTTGCCGTGACAGGCCCGATGACGCCGGTGTCGAGCGCAGTGCCCAAGGCGTTCTGGAAAGTCACGGTTAGTGTCGCGCCGTCCTCTTGGCCCTGATAGCCGCCCAACCAACCAGACAGCGCGTAGGTGACGCGACTCGTGTCGATCAAGCTGGCAAACTGGCTCACATTGACGGTTTGGGTAAGCGACGACGTCGCGTCGGATGGCCCACCCGAGAACAGGTTCGCTCCGCGAGCAGCCGGCCCGGAATCCGTGACCGCCGGCCATCCATACAGGCCATACTGGGCTGCCGTGGCCTCACCGGCCGATGTCCAGCCCGGGGTCGACACGGGGGTGCCGTCGGCTGAGCCAATCGCTGCTTCGGCGTTTCCATTGACGATGAGATTGCACGACGTTCCGCCGTCTGTCGTGGGGCCGGTGGAATCCGAGCGAGAGTCCGTAGCCACGCTCATGTCTTTGGCACCAGCATCCGGGCCGCCGTCTGTCGTGGGGCCGGTGGAATCCGAGCGAGAGTCCGTAGCCACGCTCACGTCTTTGGCACCAGCATCCGGGCCGCCGTCTGTCGTGGGGCCGGTGGAATCCGAGCGAGAGTCCGTAGCCACGCTCATGTCTTTGGCACCAGCATCCAGGCCGCCCGTCGTGGCAGTGCCCGCATCAGGCGTGCCCGCATCAGCCCGGTTGCTGGTCGTGCTGCCGCTGTCCCGGCTGCCATAGACTGGGCCGGCGTCAGGCGTGGCGCGCACCCTATCCGGCAATACCTTGTAGTAGATACGGGCCGTGACCCGCACCGCAGAGGATCCCGGGACACCGCCGACCCTGATGTGATAGCTCGTCGAGTCATCACCCGGTTCGTTCTTGGCGGCTTGGCTGACATAGGAATACCAGTACTTGAATCCCTTCCCGTTCTCTTCCGGATGGAAGATGCTGGCCGGTGACTCCGCTATGCTGTTGGGGAAATACCCGATGGCCGTTCCGAATTCCACGTTGGGCCTGGGCTGCTCATCGGTCATGGCCTTGGCCTCGTCGGCCCAGCGAAGCTCCAGCAGCATCTTGGCGTGCGTGTTCTTGTCGGCGGCGAGTTGATCGCCGTCGCAGTCGTAGGTGTCGAGACTGAAGGAAGACGACGAGTCCACCACCCCAACTTTGCGAATGGTCCGGTAGTTGGAAGAGTCAATTGAACCGCAATCGCTCGAGTCGGTCATGGTGGTTCCAACACCAAGGCCAGGTGCATTGAAGGCCACCACGCCGAAGCTCGGGTGATACCAGAGTTCGCCGCCAATCGTCTGCCCTCTGAAGGCCGCTGGAACACCATCGCTATTGCTCATGGCCTGCCCCGTGTAGCGATTGCACCCGGACAGTCGCCCCATGCCCGTCGCCACCGTGACGTCCTTTTGCTCCAGTGTGTATTGCCCTGTGACGTTGGCACTGCTGGTGGCGCCCGTGTCGGTGAGCCTGAACGTCCCGCTGGCCGTCACCGCTTGCGGCGCGCCAATGGGCGGTTCGAGGTTGACCGTGATCGGCGTGGCGAGGGTCACGCTGGCGGCAGGTATGAGGCCGCCAGCCAAGCTGCTGACAAGGAATCCGGCAAAGTCCACCGTTCCGTCGGAGTTGTCCTTGATCCAGTACTCGCCGCCTTTGCTCGGGTCGCTGACCCCCGTGGTCGCCAGGCGATCGTAGTTGGTTCCAGCGATGTTCTTCTGGCCGACGACCGCGGTGACCTGTGAGATGTCGGGGCCCGTGTACAGGCTGCTCAGGGAAACCGTGAGCGTCGAGTGCACTTGCGTGGTTGCCGTCTTGGGGCCGTAGGGTGCGTTCGCGCCGTCAAATTCCGCCTTCTTGCCACACCCCGCGAGCGCCAGAGCCAAGCACAAGGGAGCGCAGAACCATCGCGAGCGCACAGGCAAAGAAACGGATAAGAGATTCATCATTTGAGTCTTCCTCGGATCAAGAGCGATTGGGCGACCCTGCCCCCACGCACACGCCACGAAAGGCAATAGCGTAGCATAGATCGGCACCAGCGAACGACAGGCTTTCCCAGGTTGACTTCGCGCGCCTGGGCACACTGACGCCCGCGGACGGCAATTCCCAGACAAGCCGCAACTATCTCGCCAGACGCACGCGGTACTTGGCCACCATGTGATGCGGGCAGTACGAGAGCTTGGCCCGCCGCAACCCCGCATCGCCTGCGTCCTGTTCGCGATTCACCCAGGTGTAGCCGGACAGCGTGTTCTTGCAGAACATCTGGTTCATGGACTGGTACAGGCCGCGAATCTCGGGATTGGCCTTTTCTGCAATGACCAGGGCCGTGTCCTGATTGAGCTGCGAGCCGATAGCAAATGCTTCGATGCGGCCATCGACCTTGATGGTCGCACCGGTCACGGGCAGATCCAGGTAGTGGCGCAGAAGCTCGTGGACGGCTTGATCCTCGGCAACCAGCGCTGGCAGGTCGGAGCGGCCGCTCGCCGCGAACCAGCGGCGTTGAAAGTCGATGACTTCCTGAAGCGACCCGGGATCGATCTCGGCGTAGGAGAAGTCGTAGCTTCGCATGAAGTTGCGTATGTGGTTGCGTTTGCCGTCGTACTTGTGACCGGGCAGATGGACGAGGTCTTGGGTTCTGTACACGTAGTCCGCATTATCCGGGTCTTCTTCGGCAACAAGCTCGCCGGCTGCCTCCGCGGCGGTGGCCTGGCGGCCGGTCAGGCCGTACACGAATCCCTCCTCGCCCTGCTCGCGCAGCCACAGCAGCATGCGGCGCATGGCCGCTGCAGGCTCCAGCGTTCGCAGGGGCGGGTAGAAACAGCGCTTGCCGTGCCGGGTGATGAAGAGACAGAGCACGCCATCAAGATCACTGATCCGGGTCTGTCGCACACCGTGCCAGGCAAACATCTCGGCGAAATTCAGCTCTGATGCCTCGGGCTGCTCGGCCGCCAGGGTGACGTCAATGGTGCCTCGATGTGAGATATCGAGGGGCACAAAGTCAGGGAATGCCGGAAGATGGCCCATGGTCAGTTGGGGACGAGCGAGCGCGAGCATTCATAGCAAAGATGCCGAGCGAGGGGCCAAGGATGCTGGATTGGACGCGTGCCGTATGGCGGCTAGCGTCCACGCTGGCTCGCGCGGCTTTCTGCGCGTATCCTTCTGTCACCAGATGGCGCGGTCGACCTGCAGTTGTCTACACTTACGGGGGCGTGCTGGCGTTTCGACCCGCGTTTCAGGAGGAACCTAGCGATGATGTCCGGGATCTCCGGGGCAGACGCGGCCCGCACCAGGATCACGGTGGAAAGCCACTTGGCTCTTTCCGCCACCATCAACTGGCACCTTTCTGCCCGCAAGATCGATCTGGGCGCATTGCTGCGCGTGATTCTCGGGCCTGCGCGGGTGCCCAACCATGCTCCGCTGCTCGAAACCCTTAGCTACCTTCGCAGCGCGTATGGTGAGCGCCGCCGCAAGAGCGGTCCTGCGGCTGTCCTGCACTGCCTGCGCACCGCGTCCATGCTCGCGCGCATCATGCCTGACCCCGGCATGCTGGATCTGCTGGGCGCGCTTCTGCACGACAAGGAAGAAGATCTTACTGCGGAGGAGTTGGGCGCTGCGGAGTGGAGCCGCGTGCAGGCGGAGTTCGCGCGTGTCCTCGCCAAGATCGATGCCGACCATCGTTGGTTCTTGGGTGAGCGCATCGCACTTCTGCGCCGCCGCGAGGACCAGACCTACTACGAATACTTGGGACAGGTGCTAGGCAAGGCGCCTGAGATGCCCGACCTTCTGCACTGCAAGCTGGCGGATCGGCTGGACAACACTATGGACATCGCCGTGCAGCGGCCGCCGACCGACCAACACGATTTCTTCGAGACAGCGTTCGGCGTCCTCTTTCTGCCCAACTACCACCTACGACCCCAGGACTTCGCCAGCGCACCTGACGGCGAGGCCTGCGTACTGCTCATCTCCCAGCTCTTCAAGAATGTCGTTCTCATGAGCATGATGCGCAAGCAGGGCCTGGACCAACTGGACGACGTCACCAATACACTCTTTTCCGCCCTCGCAGCCGTGGGGCGGGCGCAGGCCGAATGGGGGGCGGTCGCCTTGCTCACCTCCGCCATCGCGAGCAGTGAATCACGCCGTCAGCTTGTCCTGGAAATCATGGAATACTGCGCGGCGGGTGGCATCGCGGCGGTGACGCGGAAGGAGAGGGGTGGTCTGCTCGATGGCAGCTTCCTCGAACACTTCGCCGAGCCAGACGACAAGATCCGCAAGCGCCGCCTGGAAACCGTATACGGCAACAAGCCGCTCTTCATCCGCCTGATGGTCATGTTCATCGGCATCTTCACCGTCTTCACCACCGATCCGACCTACTACTTGCGCGGCATCGATTCCACCGGCCTGCACCCGGTCGAACCCAGCTGACAGGTCACGACGAAGAGACTACCCTCACGCGCCTGGCCCACATGGGAGACCGGGCCTCCGGGCCAGCACAGATCGGCCAGTGTGAGCGGTCGCGTGAGCGGTAGCGACCAGCGGCAAGCGACCTGCGTGGGCGGTTCCCGTGAGCGCGACGGGCGAGCGCGAAGCGCGAGGGGTGGGTGGGGTGGGTTGTCCGTCCCGAAGCCCTTTAGGGTGAGCGGCCCGCGACCCGCTCTTCGTCTTCC
>Ga0182021_10001220_pt1 | contig 29269 bp, 22 predicted proteins | sample 612E3MmetaG_FD_120493 | JGI IMG/M metagenome (GOLD analysis project Ga0182021, IMG submission 120493) | Permafrost microbial communities from Stordalen Mire, Sweden - 612E3M metaG (Illumina Assembly) | ecosystem: Environmental > Terrestrial > Soil > Wetlands > Permafrost | place: Sweden...
CTGCTTTCATCGTGCCTCGTGTCGCTGGAATGGCGGAGCTGGCGATGGGAATCGAACCCGCAACCTGCTGATTACAAATCAGCTGCTCTGCCATTGAGCTACGCCAGCGCCGGGTTTTCATCGTATATCCTGTGATTTCGCCTAGTTAAGTGGTCTCGGCCACGGGGTAGAACTATCTCCCCCGCAGTCAGAGGGGCGAACGTATAATTCGTGGTAGCAGGCGTGTCAAGCAGAATCCGGGCCGTTCTCAATAGCGCCGCGTTACGGCGACTTGTGCCGCCTCGCGCATATCGGTGACTGGCTGAGCAACCGGGTGCACGGCGGCGGGGCCGGCCAGCCAGCCACGAATTCGCGAGAGGCGGCCCTAAAGCACCTGTCGCCCAACCACGTCAGCATCCCCGGGTCGCGTTCCATCCGGCACCTCCCCGCGATGCGGAGGTGCAGGCGGTGTGGGCGGCGGGACCGCCGCCGGTGACTTCTGGGGCTCTGCAGCAGGAATCGGGGCATCCTCCGGGGCGCCTGCGGGCTTCGGCTCCAGCAATTTGAGCAACTTGACGTAGGCCAGCTTGCTCTTCTCGGCCCAGTCCGTGTTGACTCCCAGACGCTCGATCATGAGCAGGTTCTCGCGTTGCCAACGCATGGACTTCTCGAGCAGCACGCGGATCTTCTTGTGCAATTCCTCTTGGTACACCTCCCGCGCCTCTCCCCGAAGCTCCGGTGGAACCGGGGCTCGCATGAAGGCATCGTAGAGCTCCTCGTAGAGCGAGCCGACTTGGAAGCCAGCGGCGGAGGCCCAGGCCGGGTTGCCATACTTGATGGTTTCGATGTACGAGCGCTGAGCCTGGAGGAGCAGGCTGGCCTTCTGGTCGAGATCCTTGTCCATCTGTGCCTCAGGTAGGCGCAACTTGACTGCCTGAAAGCGCTGGTGCGAAATCTGCGCCAGATGGTACTGCGAGAAGGCCAGGTAGAAGTCTGTGGCCAGACGTTCCTCGTTCTCGATCTTCTGCCGGTAAGACAAGACGGCACGGAACGTCTTCTCGGCGGTGTCCAGGTCTCCCAGGTTGAATTGTGCAAAACCCCGCCGCGCAAGCGCCTCGATGCGATCGTCGGCGGACAGGTCTGAGCGCTCTAGGATGCGCGCAAACACCTCGGCCGACGCAGGCCAGTTCACCTGCTCGGCGTAGCACGCGCCCAATTGAAACAACGAATCCCTGGCATCGGCGTGGGTGGGGTACTTGTCGATGAGTCCCTTGAAGGCGTCGATGGCCTCTGCCCAGTTCTTGCTGCCGATGTGGGCCAGACCCATGTTGTACAGCGACGGCCGCGCGTAGGCAGAATCTGGAAAACCTTTGAGCAACTTGGCGTAGAGCTTGGCCGCCGCATCGAATCGCTTGTCGGACAGCGCCACCCCGGCCTGCTCGAAAAGCTCTGGTGCGTCGTAGGCCTCGATCTGCATTCCGGCGGGTCCCTTGGTGGCGTCGATTCGGATGGGGTCCATGTCGTACTTGACCACCTGGCCTGATTCGGGACCGGCCGCCGGCGGATGCGCGCCCGATGTTGCGCACGCGCTTAGACCCACAGCGCAAAACGCTGCGAAACCGAGGTTCCACCGGGGACGCAAAGTCGGAGAGAGATGCATGGCCTTCATGATTGATCGACAACTCATCCCACGCCGCGGTTCCCAGTGCCTGTTGTTGGGCACAATGATACCCTTCGCAACCCAGCCGTGCAGCCACGACCACTCATCTCGGCGCAAGACATCGCCGCACGCGTTGCGGCCCTGGGCGGCGAAATCGCCGCTCGGCTTCCGGACAGTACCCTCACAGCCGTGGGCGTGTTGCGCGGTGCCTTCGTCTTCATGGCGGACCTGGTGCGAGCGATTCCGCGCGATGTCCGTTGCGACTTTCTGGGTGTGCGCAGCTACGGCGCTGCCACCGAGACGTCCGGCGTGGTTCAGATTACCAGCGATCTATGTCTGCCGGTTTCCGGGCAGCATGTCCTTCTGGTTGAAGACATCGTGGATACTGGCCTTACCCTGCGCTACCTGCTCGACCTCTTGGAGGCACAGGGGCCAGCCAGCCTCCACGTCTGCGCCTTGCTCAACAAGCCGTCGCGGCGTCGAGTCGAGGTGCCTCTTCATTTCGTGGGTTTCGAGATTCCCGATCGCTTCGTGGTGGGCTACGGTATGGATGCGGCGCAAAAATACCGCAGCTTGCCCTATGTGGCCGTTGTCGACGAGTAACCACAGCCTATGAGGGAATTCCGGGCCAGCGCAGGTCGGCCAGCGTGCGCGTGAGCGGTAGCGTGGGCGGTAGCGGCTAGCGCGGCGCGGTCTGCGTGGGCGGCTCAGCGTGAGCGTGTGCGGCCCGCGGCACCTGGACCTCTCACGCTCTCGCCCTGCGCTTTCCGCCTCCCGCGTACCCCACACGAACTCGCTCACCCTCACGCCCACGCCCACGCCCACGCGACCCGCTAGCCGCTAGCCGCGCCCCAGCCTGCCCTGCAGCCCCGAGTTTCCCGACAAGCCGTTACCGCCTACTTCTTCTCGTTAAGGAGGGCTTCGAGCTGCTTCTGCAGACGGTGGCACCGCTGCAGGATCTCCAGGTACTGGGTTTGGAAGATCTTCACGTAGCGTCGCTCGCGGGCCTTCCTGTGCAAGGCATCGCGCACTTCGGAAAGCTGAGCCACCAGGTCGCCTGCGCTGCGAAAGCGCGGAATCAGGGTGTGCAGCCGACTCTGGTCGACCATCTTGACCTCGCCTTCCTTCCCCTCCGAGGGGGGCACGAAGAGCATAGCGACCAAGCTAGGCACGCTCGCTTTGATGGTCTTGACCACCATACTCCCCGTGAGATCCGGCAACGACTCCTTGGCTACGAGAACTTGCGGAGGGGTTTGGGTCGCGCTGTCGAGCGCCTCGCCGCCGCTGTGCGCGTGCTGCAGGCGCCAGCCTTTGTCCGCGGGCAAGGCTTTCTCCAGCGCCGCGACCAAGTCTGGTTGGTCGTCCACCACCAGGAGGTGAAGCGCGCCCAGCCGGCTGGCCGCCGACGATGGTTCTCTGTCACTGGCCAGAAGCTTGTCCTCCAACTCGGTGGCCCGCCCGGACAGCTCCATCAGCTTCCGCACGAGTTCGTCATTGGTCTCGGCGAACTCGGCCAGGAGCTGATCGCGCCCGAGAGACGTCTGGACGTCGTGGGCCGCCTTGACCACCCGGTCGCGCAGCAAGAGAACGGAGTCGCGGTTCTCCGGCATGACGTCTGCCGCGCCCGCACGAAACGCCGGCGCCACTACGTCGAAACTGGTCCGCCGGCTCATGGCGATGACCACGGTCAAGGGTGACTTGTCGCGGACGAACCGTATGAAATCTATGGCCCCGTCAAGCGACGGCGTATCAAGATCGCAGAGCACGACGGAGAAGAAGCGATTGACGACTTGGTCGTACGCACGCTCGGGCGAGGTCAGAGCGGTGACCGTGAGGCCGGCCTCAAGCAACACACTCTCGACCGCTCTCAGCACATTGATCTCGCCGTCGAGCACGAGAACCTCCTCAGCCGAGGATGTCTTGGCCTCCTGAACTGTCACTCCCATGACCCTAGGTGAGACCCGGGCAAAGGTCAAAAACTGCTAGGTACCCGACGGCGTGGTACTCTGGGGCCGCGGCAAAGCGCCGTGCAAGTGTGTCTCGCAACACATCGAGCGAACGGCAAGAACCATGGTTAGTGTACTCGACAGGGTGCTACAAGCAGCCCGACAGCTGGGCGCCTCCGACGTCCATTTGAAAGTGGGCTTGCCGCCCATCTTTCGCGTCAAGGGTGACCTGCGCACGGTGGCCAACGTGCCGCCATTGACCAAGGAGGCGGTGGAGGAATTCGGGCTCAGCATGATGAATGCGCGACTGCGAGACCTCTTCGAGAAGAGCTGGGACGTCGACCTCGCCTATTCCACGGCCGACGGCTTCCGCTACCGGGTCAACATACTCCAACAGCGGGGATGCATGGGCGTCGTGATGCGTCTCATCCCACCCAATGTGCCGCCCTTCGAACGCCTCAATCTGCCGCACAAAGTGCTGGAACTGGCCGATGAAGAGCGTGGCCTCATCTTGGTCACCGGGATCACCGGCTCGGGAAAGTCAACCACCCTGGCTGCGATGGTCGACTACATCAACACCAGCCGCGCGGTCCACATCGTGACCATCGAAGACCCCATCGAGTATGCTTTCAAGGACCGGCGCAGCGTGATCAACCAGCGCGAAGTGGGGTTCGACACGATGTCCTTTGCGCGGGCCCTGCGCGCGTCGCTGCGCCAAGACCCGGACGTCATTCTTGTGGGCGAGATGCGTGACCTGGAAACCACCGAGATCGCGCTCACTGCGGCCGAGACGGGGCACCTGGTGCTCTCGACTTTGCATACCGTCGACGCCGTCGAGACCATCAACCGCATCGTGTCCATCTATCCGCCTCACCAGCAAGTCCAGGCCCGCCTGCAGCTTTGCTCGGTCATCAAGGGCGTGGTCTCACAGCGGCTGGTAACCCGGGCCGACGGCATGGGCATGGTGCCCGCGGTTGAGATTCTCGTCAGCACGGCCCGCGTGCGCGAGTTGATCGCCGACGTGAATCGCACGCGCGAAATCCACGAGGCCATTTCCACCGGCCGCGACCCGTACGGCATGATCAGCTTCGACCAGTCGCTGACCGAGCTAGTCAAGAACCGCTTCGTCACCTACGAAGACGCCCTCGCCGCGTCGACCAACCCCGACGACTTTGCTCTCTTCTTCCGCGGGGTAAGCAAGGGCGGCCAGGTGGGCCAGGATTTCAACGTGATGACGGGCCAGCCCGGCGGCGGCACGGTACCGCCCGGGCCGTACGGCGCGGATCGGTCAAACAAAGAGTAGCTCGGCAGTCGACGGGCGCGGTCACTCAGGCTAGTCTCCGCGGTCAATGTCAGACTGGGTTTCGCATAAAGTCCGCCGCAGGTTTCTCGACACCTTCGTGGCCCAAGGCCATGAGGAAGTTCCCAGCTCGTCGCTGGTGCCGGTCAACGACCCGACGCTGCTCTTCGCCAACGCCGGGATGAACCAGTTCAAGGACATCTTCACCGGCAAGACGCAGCGGCCACGCGCGCGTGCCTGCAGCTCGCAGAAGTGCGTGCGCGCCGGCGGCAAGCACAACGACCTGGAGAACGTCGGCCGCACCGCCCGACACCACACCTTCTTCGAGATGCTGGGCAACTTCTCCTTCGGCGACTACTTCAAGACCGACGCCCTCGGGTTCGCCTACGACCTCCTGGTCAAAGACTACGCCATCGACCCCAAGCGCTTGGTGTACACCGTGCATCACAGTGACGACGAAGCGCGCCGGTTGTGGAAGAAAGCAGCCGGCGTGGGCGACGACCGGGTTCTAGGTCTGGGCGACAAAGACAATTTCTGGGCCATGGGTGAGGTCGGTCCCTGCGGCCCATGCAGCGAGGTCCACTACCACCAAGGCGACGACATCCCCTGCCCCGAAGTTGCGGCCGGTCGTACCTGTCTGGGACCTGCTTGCGACTGCGATCGCTGGGTCGAGATCTGGAACCTCGTCTTCATGCAATTCGAGCAGCTCCCGGATCGCACGCGCCGACCGCTGCCCAAACCCTCGGTCGACACCGGCATGGGGCTGGAGCGCCTGTGTGCCGTGCTGGGCGGCTTCCGGTCCAACTACGAGACTGATCTGCTTCGGCCCCTGATTGCCGAGGTCGAAAGTCTGACGAAAAACACCTTCGCACCCGCGGACTACTCGCCCGGCTCGGTCGCGGTCTCCATGCGCGCCATCGCGGACCACGCGCGCGCCGCCGCATTCCTGATCGCTGACGGCGTGTTCCCCGAGAAAACCGGTCGCGAATACGTTCTACGCCGGATCATGAGGCGCGCTATCTACCACGGCTGGTTGCTGGGACTGCGCAACGGCAGCCACTTCCCCAGACTCGCATGCATGGTCGTCGACATGATGGGGGACGTCTACCCCGAGCTTCGTGATCGCCGCAGCGTCATAGAGGCCATCACCCGTGAGGAAGAGAACGGCTTCCGCGAGGTGCTGACCCGAGGCATGCGCATGCTCGACGATGAGATGGGCAAACGCCCGGACCGCGTGATTCCCGGCCCGATCGCATTTCGGCTCTACGACACCTACGGCTTTCCCTTCGATTTGACCCGCGTAATCGCCGTAAGCAATCGATTCACCGTCGACGAGGCCGGATTCGAGACCAGCATGGACGAACAACGCCGCCGAGCCGAGTTCGTGGGCTCGGGTGAGTTGGCCGTGGAGGGCGTCTTCCAGAGCATCCTCGACCGGGTCGGCCCGACGAAGTTTCTCGGCTACGACACCACGACCGCCAAGAGTGAAATCGTCGCCATGGTCGCCGAGGGCAAAGAAGTCACGAGCAGCGCGGCCCCCTGCGAAGGCCCCGTGGCCATCATTTGCCGTGAGACCCCATTCTACGGCGAGCAGGGCGGCCAGATCGGCGACACAGGAACCGCGACGGGACCGCTGGGCGCACTGAGGGTGATCGACAGCAAACGGCCGCTTTCGTCGCTCTCGGTTCACCTGTGCGAAATCGAGAGCGGGCGCATCCAGGTGGGCGACAACCTTGAACTGGCGGTTGATGTCGAGCGCCGCAATGCCGTCCGGCGCAACCACTCCGCCACCCATCTTCTGCACTGGGCCCTGCGCACTGTGCTGGGCGCACATGTGGCGCAGAAGGGTTCGTTGGTGGCGCCTGACCGCCTGCGTTTCGACTTCTCTCACCTCGCGCCGCTTTCGCCTGAGGAGAAGCAGCAGGTCGAGGACTTGGCCAATCTTCGCGTACTGCGCAACCTGCCGGTCACGACCGATGTGCTGCCCATCGCCCTAGCCAAGCAGGCCGGGGCCATTGCGTTCTTCGGCGAGAAATACGGCGACACGGTTCGGGTCATGACCATGGGCGAGTCCAAGGAGTTCTGTGGCGGCACGCATGTGCACCAGACAGGCGAGATCGGTCTCATCAAGATCGTGGAGGAAAGCGGCGTGGCCCAGGGTGTGCGGCGCCTAGAAGCGGTGACCGGGATGGGCGCGCTGGCACTGGTTCGACGCATGGAGAACGAGCTGGGCGAGGCCGCTGCGATTCTGCACGCCGGCCGCTTTGAAGTCGCCGCGCGCCTGGAGAAGCAGCAGAGCGAGCTACGCGACCGCGACAAGGAGATCAGCAAGCTCAAGGCACAGATTGCCTCGGGCGGCTCGCGCGATCCCCTCGGCAATCGCCAGCAGGTGGGCAAGTACTGGCTGTTGGTGCACGACGTGGGAGTGGGCGACCCGAAGGTCCTGCGCGAAACCGCGGACAAGTTGAAGGCGCGCATGGATCCCGGCGTGCTGGTGCTGGTGGGCGCGGTCGAGGGCAAGGTCGCGATGGTGTGCGCGGTTACGCCGGCCGCGCAGGACAAGCTCAACGCAGGGAAGATCGTGAACCTGCTGTTGCAGGATCTGGGCGGCAAGGGCGGCGGCCGGCCGGACATGGCGCAAGGAGGGGCTGCCCTGCCCGCAGGCGCGACCCTGATCGACATCGTGCAACGCTGGACCGAGAAGCTGCGAACTCTCATCGAATCGTGAAGACGCGGGCGGCGCTGGATGTTGATGGACCCGGCGATCAGGGACGCACTCAAAGCGATCGTGGAGGTCATGCGGCAGTCGATGCCCGACCCGACGACCCTGCCCGACTTCGGCTTCGACCCTGGTTTTCTCGAACGCACCGCCCCTGCCCTCGAATTCTTGTGGTCGCGCTATTTTCGCGTGCGGCTTGGCGGCCTGGAAAATGTGCCCGCCAGCGGAGCCGCTCTGCTGGTGGCCAACCATTCGGGCGGCCTGCCCTACGACGGGGCCATGCTCATCCACGCTTGCCACTCGCTGCATCCCGCGCACAGGCCCCTGCGGCCGCTGGTCGCAACCTTCGCCGTTCGATCGTCGTGGATGCGTCCGGTGGTGGCGCGCATCGGAGGCGTCCGCGCGTCGATGCGCAACGCCCTCGACCTGTGCGAACGCGGTCACCTGGTCGGGGTTTTCCCTGAGGGCCTGCGCGGCGTCGGCAAGCCGTACCGCGAGCGCTACCGTCTGACCAACTTCGGACGCGGCGGCTTCGTTCGGCTGGCACGGGCGGCCAAGGTTCCAATCATCCCCGTCGCCATCGTCGGCGCCGAGGAGTCCCATCCCGTGGTGGCCAAACTAACGCGTTTAGCCAAGCCTTTGGGACTGCCCTATATCCCGATCACACCCACATTCCCCCTTCTCGGACCACTCGGCCTGCTGCCGGTGCCAGCCAAGTGGAGCATCCAGATAGGCGCACCGATCTCGCCTATGGCGCAATCCGAGAACGACACCCTCGAAGTTGCAGAACAGGTGCGGAGCGTTGTCGACCGCATGATCGCGGACCTGCTGCTTGCGCGGCGGTCGATCTTCTTTGGCTGAAGCTTCCGCCTGCGGTGTCCAACAGGGCTGTCCAAGGCAAAGTCAGGGTTCGAAGGAAATCCGTGAGGCTTTCTTCATAAGTGGTCCAAACCACGCTCGCATTTCACATCGCCTAGCGCCATGAGCTTGACGGAAATCTGGAAATCGCCGAAGGTAAGGGATACGCTCTAATAGGACTATTAGCGTGGCTTCGCTTGCATCATCACCATTGATAGCGGTCGGTCAAACGATCGGCAACTACACCATCACGGCCAAACTCGGAGAGGGAGGGATGGGCGTGGTGTTTCTGGCCGAGCACCCGGTCATCGGGCGCAAGGTCGCGATGAAGGCGATCCACCCTGAGTTGTCGCGCAATCCAGAGGTGGTGTCTCGGTTCGTGACTGAGGCAAAAGCGGTCAACCAGATCGGCAACGAGCATATCGTCGACATCCACGATTTTGGAACCACGGCTGACGGCGACTTCTACTTCATCATGGAGTTCTTGCAGGGCGAGGCCCTGTCGGATCGCCTGAAGCGCGAGTCACCCCTTGATCCGGCGCGTGCTCTCACCATCGCGGCTCAGGTCGCGGACGCCCTGGCTGCCTCACATGCGCACGGCATTATCCACCGCGACCTCAAGCCCGAGAACATCTTCCTCATCCACAAGGGCGGTACAAACGACTTCGTGAAGGTGCTCGACTTCGGGCTCGCGAAGCTGACGTTGGGCGACGACAAAGTCTCGCACAAGACGCGCACCGGGTCCGTGATGGGCACGCCCTACTACATGTCGCCCGAGCAGTGCGAGGGCAGACCCAACATCGACCAGCGAGCCGACGTCTATTCGTTGGGCGTAATCCTATTCGAGATGATGACGGGCAAGGTACCGTTCGGCGGCGAAGGCTACGGCGAGATCATCGTCAAGCACATCACCGCGCCGGTGCCCTCGCCGCGCGCGATAAACCCACGCCTTTCAACTGCGCATGAGGCGATCCTTCTGCGTGCCTTGGCCAAGAACCGCGACGAACGATTCCGCGGCATGGAGGATTTCCGGGTCGCGATGCTCGATCCAGAGCGCTATGCGCTGACACGTTCAATCGTGCCCACGCCTGGCCCGCTGGCCGGGTACGGATTGGCGAAGGTGTCGATTCCCTCGCGCCTGGCCGACGGCGAGGTCAGCGCTGAGGCGCTGTTTGGTGATGGCGCGGAGTTGGGCGCTCGCGCAGCGCCGATGCCGTCGACCTTCCGCGAGTCGGCGGGTGCAGTTGAGCCTGAAGACGCGATTCCGAAGTCGCGCGGGGCATTGCTGGCTGGCATCCTGGCCGCCGCGTTGGCGGCCGGTGGTGTGGCGGCGTTTCTGGTGGTACGTGCGGGATCGAGCGGACGACCTGCGGCGGTGCAGCCTGCCGTGGCCAAACCAGCACCCGCGCCCGCACCTCCCACGCCTCCTGCTCCTCCCGCGCTGCCTGCCAAGGTGACCATCAAGTTCCGCTCTGAGCCAGTCGGCGCCGCAGTCGCGCGCCAGGATACGGGAGAGCAACTGGGCGTGACGCCCTTTGAAATGGAAGTCGCCCAGGGCAAGGCTGCCATGGCAGTCGTTTTCAAGAAGGAGAGCTTCAAGGATCTGTCACGTTCCATCGTTCCAGATGAGTCCGCCTCGCTGGACGTGACGCTGGAAGCTGCGCCCCCCCCTGTCCACACGCCCGCACAGAAGCCAGCCAAGATTGGCGCGAAATCCTCGACGGGCAAGGCTGGCCCGACCCACCACGGCAAGAGCGGCAGGCCAATGGATGAAGACGGCGTGCTGGCCCCATCGTTCTAGAATCATCAGAACGATTGACAGTCGGCTCGTTTGCTATTATTTGCAGGAGGTATCGGGCGTTTAACTCAGTGGAAGAGTATCACCTTCACACGGTGGGAGCCGCAGGTTCAAATCCTGCAACGCCCACAAGATAGGGCCGCGAGATCGCAAGGTTTCGCGGCCTTTCTTTTGTGCGCCTGGCGGGCGGATGTGCCTATTTTCGGGGGCATGTGCCTGTCGATGTGTCCTATCGTCCCGCCCGTGCCATCGGGGATGGGCGTGACCACGCAGATATCAGACGCGCACGCCACCCGTGTGGGGCATTCATGTCTCCCCCGGACTTGTCGGTGCTGCCAGACTCGCGGTAGTCATTGAGCCATGCTGGAACGCACCGCCATTTCGTTGGAGAAGGATCTGCTGGCTAGGTTCGATCGCCTGATCGGACGACGCGGATACGCGAACCGATCTGAGGCGATTCGCGACCTCATCCGGGAACAGCTTGTCCACGACGAATGGTCGCGCCAGGAGAAAGACGGCGCAGACAAGGTCGCCGTGGTGTCGCTGGTCTACGACCACGACTCGTCCAGCCTGGCGCAGAAGCTGACCCACGTCCAGCACGAGCATCACAAAGCAGTGGTGTCGTCGCTGCATGTGCACCTCGACGAGCACAACTGCCTCGAAGTGCTCATTCTGCGCGGCCGGGCAAGCGAAATCATCGCGATGGGCGAGAGCCTGGTCAGCACCAAAGGCGTCAGGTACGGCAAGGTTGTGCCCGCCACCACCGGCCGTCACCTGAAGTAGGTGGCCTCGGTCGTTCTGGCCCTGACTGCTATTCGCCTACTTCGGCAGGCTGGGCATGGCCTTGGACGGGGCCGGCAGCAACGCGGCGGTCGCGACAACAGCGGCCACCACGCCCCGCATCCCCAGAGCCACGGCGCCCTCGGGCAGGGCCGAGGCGAACCCCAGGGGAACACTCACGGCGATCTCAGCCCGGTCCCCATCTCCCGACGGTGGAATCGAGCTGCCTTGCAGCTTGAACAGGTTTCCCTCTACGCGAGCGTGAAGGGCGAGATCCCATGTGCCCCGCGGCGTTTCCGCCACACTGGCGGACCAGAGGGTCGCGCTGCGATCGACGCGAGCGAGCGGCAGCGCCAGGCGTCCCTCCACCGCGTCGTCCCCGGCCGGAAACAGCTTCTTGTCCGCCGTGTTCTGCCAGGCTTCGTCGGTTGCGATCACGGTCGCCGGGTCAAGCAGCCTGAAGGTCATGGAACGGGAGAGGAATCCGTTCACCACCAGGGTCCGAGAGGCTCCAGTCCCTTCGGTGCGAATCTGCAGACGGTCGCTCCCCATCACGCCGACCAGACAATACAGGTTCCGTTCGTCGGAAATCCCGGGGGCCCGCACCACGATGATGTGGGTCCCGCTTCCGCGCGCCGCGATCAAGATGCGCGCGCTCTCCAAGTCGATCTTGCACGTGGCAAGCGCCGCGAGCTTGTCGCGGGTATCGACACCGTGGGCTGCAAGGAGCTGCTCCATGGCCGCCGAGCCAGCCAGCCCAACCACCAAGGTGGCATCGGCCGGGATGAAAGACTCCAGCCCATGGCGCGCGATGGGCTGCGAAGCCGCCGCCCGGGGAGAAGGCGGTGTCGGCGCCGGCGTTGCCGCGGGCTTGGCACGCACCCGGCCGATGATGTCGGCAAGATTCTGGACTACCCGTCGTGGCCCCACATCGCCAAGGGACACGCCCAGCACCACCAGCGCGAGCGCCAGGCTGCGCAAGGCAAATCGGGTCCGCGACGCGGAGGACGCTGCCCCGCGGTCTTTGCGCCTGGCCTCGGCCAGGCCGTGCCACAAGAGCGGCAGAAGCGGAAAAATGGCGGCCCCGGCCCCGACCACGAGCCAGGTTGGGCTCTGCTGAGCCAGCAGGCCGGCACAGGGCACCATCGCGATGACTATCGCCGCTGCCGAGCACGAGAGCAGAAGCCACATGGGGCCGGCAGGCCTTGGCGCCGGTTGCGCAGGGTCACTCATGTCAACATCGTCCATTGAGCGAAGAATAGCCTATCTCGTCGCACAACGTGACGGAGGCCCGATCTGAGTCTCTGATCGTTCCGGCACCCTGCCCCGGGTCGGCTCGACCACATCGCGGAATCGCGGGGTGATTAGGTTCCCTCGGAAACCGGCGAATCCCCAAGAGTACCGAACGGTTTGACGGACCGAGTGAAATTGCACAGTTGCGAGCGGCCCGAGGCGTGATGGTGATTGGAGCAGTTGGATTCGCGATCGACCTCCTCTTCGCCACGCAGTTCGAGTGCCCACATTGAACTCCAGCGTCTCCTGGCTCATAGGTGAGCTAGACTTCCGACATGGCTCACGAATGCGGCGGCGCCCCAACCGAAGACGCGCTGGTCTCGGGTTAGATCAGCCTGGACTACCGGATCGGAAGGACCTTGTCTCATGACAGATGCAGACCTGCTGAACCCCTGGAGATCAATTCAGAGCATCCGGCGCATCGCGCCGGTCGTGCACAGCATCACCAACTACGTGGTGATGAACAATACCGCCAACGCTTTGCTGGCCCTGGGCGCCTCGCCGATCATGGCCCATGCCGAGGAGGAGATGGCGGAGATGGTCGCTATCTCAGCCGCTCTGGTGATCAATATCGGAACCCTGAGCTCGGCCTGGATCCGGTCCATGTTCGCGGCCGCCGAGCATGCCCGCAAGCGCGCCATTCCCATCGTGCTTGATCCCGTGGGAGCCGGAGCCACGACATACCGCACATCCACCGCCCGGGACCTTATCAACGCGGCCCGGCCTTGCATCATCCGGGGCAATGCTTCGGAGGTCATGGCCCTCGTCAGTGATAGCGTGCGCAGCAAGGGCGTGGATAGTCAGGATCCGGCCTCGGCGGCGCTTTCGGCCGCGCGGAACATTCATCAGACCTTCGGATCCACGGTCTGCATCAGCGGGGAGACGGACTATATCGTCGGCGAGGCTGGCCTCATTCAAGTGCGCAACGGCCATCCTATGATGACCCGCGTGACGGGACTGGGGTGCACGGCGTCCGCTCTCTGCGGCGCATTCGCCGCCGTCGAGACCGACCCGATGCGGGCGGCGGCCCAGGCCATGATCGTGATGGGCATCGCAGGCGAGATGGCCGCGGAAGGTGCCCACGGTCCCGGCACACTCCAGGTGCGCTTTCTGGATGCCCTCTACTGCCTCACCCAGCAGGATGTGGAAGGACGCATCCGCCTGGGTTCATGAGAGTTGCCGGCTAGCACGAGCTGTGCGTGTTCCAGAACAGCGCCGTTTTCCCGGCGAGCCTTCCTGCTCTTGCATCGGCGACCAGGGCGGCCAGCGCCTTGCCTGAATAGGTCGTCTCAAGATGAATGCCGTTGGCCTTTGCAAGAGCGACGGCCTCCAGGCTTTCTGCCGTGGCAACTGCGTATCCGTCGCCGAGAAAGCCATCACGCACCTCAAGCGCCACGCTTCCCGGCTTCACCGACGGGAAGCCAGCATCAAGTTCGTGCAACAGGGCTACCGCCTCCTCCATGACACGCCTGGTACGCTCAGGATTCGTGGACTCTGCGGGCACGACGCGCACGCCGATCACGGAGGTTCGCAGTCCGACAGCCGCCAGTCCGATGGCAAGCCCGCTGGCTGTCCCAGTCGAGCCGTAGGGGACGTAGACCAGGTCGGGCTCCGGCAGCGCGCCGGCTTCAATCTGTCCAGCCAGCTCGATCGCTGCGTTCACAAACCCGATGGTTCCTCTGGAATTCGTCCCGCCGAACGGAATGACGAACGGCTCGCTGCCATCACGGTGGCTGATCTCGTCACGAAGCTCAGCACCGCGACGAAGGGCCTGGGACATGGAGCCCACAAAGTGCAAGGTGGCACCGGCGGCCCGATCAGCGAGAAGGTTCGCCTGCAGATAGGGCGTGGACGGCTGCGGCGCGAGCACGGCGTGGACCTGCAGCCCCAGTTGCCTGCCGTAGACGGAGGTCGCTCGCACGTGATTGGAGCCATGCGCTCCGAACGTGATCACAACCCGCCGGCTTTCCGCCAACGCCTGGCCCAGCAGGAACTCCAACTTGCGGACCTTGTTCCCGCCGTAGGCGCGGCCTGAGATATCGTCCCGCTTGACGAAGAGGGATTGCAGGCCAAGCAGCCGAGCCATCTCCGGCATTGGTTCGACCGGCGTGGGCAAGCACCCCAGCGTCACATGGGCAAGTCTCCTGGTCCCAGGGAATCGGTCACAGAGCGGCAACCTCACGGGGCCCCCTATAGGAAGTAGTCGATCCAGATCTTGCCCGCCTCGATGCGCCCGCGTGCGGGCGGCTTGTCCGGCAGAGAAACGGTGGGCGCAACCGTCTTGCCGTCCACCGTGACCGGGATGGAATCGCTTCGGATGAGGGTGCCCCTACGGCAAATCGCGTCGAGCAGAGGCCCACGGGGCACCTCGGTTTCCTTCTCGCCGTCGCCATACACATTCACCTCAGTAGGGCACAGGGCGACGATGCCGGCGGCCATCGCGTTCACTGCCGGGATCGGTGTCGCATTCGTGCTCCCATGGTGACCCATCTTGTAGAGATCGAGGCTAGCGAAAATCTTCCCAGCCTCGGCCGACAGCTCGTCACCGGGCTCCTTCTCGGGCCTGTCCGTGCCGTAGAGCCAGTACTCCCAGTTTCCTCCCTGGGCGTCGCCGGCAAAAAGCAGATTCTTGCCCTTCCACGAAAAGAGGACGACCAGACTCTGGTTGTTGAGGAAACTGTTGAGCCCCGCGGCTGCCATGAGCGCCGCCTCAGGCTGGGCTCTTGCGATCGCGTCCTGCAGAGCGCTGCGCATGGCTTCTGGAGGGACATCGACCGTCATGGGTCGAGGAGCGTACTCCGCGAAAGCCCCCGCTGGGTAGCTACCACCGGCCGGGTCGGTGCACGTGTCGTCGAATGGAGAGAAGGCAGCGGCTGCCTTGCCGGCCGACGCGCCAACGAGGTACTGGCCGACGCCCTTCTTCAGGTCCATCAGCTTCATCAGTGCGATGTCGTCGACCGGGGGCGGTCCGAAGATCCGCGCCGTCAGACCGGCCTTGGCAAGAGACTCCGGAACGGTCGGTGTGTCGTTCGCCCTGTAGTATTCGGGCTTCGCGCCGAAGTCGTTCTTCAGCATCTTCAGCGCTACCGCGTTCGACGTTGTACCGCCCGTAGCGCCCAACTCGATGCCAGTGGCGTTGAACATCATGCTCTCTGCCGAACGGTAGGCGTTCAGGTTGTCGACGCCATTAGCGATCGATAGGGCGAAATGTCTCTCCAGGTCCGCAGCGACGGAGGTGAGATTCTCCTGGAACTCCTTTGCCTTCTCGTCGTACTCGGACTCCCAGACTGGCATCCAGATCGCATCGGCCTTGAATCCCTCGAATTGGTCGCGGCATCTGCTGAACCCGGCTATGTGGTCGGCGTGTCGGTGGGTCATCACCAACAGACCGACGTGGCCGCGGGTTTCCTGGATGACGTTCGCAACCACGTCCGGGAGGGTGCCAAGATCGCCGGTCTGGCTGGTTCCCTTGAACACACCGCAGTCGACGAGCACGTGGACCGGGGATGGGGTGGCCGCCAGCGTGATGAGGAAGCAATCGCCAAAGCCGAGGCGATACATGCGCACGCGGATCCCGACTTCGCCACTTTGCGGGTCGGCCCTTTTTCGACGGCCAGCCGGCTGCTTCGCACTGACCTTCGGGGACCGCGGCGCCAGGGGCTGCTTCGTAGGTGCGGGCATGGTCAGAACCCTCCGTGGACCAGCGCGAAGTTCATGCGAATACGTTTCGGGTCATCGCCTTCTGCCAGACCCAGCCGCTGCAAATGGGCCTTCTGCCGCTCAAGACGTTGCGCGCCGCCCCGCCCCCCGAGCTGCTTGCTGATCACGTAGCGAATGAAAGCGTCGCCGGTTCGGCCGCCGCCGGTGCCGTGCGACGAGATGATCAGGGTGACCCCGCCCCGGAAGGGGAAAGGCCGAAGGTGCTGGTAGGGGGCATCGAAGGACGCGTAGCTGGTTTGAACCACCTCGACGATCATGTCGGTGCGTACGCTGCCGTCGCGGTTCATCCGATACACGGGATGGAACGACGGAATGTCGAACTCGACGCCGGGCTCGAGGCCCAGTTCCGTCCCAATGGAACCCACGTAGTCGCGCAGCCGCGCAGCGGTTTCCGTCGTCTCTTGCTCGGACAACCAGGCCGGACTTCCGAAGCGGAGCGCCTCGACTCTTCGGAAGCTGCTGGGTTCGTGCCTCTTCCAGCAAAGCCCTTGCTCGGAGAAGTAGCTCGCATCAGTCGGCAGAAGGCCGCGAACACGGAAGGACTGCATCCACGCGTAGCGGATGCCCTCCGTATCTGAAGGATCGTTGTCGAAGTGAGCGGTGATGACGGCGCGCAGAAAATCGCCAAACGTGATGTCGAGCGGTGGGCAGTAGTCAAGCGCGCGGACACAAAGCTCGAAGAACTCCTTCGCTGTGCGGATGGCCTCGGTGCAAAGCGCCCGGGCGAGCGATTCGGGCAAGTCCACGGGTTCATTGCTGCCGCCGCCAGCCCGATAGATGCGGAACAGGTCCTGCGTGCGTTTCACGTAGATCGAGAAAAAGGCGTCGAACACCGCCGCGACGAGCAGGGCGCCGCGCTGGTGCGGCTCGGTGACCCGTTTCGCCTCTTCCGGCGACACGGGGAAGGCGATCGCCTTGCGGAGCCCGCCCTGGAGCCCCGAGGCTTCGCCGAACTGGGTGGCGAGTTCAATCAGCGGATTCTCGGACGACTGCCCCGCTACGATCGGTGACGATTTGCGGTCGCCCGTGGAGGCCGCATCCGGGCGAAGGCGGTCCTGATAGATCCGCCCGCCCGTGCGCTGGAGCGCATCGAGCAGGACTTCCTCGTGGGTAAAGTGCTGGAACAGCGCAGCCAGGTCTGCGAATGCCTCGTGGAACGCCGGAACATCCACGTTCGTCTGTTCTAGGAAGTAGCCACGCAGGCCATCAACGATTGCATGGGTTACCTCGTGCACGATGATGTCGTGCGAGAGGCAAGTGAACACGGGCTGGCCGGGCAGGTTGCGGCCGGGATTCATCTCGTCTGCGGCAAAATACCCGAAAAGGATGCCGTGCGCCTCGGGGCAGTAGAAAGCATTCGCCGCCCGCATCGCGTGGGGGTAAAGGTTCAGCGTCACGATATCGTCCGGCTGCCAGCCCACGCCCTTCCGTTCGCTGCGACGCCAGTGGATGCGCCGACCCAGCGCCGCTTCGAAACGCTCGATGGTCTCGCTGGCGACCGCGTAGACCATTTGCTGATGGAAGCGCGGATCGGATTCGGACGGGCTGAGCCCATTCTGGATGAGAACCCGCGGGTGTCCGAGGTCGACGGGCTTGTAGTACCGACGGGTTGCGCCGTCGTAGTCGACAACGGCGATCGCGTCCTGGGACCAACCGTCGTCGTCGTGCCCGCGGGTGACGACCGGACCAGGCAGAAGGTCCCGATACGAGACGCTAATTTCCATCTCGTTGTCGAGCATGCGCCCCCGGCTCGGATCGAACGCGTACGCCCGCAATGGACGCCGGGCAGGACGCGGGAAGTCGGTTGGGCTGGGCGACGGCGCCGAAACCGGCGCAGGGTGCGACGCTTTGGTCGTCGATAAAGGACACATCATGACCCCCCTTCGCGCGACCCAAGCCGCGCGCACAAGCCTAGAAGACGGCCTGGAGTCTTGCACGAGCGACACCTACTGCCAAGCGCTCCAATCCGATGCAGCAAAGCAGCTCAGGTGGCCAACGCCTCGGACCTGTGGGATCCTCGTTTCGTTATGTTCAAGGATGCTGGTTCTCACGGAAGAGACTGATTGACGGCCGTTCGTCGGAGGCACTGATGCGTTTCTTAATAGTTGCAGTCTTGTCGGTGTCGTGGCTTGGACTCGGGTGCAACCTGTTTTCGGAGTCGGGGCACGGCAGCCCTGGAAAGAATGCACCCATCATGTACGGGGGGGCCGGGCCCGGCAGCGGAGGTCTGGGAGGAATCGGCGCTGGGGGAGCCGGAGCCAGCGCGACGCCATCTGACGCCGCGGTCGTGGGCTCGGACGGCGCGGCCGGGAACAGCGCCAGAGGCGATGCGGGACCAGAGACGGCCATCACGACAGTTCCCGACGTGGGCAAGCCACCCGTGGACGCCGATATCCACAATGACGCCCAGCGCTGGATACGTTTCGACTCGACCAAGAGTTTCGCCAAGTGCACCTGGTTCTCGGCCACCGACGGCTTCTGTAGCGCTGCCCCGCGTTCGATCCCAGACATACCCGTGCTGCTGGTCGACCTATACAAGACGACCGATGGGGGCAAGACCTGGGGCCTGGTTTCCCAGATCAACACGGAAACCAGCGCATTCGACGCCAGCATCAATGTCTACGTGAACTCGCCCAGTGACATGTGGTTCATCTCGGGCCTGGCCGGCGTGGGCCAGTCGGGCCAGTCGGGAAGCATCGGACACTCCACCGACGGGGGCAAGAGCTGGGCGTCTCTCACAAGTACCGTGAGTGCATACCTCCGCACCACTTCTGGCGACGGCGGGATACCCAGCATTCCGCTGTGGCAGCTCGCCGCCGTGGGCGGAAAGGTCTGGCTTCTTCCCCAAGGAGGAAATCTGGGCGTCTCACTGGATGGAGGGGTGACCTGGAAGAAGGTCCCGCCGCCTCAAGATTTTGCCGCGGCTTCGAATCGCAGTCTGATCGCCACCCAGAACACCCTGCTCCTGCGCTTCCTCAAGACCGACACTTCGCTGGGCCTCTACCGCGTGAGCGACTTGACCTTCGTGCCGGTGGAGGGAGTCTTGCCGCCCTCCTCGGCCGGCGACCAGAGTGGAACCTGGTGGCGGTCTTCTCCCAACGTTGAGGGGGTACTGTTCGTGGATCGTGGACCCCTGCCCGCTTGGGCCTCGCCATTTTGGGCGTACGCGACCGTCGACGGCGGCCAGACCTTCCAGCAGATTTCTGCCGGGAAAATCGGAACCAGCAGCGATGTCATCGGCCTGAGCGACGGCCTCGCCTTTGGCGCTCCCGGAACAGTCACCGCCTATGCGAGTGGGGTCTTCGCAGGCGACGGCAGCAACCGGTACCTGGAAATCCGCCGTACGCGCGACGCGGGCAAGACCTGGTTGACCCTGCACAGTGAGCCATACCTAAGCAACTACGCCTACATTTCCGTCGCGGTGGATCCGATGGGCACGGTCCACGCCATGCACTACACCACCGACAATCTCGGCACAACCGTCAGCTACGACGCGCACTACGTGTTGCCCTAGGCTCCTGGTCATGGACAACCCATCTCGTCCGCGCACTGCGATGGACAGCGGTAGGACGCCCCGATGGTCGAGTAACGGAAGTGCTCGATGCGGTCGCAATACTCGCCGAAGATGCGAACATTCCCCCTCTCTCCGGCGGGGTCAAAGTCCCACCCGTTTTCACGGTTCTGGTCCCTCGGTATTTCATCTCGGTCTAGGTACACCGTAACCTGAGCTGTCGAATCGGGGGCCGGCACCAACGCGAACCGACAGGAGGACCGCGCGAGGCCGCCGAAGATGTACTCCATGGTTTCCTGCAGCGACTCGGGGCTGGCCACCGAATAGTACCCCGGCCCGGTGGACGACTTCGGCATCCCGCCCGCCTGGGCCATTTGATCCAGACAGTCGGGTGGCCCCGCCGGATCGTCATTCGGCTCCGCTCCCACTGCCAACACCAGGACCCCAATGTTCTGTCCGGCCAGGGCATCCACCTGGGAGACCGCATCCCGGCACGCGTTGGGAAGACCATCTTCGCCGTCAGCGGACTGGCTCGACGAGAGCTCGCCTGAGAGAGTACAACTTGGGAGACCGTCAGTAGCCAGCAACACGTAGCGGTCGGGAACCCCGTCAGTGAGTCCCCCGTAGTGCTCAAATGCGCGTCGCAATGCCGAAGCAGTGGGCGTATTGCCGGCGAGCGTCGGCGCATTCTTCAGAGCTTCCTGCACCGCCGCGCCATCGCCCAATGCAACCTCAACCGAGGGAGGCCCGGCGCAACACCCCATAACTGATTCGCCGGGGCACGACCCATCTGCCCCGGGGAACTGTGCAAGTCCGAAACGAATCCGCAATTGGTAGGCGTCAACCAGGTCCGAAAGCACGTCGGCCAGGACGCTGTAGCGCGTCCCCTGGCCAAAGGCGATGCCCATGGATTCCGACCCATCGAGCACAATCAAGACGTCCACTGCCCTGGGCTCAAGTTGCACCGCCGCTTTGGACGTGCACGGGGGCTCGGCGTCGCTGCCCTGGACGTCGGCGACCGTGACGCCGTCGACCCCGCCGTCCCCCTGCACGCTGCCGCTGGCCTGCCCACAGGCCCCAGCGTTGGCCAGCAAGACAACGAAAATCGCGAATCGTACCCGCACTGCGGGGCATTCTAGCAGTTCCGTGCCAGGCGCCCACAAACCAAAGGTTTTCCGGGAATGATCGCGGGGCGTCCGCGGTTTAGGGGCAGATGCCGCGAGATGACTTCTGCCTTGACGCCAAACCGGCCCCAGCCCCCTTGCCTGTTCGGGCCACCCTGTGTACTTCTAGGGCCTCATCATGATTGAGGTACGCGAGCTAACCAAGTACTTCGGAGCGCGAGCGGCAATTCGCGATCTGAACTTCGATATCCGGCCCGGCGAGGTGGTCGGCTTTCTCGGGCTCAACGGCGCGGGCAAGACCACCACGCTCAAGATCCTGGGTTGCGTGCTTCTGCCCAGCTCGGGTCACGTGCGCGTCGATGGGATCGAGGTAACGGCCGAGCCGCAGCAAGTGCGCCGCAAGATCGGCTTCCTGCCCGACGTGCCGCCGCTGTACGACGAGATGACCGTGGGCGCCTACCTGGCTTTCGCCGCGCGCTTGCGCGGCGTCACCGGTCGTGACACAGCGGCGCGCGTGCAAGAGAGCGAAGACAAACTCGCCCTGCGCGACATGCATGCCGAGATCATCGGCAACCTGTCGTACGGATTTCGCCAACGGGTGGGCGTGGCGCAGGCGCTGGTTCACCGCCCTCGCCTGCTGATTCTCGATGAGCCCGCCGCCGGACTGGACCCCGTCCAGATCGTTGAAATGCGCAACCTGGTTCGGCGGCTGCGCGGCGAGCACACGGTGCTCATCTCCAGTCACTTTCTCGCCGAGATCAGCCAGACCTGCGATCGGCTACTGGTCATCCAGTCCGGCGAAATCGTGGCCCAGGGAACCGAGGAGGAGATTGCGGCTGCCCTGGGCACGCGCGGCGAGATCGAGGTGGCGTTGCGCGGGCCTGCTCCCACGGCGCTGGAGGTGACCCGGCAGGTTCCCGGCGTGTTGGATGCGCAGCTTGCCGACGCCGCCGGCCCTGAAGTCGTGCTCAAGATCCGGGCGCGCGAAGACTGCCGGCCCGAAATCGCGCGCGCCCTGGTATTGGCGGGGCATCAGCTGCTGCGGCTTGACCGCGGCGCTTCGCGTCTGGAATCTATCTTCATCGAGCTGGCCCACCGCGAGAGGCAATCATGAGCGCCGCCCTACTCATCGCCCGCCGGGAACTGGGGTCGTACCTGCGCACCATGAATGGGTACATCATCGCGGCCGCCGTGCTGCTGGTGGATGGCATCTTGTGGAATGCGTTCGCCCTGGGAGCGCAACAAGACAAGCACTCGGCTGAGGTACTGAGCGACTTCTTCTACTTCTCCAGCGGGACGACCATGATCGCGGCGGTGTTCCTCTCCATGCGCCTGCTGGCCGAAGAACGCCAGACCGGCACGCTGGTCCTGCTCACTTCGTCACCGGTGCATGACCGGGAGATCATTCTGGGAAAGTTCATTTCAGCGTTCGCCTTCCTGGCCATGATCACCCTGGCCACGGCCTTCATGCCGGCGCTCATCATGGTCAACGGCAAGTTGTCGTTCGGCCAGGTGGCGGCCGGCTATCTGGGGCTGCTGCTCCTCGGCGGTGCCGCCTTGGCCATCGGCACGCTGGGATCGGCCCTGGCACGCACGCAAGTCCTGGCCGCCATTCTTTCGGGCGCCATGGTGGTGGGATTGATCGTGGTGTGGCTGCTGGCCGCGGTGAGCGAGCGGCCGCTGAACGAGGTCTTCCTGGCCCTGGCGCTGTGGGGCCGGCATTTCCCGCCGTTTCAAGCTGGCGTCATCAATCTGCGCGACGTCGCCTACTACCTGCTCGTGACCTACTTCGCCCTGTTCGCGGCCACCCGTGTCCTGGAGGCGCGACGATGGCAATAACCCGTTGGCCGTCGCTGGCATACGCGACCGGGCTGCTTCTCATCTACTTCGGCGAGCGCGTCCTTGCCGCTGGGCCAGCGAGCGCCGCGGTAACCGTGCTCGGCGTGGCTGGCGTGCTAGGCGCGGCCGCCTGGCGTGGGCTGGGCGCACGCCGGGCTCCCGCTGGGGCTCGCTCGACGGCACACACGCTGCTTCTCCTCTACGGTCTCGGTGCCATCGCCCTCGTGCTGCACTTCTTGGGCGGCGATCTGGCCGCGCGCCTCTTCGGTCGTCCGCTGGATCTGCGCATGCCCCGCCTGGCCGGCGCCCTGGCTGTGCTGTGGCCGGCGCTCATGCTGGCCGGAACGGTGCCCGTGCTGCTGGTCGAACTTTCGCTGGCCGGCATGGCGCACGCACCGGTTCTCGACACCCGTCGGGTGCGGGCCGCGATGCTTTCCGGGCTGGGCACGGCCTCGGCCATCGTGTTTTGCTTTTCCGTCGCGTATGTGACCGCGGAACGCAACCTGAAGGTCGATCTGGCCTACTTCCGCAGCACCCGGGCCGGGACCGCGACCAAGAAACTGGTGGCGGCACTCGACCAGCCCGTGCAGGTGTCCTTGTTCTATCCGCCGGCCAATGAAGTCGGCGAGGAAGTGGCAAGCTACTTCGCCGATCTGACCCGTGAGTCGTCGCAACTGCACGTGACCCGGATCGATCAGGCGGTCGAGCCGGCGCGGGCGCACGAATTGGGGGTGTCGGGCAATGGCGTGATCGTGGTGGCACGCGACAAACTGCGGGAACAGATCGCCGTGCCGGTCAAACTGGAAAGCGCCCGCGGCAAGCTGCGTACGCTGGATCAGGAAGTGCACAAGCGCCTGGTGACCGTGTCGCGCGGCACCCGCGTTGCCTACTTCGTGCAGGGGCACGAGGAGCGGACATTCGACCCCATTGGGGAAACCGATCGCCGGTCCACGGTGCGCCTGCTGCGCGGTCTCTTGTCCGAGCTGGGCTTCCAAGCCAAGGACCTGAGCCTGGCGCAGGGGTTGGGCCATGACGTGCCCGCCGACGCTGGCCTGGTGCTGATGCTGGGACCAAGGCGACCGATAATGCTGCCCGAAACGGATTCGTTGCTGCGCTACTTCGGCCACAAGGGACGCCTGCTGCTGGCCCTCGACCCAGAGAGCGGTGATACCGCCGCTGCGCTTCTGGACGGACTGTCGCTACGTTTCAGTGCCACCACCCTGGCCGACGACCAAATCTACTGGGCACGGACCCGGCAGAAAGCCGACCGCATCGGCATCGCCACGGGCGGGTACTCCACCCACGCCTCGACGGCGACGCTAAGCCAGTTCGGTTTGCGCCTGCCCCTGGTTCTCCTCGGGGCGGGCTCTCTCACCCGACCGGAGAAGCCTTCACCCGGTGCGCCCAGCGTGAACTTCGTGGTTCACACCGAGGCCAGCACCTGGAACGACCTGGACGGCAACTTCGAATTTGACGGCGGCAAGGAAGCCCGCAAAGCCTACGAACTGGCAGCCGCCGTGAGCAAGGGAACGCCGCCCGAGGAGGAAGGACGCGCCCTGGTGCTGGCGGATTCGGACGTCCTGGCCGACGAGCTGATCGCCAACCGGGCCAACAGTCTGCTGGCGGTCAACCTCGTGCGCTGGCTGGCCGGCGATGAGCGTCTGGCAGGCACCATCAACAACGAGGAAGACGTGCCGGTTCGCCATACCCGCAAACAAGATGTGGCCTGGTTCTACGCCAGCGTGTTCGCCGCGCCGGCCCTGGTGCTGGGTATAGGCTACGCTGCGCGCCGACGCGGCTCTCGGCGAAAAGCCGGCCCCGCCGCACCGCCCGCGCCACCCTCGGAGGGCTCGTCGTGACCGGCAGGGGCGTCGCGCTGCAAGGCGGTCTGGCCCTTCTGGGCCTCGCGGCGGCGTACATGACCTGGCAGCGTCAGCCAGAGTTGCAGGCTGGCGAGGTGTTCGTCCTCGACATCACCAAGAACGAGCTTGAGAACGTCCGCTTCGACGATGAGGATGCCAAGACGTGGGCCGAGTTGCAGCGTGAGAGTGACGACAACGGCAGCTTCGTTGCACTTCGTCTCTCGGGGCGCGAGGCGCCCGAGGCAAAGAACACCCCGCCCGCGCCGCCTGCAGACAAGCCCACCCCGGAACGCCTCGTGCGCGGCAGCGACACAGCCAAGACACTCTTCGAACGCTTTGCTCCCCTGCGCGCCACGCGGGCGATCGGCGTGCTGGACGCGGCCAAGTTGAAGGACCTGGGCCTGGCTGCCGCGAAGAAGCACCTCACCGTGGTGACCCGTTCGGGACGGCGTGTTTTCGACATCGCACCCGCGCCCTTGGGCGGAACTGATCCCTACCTGCGCGACCAGACTGACGGTCGTGTGTTCGTGATTTCGCGATCGATCCTCAGCGACTTCCAGGCGGCGGCGACCAGCTTGGTCGAGCGCCACCTGCATGGGTTCCGCCTGGAGGATGCAGACCGCGTGTCCATGACGGCCGGCTTGGCCAAGAAGGAGTATCGCGTAACCCGTTCGGCTGACGGGCGGGGCGTGGAGATTGCCTCCACCGGGGCGCCTGACAAACCCGATCCGGCTGCGCGCACCTGGCACGAGCGCGCCTTCGGCCTGTGGCCGAGCGAGTCCCTGGGTAAGGGCGAGACGCCCGCAGAAGGCGAGCCGCAAGCCAGGCTGCGGCTGGAATACTTCTCGCGTGGCCGTAGCCTGGGCTGGGTGGTCCTCGCCGAACCCTCTGTCCCGCCGGATCAGAGCGTGTCGAGCGCGACGCCAGCGCCCAAGAAGAATCTCTACCTGCGCAGCGAACTCACCCTGGGCTGGATCAAGCTGTCCAGCGACGTCGCATCCCTGGTCCCCGATGGCGTCAAACTGGCCGGCGGCAAGCCCTGATCCTGGCTACCGCCGGGAAAGGACACTGCCGCGCGCCCCCCCCCACGCATCGTTGCGGACATCTGCCCTGAGGCCCGAAATCGGTCCCCCTGGCCTCGGATTCGCACGTGGATCCAGCCGTGGATCCAGCTGCCTTCGCCCTTTTGGCCGGACTTCCAGGCCGCAGACCCTCAGCCTGCCATCGCACCTGACACGCCCAGAAGGCGTTTAGATGAGCTACGGCCTGACCAGCGGCGAGCCACTGTTGATCAACGGCACAGTGGACGCGCCCTTTGGCGAAGGCGAGAGCGCGCGCGAGCGGCTGCGTTTCATGGACGCCAAGCTGCGGTCTTCCATCCGCGCGGAGCGCAGCAGCTTGATGGAGATTCGCCTCAATGCGGATCTGGTCACCAACGAGCAGATGGCGACGTCACAGAAGCTGCTGCGCCAGTTTCCGGCCCGTGCCGCACGCGCCGGCGCCTGGAAATTACCCAACGCAGCGAAACCGTGCTCGACCTGGGCGACGAGTTCAAAGTCGCCGCCGCCGACGAGCTGCTGGCCAAGCTGGAACAGGTCTTCGGGGAGCGGGTCGCGGTGCTGCGGTAGGCAGGAGGGCGGTCGAGAAGACGGATGTCGTGGCCGACTATGAAGGGGCTTCAAGTCATCGACCGCCACTTCGTTGCGGCCCTACCGTTCCAGAGGGCCGCGTGACTATTGAGCTTTCAAACTGTTCGGTGTTCTAGGAAGTCGAAGGGAGAACGTCGTCCCACTCGCCTCATTCGATTCCACGCCGATGCTCCCGCCATGAGCAGCAACGATCTGCTGCGTGATGAAGAGCCCGAGCCCGAGTCCTTGCGAGCCGGCCTGCTTGCTCTTCCCCATCCGCAGCGGTTCAAAGATGACCGGCAGGAGGTCGGGAGGGATCGTGCCGCGGTTGTTCACCTTCACCATCACAAAGTTCGGTGCCTGGCCATCGATGCCCACGTAGATGGGCGTTCCGGACTCTCCGTGATGGCGCGCATTGCCCATGAGGTTGGAAAGCACCTGCCCGAGGCGATCGCGATCCCACGTGCCCGCGAGATCTCCGGAACACTCGTACTGAATCTGCTGCGTGCCTCCTTCGCCCTGAAACTCCGCGACGATCGCGCCGGTGAGGTCGCCAAGATTCATCGCTTTTGCGTCAACCGGGAGCCCGGTACCAAGGCGAATGCGCGTGAAGTCGAGGATCTGGTCGATCATCCTGGCCATGCGCTCGGCGCCGGCGAGAATTCGAGCGGTGGGTTTGGAGATCTGCTCGGAATCCGCTCGCCTGAGAAGGAGGCTTGCACTCGTGGTAATGGCGCTCAGCGGGTTTCTCAAATCGTGACCGAGAACGCCGACAAACATCTCGTTGAAGCGCGCCGTTCGCTGGAGATCCTCGATAAAGCCCACGCGCTCCTTTTCCGCCCGCTTTCGGTCGCTCACGTCCTGAAAGGTAATGACCGCACCGGTTGTGCGGTCGTCGCGTCGTATGGCCGCAGAGGAATAGGCTGCCTGCAACCACGATCCATCCATGCGCAAAAGGACGTGTTCGTCACTGCTGATGTTCTGGCCAGTCCGCATCACTTCATCGAGGGGACACGCAACAGCGCTGCCGTCGACTGCGGCAAATCGAGTGATCTCGCCGAGCGGCCGATGGAGAGCGTCCCTATTGGCCCAGCCAAGCAGTCCTTCGGCTGCGCGATTGAAGAACGTGACGTGTCCCTCGAGATTGACGGCAATGACACCCTCGACAAGACTGCCGGCCATGGCACGGGTGAAGTCGAGCTGCTCTTGCAGTCGTTCCGCGGCCTGTCGGGCATCCTCCAGCGCTTGGAGCAGCTCTTGATTCTGGTAGCGGACTTCCTCCATGGGGCTCGGGGCCACGCGACGGGCCAACTCTGCGACGATCCTCGCGAGGATCGCCGGCGTCGGCACTGGCGCGGCCTTCGGCAGCATTTTCGCCAGTTCGACGGTGGTTTCCTTTCCCGGATCGGACGCGAGCTGGAACCGATCCATGAGCTGCTTGGCTCCGACGATTCCCCTGCCGAGCCCGGACTTCGACTTGTATCGACCGCTCAGGACCGCCGCGACGTCTGCGATACCCGGACCGTGGTCCGTCACGCGAATGACAAACGCCACCGGCGTCTCCCCCTCGATCCCGAAGCTGGCGCGTCCGCCTGCCGCGTACTGGAAGGCATTGCGCGCCACCTCGGAGACGGCGGTGGCGATCCGTGTCTGGTCTTGGGCGGAAAAATTCAGGAGCTCGGCGATCTGGCGGGCGCGCTGCCGCACGAGGACCAGGTCTTCCTCGGTGCGGATCTCGGTCGTGAGCAGGTCGGCCTTCACAAAGCCTCTCTTGCAGCGGGCTCGCGCTTCCGGCACACGAAGACCACCACATCGTCATTGCGAGCATGGAAGTCTCGATAGAGGACGCCAGCGATGAGGCTCGGGGACCTTTGGCTCAACCCCGGATACGCTTCCAGTTCCCAGCGGCTCGAAAGACCGTCCGAATGCATCACCAGGAGCGCCCTGTCCAGCCAACGGCGCGTGAACTCCTGAGCCCGTCCTGTCGCCTGACCGAGCGTGCCGGGCTGAGAGACAAGGCCGGTGTTTTTCTCGCCTGGCAAGAGCAGCATGCCCGCGATGTTGCCAACGCCAGCGTATCGCACCTCGCGATCCGGCCAGCAGATGTCGACGGCCACCGCGGCGGCGCCGCGCGTGCCTCGCAGATCCTGGTCAAGTGCCCGCAGAAGCGACGCGGGCCCCTCATCCGACATTCTGTGGAACCCGCCAATCGCTCTCTGCGCGGCATCGAAGGCGTGGAGCCCATGTCCCACGCCGTCCACGACCAGGATCCTGCTCCGACCAGGGGCCTCTTGCACCGCGTACCCATCCCCGGAAACGTCCCCACCACGCATGGCCACGCCGACCACGCCCCATGACAGCTGAGACCCAAGGGATCGTTCCCGGCGCACGGAGATGCGAGAGAGGAGCGCGGTCCCCTTGCCAGGCGCCGAGAAGATGTCGAACGTTGTCGACAACCGGGCAATCGCCCCCATGCCGTCGCCGCTCGATCCTGCGGTCGAGAATCCGTCCCTCATGCACGCAGCCACGTTGGTCATGCCGGGTCCGTTGTCGAGAGCGAGGAGTTCAAGATCAGCGGTGGCATCCATGGTCGTTCGACGAAGGAGGATTTCGCCACGCCCTGCGTGCCGGGCGATGTTGGTCGCTGCCTCGGTGACAACGAGCGCCACGCGGCCGATGTCGGATTCACTGAACTGGAGTCCTTCAGCGAGCCTCGTTGCCATCCTTCGAGCCTCAACGGAGCCGGTTATGTCTTCGATGGCCACCGACCAGCACATGACGTCACTCGGCGGCAGGCTCAGGTCCACAGCGCCACCGTCACGCGCGTGCCCATCCCCACATTTGAGGTGAGGTCGAATTCGTCTACCAGTCGCTTGGTACCGCCAAGGCCGAGGCCCAGCCCGCCCGCCGTGGTGTACCCGTCGGTCATGGCTCGCTCGACATCCGCGATGCCGGGCCCGGTGTCTTCAAACGTGAGCCGCAGCCCGCGGCGGGCAAGTTCCGCATATGTCTCCAAGAGCATCTTCCCGCCACCGCCATGAATGAGCGTATTGCGCCCGATCTCACTGGCAGCGGTAACCGCTTTGGTTTGCCCCAGCTTCCTGAAACCAAGGTCGGCCGCGCGTTGCCGCACGATCTGGCGAACGAGAAGCAGGTCCGTCTCCTGGCGAATGGCCACGGTTTCACTGACTATGAGACGCATGTGCGCGCCCCTTCCCCATCGCCGAGCGCAGGCGCTTCATGCCCTTCTCC
>Ga0182021_10001221_pt1 | contig 29269 bp, 25 predicted proteins | sample 612E3MmetaG_FD_120493 | JGI IMG/M metagenome (GOLD analysis project Ga0182021, IMG submission 120493) | Permafrost microbial communities from Stordalen Mire, Sweden - 612E3M metaG (Illumina Assembly) | ecosystem: Environmental > Terrestrial > Soil > Wetlands > Permafrost | place: Sweden...
ACTCAGGATATTGCTACCCTTTTCTCGTAGACTTGCATGTGTTAAGCACGCCGCCAGCGTTCGTCCTGAGCCAGGATCAAACTCTCCGTTGTAGTTTTTTCAAACTATAAGTTTCGAGTTTGATGCTTGGCCACATTACCTCCCGCCCAACATCGGACGGAAACTAATCTTAGCCAAGGTTTAGCTCTGCTAAGATTGACGTATGGCTATGCACACTATTTTTCAAAGAACACCAGCCTTTTTGAGGCTGCCGCATTCTGAGCGGGCATTAAATATACCAAAACAAACCCTTATTGTCAATACCTGAAAAGACTTATTGCAACGTTTCTTGAAGCGAATTGTTGCAGTCTCAATGAGGGGCTCATAGCTTACGTCATTTCCGGTCGAAAGTCAAGAAGAATCTTCAAGTCGAGAGGATTCTTGCAAGGCGCCACAGATCTTTATCAAGCGCCTTCCGCTGCGACCACGTTTCGAGAAGCGGCGTATAGGCGATTTTCCCGTGGATATCCCCCACCATCACGTTCGTCTGCCCTTCAAGGAGAGCATCGACGGCCGCCAGCCCCATACGGCTCGCAAGTATCCTGTCGCGCGCGCTCGGGCTCCCTCCGCGCTGAATGTGGCCCAGGACGCAGACGCGGTAATCATAGCCGGCGGTGTCCTTGATCTTCTCCGCAAGGCTGAATGCTCCTCCCTCTTCCTCCCCTTCGGCCACAATGATTATCGCGCTCGACTTGACCTTCTTGTAATTCTCGAGATACTCCCTGAGCGCCTCGACGTTCGTCCGCGTTTCGGGTATCGCGACGTATTCCGCGCCGCTGGAGATCCCCACGTCGAGCGCGATAAAGCCCGCGTCGCGTCCCATCACTTCCACGTAGAAGAGCCGGTCGTGCGAGGCGGCCGTGTCGCGTATCTTGTCGATCGCCTCCATCGCCGTGTTGACCGCCGTGTCGTACCCGATCGTGAAGTCGGTGCCGAACAGGTCGTTGTCGATCGTCCCCGGCACGCCGATCGCCGCCACTCCGTGTTCTTCGATAAGGCGGACGACGCCCTGAAACGTTCCGTCGCCGCCAATCGCCACGAGTCCCTCTATTCCCGCCTTCTCGAGCTGCGCCGCGGCGCGCGCGCGTCCTTCCGGAGTCCGGAACTGCTCCGATCGGGCTGTGCGGAGAATCGTTCCTCCCCGCTGTATGATGTTGGAGACGGAGCGGGCGCTCAGGTCGACGAAATTTCCCTCGATCATCCCCTCGTAGCCGTGCTGGATGCCGATCACCTCGCAGCCGTTGTAGAGGCCGTTGCGGACGACGGCACGGACGCAGGCATTCATTCCGGGTGCGTCACCGCCGCTGGTGTAGACGCCTATTCTTTTCATTCAGATCAAAAGACTTTATTGAAAATGGAAGATTGAAAATCGAGAATCGAGAGTTCATTGAAAATTCATTGACGATTGATTGACGACTACTTCAAATCACCAAGAGACCAGAGCTTCATCCGCTCCATCAGAGCCAGGTCAGTCAGCTCGTAGTGAATGGGAGTGACCGAAATCCAGTTGTCGCGCACGGCAATCTGGTCGGTCTCGGGATCGGTGTCACGCACCGCCATGCTCCCCGACAGCCAGAAATATTCCCTCCCCGCCGGGTCACGCCTGACGTCGAACGTGTCCTCCCACGAGGAATTTCCCTGGCGGGTGATGCGCACACCTCCGATTTTGTCCTCCGGCACGGCGGGGACGTTGACGTTGAGGAGCGTTCCGCTCGGCAATCCCTCGGCGACGACGCGCCCCGCCAGCCGCGCCGCGAATTGTGCGGCATATGTGAAATCAGCCTGGTCATGCGTCGTGAGGGAGACGGCGATGGAGGGGATGCCGAGAACGGTCCCCTCGGTCGCGGCGGACACGGTGCCGGAGTAGAGGATGTTGATCGCGGTGTTCGATCCGTGGTTGATTCCCGACATCAGGAGGTCGGGCTTCTCTTTCAGGAGGAACCGGACGCCGAGCTTGACCGCGTCGGCCGGGGTTCCGTCGACCGCATACCCGAAAAATTCCCCATTCTTCCTGAACGGGAGCGCACGCAGCGGGTAGTTCATCGTGATCGCGTGCCCGACGGCGCTCTGCTGCCTGTCGGGTGCGACAACGGTCACGCGGGCTATCTTCTTCATCTCCTGCGCCAGGGCATAGATCCCGGGCGCGTCGATACCGTCGTCGTTCGCAATCATCACATGGAAGGGCATTCGGGGACTCACGTCGTGCTGAACAGGGAAAGGGCTAATAACTTTCTTTCATCGTGGGGAACTGCTTCGTTTTGACGTCGCTGATGTACCGCCGGAACGCGTCCCGCATCGTGTCCGCCATTTCGGAATACCGGCGTACGAACCGGGGCCTGAATTCCTCCGTCAGCCCGAGCATGTCGTGGACGACGAGGACCTGCCCGTCGCAGTGAGGACCGGCGCCGATGCCGATCGTGGGGACGGGGATCGCCGCCGACACCTTCCTCGCGAGTCCCGCGGGAATCTTCTCCAGCACGATGGCAAACACTCCGGCATCCGACAGAACTTTCGCGTCGCGTAGGAGCTGGGCGGCCTCGCGTTTGTCCTGGGCGCGCACCTCGTACGTCCCGAAACGGTTTATCGCCTGCGGCGTGAGCCCCAGGTGTCCCATCACCGGGATGCCGATCTTCACGAGGTGCCTGACGATCCCCGCGACGTATTCGCCTCCCTCCAGCTTCACCGCACCCACGCCCACCTCCTTCATCACGCGGCCGCAGTTGCGCACTGCTTCCTCGATGCTGTTCTGGTACGACATGAAGGGGAGATCGACGACGATCAGGGCGTTTTTGACCGCCCGTTTGACGGCCTTGGCATGGTAGATCATGTCGTCGAGCGTGACCGGCAGCGTCGTCTCGTGCCCCTGCACGACGTTGCCGAGGGAATCCCCCACGAGGATGATGTCGATGCCCACCTGATCGAGATATCGCGCGGTGAGAAAATCGTAGGCCGTGAGCACGGCGATCTTCTCACCCGCGCGCTTCATCGTCATAACGGTCTTCGTCGTCACAACCCGCGGCGCCGTTTTCTGTGCCATGCTCATGCGTTCCTCATGCCATTTGTGTTGTGAAGTGCGCGGGGGGCGCAAACGCAAGCCCCCACGTCTCTTCGAAGCCGCGGCGGATGGATCCGCCCAGATCATTCATGCGGACCGGCTCCCCGGTGATCATGCGCAGATCCGCCGTCTTCGCCCGGAGCGCCGCGCGGATGCTGTCGCGTGCGCCGTCAAGGGGGGCGGACAGGTACTCGGCGAGCCGAATGTGAGCGTCACCGCAGAGTATCGACCCGTGCTGCAGGACGACGTCCCCGGCCGGGCCGCTGAACCTGCGCTGCGCGCTGCCAACAAGCTTCCGGCCGCGCCATTCGATTTCATAGCGCGCGGAACTCGCAAAGCAGGGGACCGAGGAGGAGGAACGGTATTCTTTCGCAAAGTCGGGCTGGGACTTCTGCAGCGCGACCTCGACGCCGTACAGGGAGAGGCCCCACACGAGCGCCGCGCTGATCTCGTTGTACACCTGGAGTATGCTCCTGCGGCCGGCCGGCATCACCACGCTGTACGTGAGCTCTTCGGCGTGGAGAATCGCGCGTCCCCCGGTCGGCCTCCGGACGACGTCGATCCCGTCCGCGGCGCAGCGCGCCGCGTCGATGTCCCCCGCCGCCTGGTTGTGCCCGAGCGAGATCGCCCAGGGGCGCCACCGGAAAAGCCGGAGGACCGGGTACCCTTCCCCCACCGCCAGGGCGCGCGCCATGGATTCATCGAGCGCCATGTTGAAGGCGCCCGTCTGTTCACCGGACTCGATGTATGTCCATTCCGCGGGGGGCATCGGATCAGTGCCTGAGGCGGGGGCCCGACATGATCCCCCGTTTGCTGTTCCTTATGAATTCCAGGACGTTCTGCACTTCCCTGCAGCCGGACAGAACCGCATCCTCCTCAATCCGCGCCATCCCCTGCGACACATTGAGCCCCGACCTGTAAACGAGCGTGTAGGCGCGATCCAGAGCGTCGATGACGCCAGGGGAAAATCCGCGCCGCCTGAGTCCGATCGAGTTCAGCCCTTCGAATACCGCAGGCTCTCCTCCCGCCAGGACATACGGGGGAACGTCCTTGGGTATGCGCAGCCCGCCCCCGATCATCGCATGCTGTCCGATGTGGACGAACTGGTGGACCGGGGTAATCCCGCCGATCGTCACCCAGTCCTCGACGGTGATATGGCCGGCAAGCATCGCCGCGTTGGACAGGATGACGTGGTCGCCGACGGAGCAGTCGTGCGCGACGTGCGAGAACGCCATCAGGAAACAATCGCTCCCGATCACCGTCCGCCCCCCCTCTCCCGTCCCCCGGTGCAGCACGGCGTACTCGCGGACGGTCGTCCTGTCCCCAATTTCGCACGTGGACGCCTCGCCTGCGTATTTGAGGTCCTGCGGGGCGTGGCCGATCACGGCGCCGTGATGGACGCGGCACTCGCTGCCGATCCGTGCGCCGAGACCGATAAGCGCGTTCCCGCCGACGGTGGTTCCGTCGCCTATCACCGCACCCTCCTCGACGATCGTGAAAGGGCCTATGGAAACATTCGTGCCGAGGCGGGCCTTCGGGCTCACCGCGGCACGGGGATCAATGGATATGCTCATGAAGTTGGTCAGTTCATTGTGGGGTTGGACCGGGACAGGGGAGTTCCCTGTCCCCCGTTCCCGCCCGCCGCCTCCTGCTGCACCTCGTTACGGGGAACGATGGACGCCATCATCTCGGCCTCGGCGACGAGCGTGCCGTCCACAAAGGCAAGGCCTTTCATCTGGCAGATCCTGCTCTTCCGGCTGACCATCGTGAGTTCGAAAACGAGCTGGTCCCCCGGCAGGACCGGTTTCCGGAATTTGGCGTTGTTGATCGACATAAAGTACACGAGTTTGTCCCCGGGGTTCTCGATGCCGTTCAGCAGGAGAATCCCTCCCGTCTGCCCCATCCCTTCGAGGATGAGGACGCCGGGCATGACGGGGCGGCCCGGAAAGTGCCCTTCGAAAAACGGCTCGTTCGCCGTCACGTTCTTCACGCCGACAATCTTCTCATCCATCTGAAATTCGATGATCTTGTCGATGAGAAGGAACGGATAGCGGTGCGGGATGATCTTCTTTATGGCGTTGATGTCAAAGACGACCCCTTCCTTCCGTTCGTGCTGGAAGCGCCGGATGAGCTTCTTCTGCTGGTAGAGCTTCCGCACCATCCTCGCGAATTCGATGTTGCTTGCATGCCCGGGGCGCGCGGCGAGGATCTGGGCCTTGAGCGGGACGCCGATGAGGGCAAGATCGCCCATGACGTCAAGGAGCTTGTGGCGGGCGGGCTCGTTCGGGAAATGCAGGGGCCTGTTGTTGAGGACGCCGCTGCTTCCCAGGATGACTGCGTCTTTGATCCCGAGCTTCGTCGAAATCCGTTTGATCTCCGCGTCGTCAATGTCCCTGTCGACGATCACGATTGCGTTGTCGAGATTGCCGCCGCGGATGAGTCCCTGTGTATGGAGGACCTCCACTTCATGGAGGAAGCAAAAAGTCCGGCAGGGAGCGAACTCGCTGACAAACTCTTTCTCGAGGTTGAAGAGTCCCGTGTGCTGGCTCCCCAGCGCGGGATTGTTGTAGTCAACCATCACGGTGATGCGGTAGTCGTCGGTGGGAAGGGCGACGATGTCGACCTTCTTCTCCTCGTTGTGGTAGTGGACCGTCTGGTCGATGATGAGATAGTCCTTGGGCGCGTTCTGCTTTTCGAACCCCGCCCGCAGCAGGACATCCACGTACGGCTTCGCGCTTCCGTCCCCGACCGGGGGTTCATTGGCATCGAGCTCGATGAGGACGTTGTCGACCTGGAGCCCGACAAGAGCGGCCATGACGTGCTCGACCGTGTGGACCCGGGCATCGCCGACCTCGATTGTCGTCCCGCGGGAGATATCGACGACGTGGTCGACGTCCGCCGGCACCTCCGGGGAGCCTCCCAGGTCAATCCGTCTGAACCGGATGCCGTAGTTCTCCGGCGCCGGCTTGAACGTCATCGTGGAGACGCTCCCGGTATGAAGACCGATGCCGCTGATGGACACCGGTTGCTTTATCGTGCGCTGCTGGACGAGCATGGTGGCTCCGGAGTTCTGTGGCCCGATGGACTACGTTACGAGTGCGGCTTCAGTTTCTCAAGTTCCCTGCGCAGCGCCTCAACCTCGGATTTCAACTCACGGAGCGCTGCCAGCGCATCCGGGATCTGCGGCATCGCCCCCATGATGCGGGATGCCAGCCGGAACGGCACCGACGGGGTTCCCATGTACGTCCCCCCGGGGACGGTCGTCGAGCGGTGGACGCCGGACTGCGCGCCCCATTTCGAATCGTCGGCGATCGCGAGGTGCCCGGCAAACCCCACCTGTCCCCCGATCATGTTCCGCTTGCCGATCTTCGTGCTTCCGGAAACTCCGGCCTGCGCGGCGAGCACCGAGTTTTCGCCGATCACGACGTTGTGGGCCACCTGTATCAGATTGTCGAGCTTCGCCCCTTTTTCGATACGCGTCTCCCCCATCGTCGCCCGGTCCACGGTGCAGTTCGCCCCGATTTCGACGTCGTCCCCGACCGTCACGATGCCGAGCTGGGGGATCTTCTCGTACGAGCCGTCCGGTCTCGGCGCGAATCCGAACCCGTCGCTCCCGATGACGGTCCCGGAATGGATGATCACCCGGTCGCCGATCCTGCACGCCTCCCTGACCGTCACGTTCGCATACAGGAGGGTCCGTGCGCCTATCACAACATCCCTCCCGATGACTGTCCCCTGCATGATCATCGTGCCCTCGCCGACGCAGGAGCGCTCCCCCACGAATGCGTGGGCCCCGATGCGGACGCCTTCGCCGAGCTTCACACCCTCCTCGAGGACCGCCGTGGGGTGTATTCCGGGGGGGAGTGGTTCTTCCGGCGGGTGAAACAGAATGAGGACTTTCAGAAACGAGGCATACGGGTCATCGACGCGGAGGTACACCGGTGGAGGCCGCGGCCCCGCAGGGCGGGGCACCGCCGCGTTTTTGCCGATGATCACGGCCGAGGCGAGCGTCGTCTCGAGGTGCCTTGCGTACTTAGGGTTCGCCAGAAAGCTGATGTCGCCGAGAGCCGCCTCTTCGATCTTTGCCACCCGCCCGATCACGGCCGCACTATCCCCCTCGACGACGGCGTCGAGACGGGCCGCGATATCACGTACGGTCATCATGGGCGGGGAGGGGGTTTATTTCCCGAACGTCTGCATCCGCTGAAGGACGCGCTGGGTCAGGTCGTACTTGTCGTTTGCGTACAGAACAAGGATCTCCCCGCTCCGGTCGAAGATGTAGTCGTACCCGTCGTCCTTCGCGATTTCCTCGAGGACATGGAACATCTTGTTCTGGATCGGCTTCATGATTTCGTTCTGCTTCTGAAACAGCTCGCCGCTCTGGCCGAATTTCTTGTTGCGGAAGTCGGTGATGCTCTGGTCGAGCTCGCGAAGTTCGCGCTCCTGGTCCGCCCGGACCTGGTCCGTGAGGATCAGCTTCCGCTTGTCGAAGTCGTCGTACTTCTTCTTCCAGTCCGCCTGCATCTTCTGCAGGTCGGCTTCCCACCCCGCCACGAGGGCGTCAATCGATTTCTGAGCGTCGATCGCCTCCGGGAGCGTCTGCATTATCGTCTCGGAGTTGATGTGACCGATCTTCATCTGCGCGGCCGCCCCCGCGCACGCCAGCGCGAGAAGCGCCCCCACAATAAGTCGTTTCATGTACTTCCCCTCTGCTTGTGCTCTAACCGCGTCTCAGCCTGTCGATGACCTTGAACGTGATATCGTCCTTCGGGTCCCCGTACAGCAGGATCTGGATCTGGTCGGTCTTGTCGAATACGAAGTTGTACTTCAACTCTTTCGCCACCGCGGTGATCGCCGACTTGATCCTCTCGCGGATCGGGTTGATTATCGTCTCCGACTGGCGGGCGAGGATGCCGTCCTGGCCGAACCGGGTGACCTGGAATTCCTGGACCGCCTGGTTCTGCTCGAGAAGCTTCTGCTGTTCTGTCTTCTTCGTCGCGTCGTTGTAGAGCGATTCCTTCTTCTGGTACTCCGCGTATTTTTCCTGCAGGTCCTTCTTCATTGTTTCGAGGGAATCCTGCATCGGTTTTCCGATGCCGTCGATCCGCTTCTGCGCGTCCTGCGCGGCAGGGAGCTCCTGGAAGATTTTCGACGAATTCACGAAGGCGATGCGCTGCTGGGCGCCCGCGGGACAGGCGAAGAGGGCAAGGCCTGCAACGATCAGAGAGAGAGAACGAGTTTTCACATGAGCCTCAATATAGGAATGGGAATGGACTGTTATGAACAAACACCGATGCCGTCAGAATCCCTTGCCGAACTGGAAATGGAAATGCCACCCGGAGGCGGCCGTGCTCCCGGGGGTCACGCTGTCGAACCCGTAGCCGTAATCGAAGCCGAGAAGGCCGATCGGCTGGATCTGGATGCGCGCCCCGAAGCCGGCGGAGCGCTTCAGATCGAAGAAATTCGCCTCCGACAGCGAGGGAAAGACGTTTCCACCTTCTGCGAACAGGAGGAAATAGATCGGAATCGGGTTTATCGCCGCGGCAAATCTCAGTTCGAGCGTCTGCTTCGTCATCACGTTTCCGTACGCCACGGTCCCCACGTCGTTCCGGACGCCGATGGACTGGTCGTCGTACCCTCTGAGAGGGGTCGTGGCGACGTATCCGAGTCCCGTTCCCCCCATGATGAACTCGTCGATCGGGTTGATGAGGGAGTTTCCGATGGGCGCAAGGTAGCCGTAGACCGAGCTCCAGTAGAGTGCCACACGGGAGCTGTTTAACACCGGGATGTAGAATTCCGACGAGAAAACCCACTTCGTGAAGCTTATGTTCCCCGGGAGGACCGGCCCGCCGGACATCTGGATCGACAGCGACACGTTGGAGCCATACGTCGGGAAGATCGGGTTGTCAATGCTGTTCCTGGAGATGATCTGCGTGACGCTTACCTGCCGCGACACGCCTTCCCTGTAGATTCCCTCGCCGGCGCGGACGTTGTTGAACTGGCCGTTCAATATCCAGTCGCCCCGGAAGAAGTCGTCGGGCCACCTGAACCGGCGGCCGATCCGTATCGATGCGCCGGTCTGCTGGAGGTCAAACCCGTAGATCTGCCGGGTGTCGAAGAGGGTCACCCCGAGAAGCGTGGGGGATCCCCACAACCAGGGCTCCGTGAACCCGAGGCTGAACGTCCTGAACCGGGACCCCTCACCGAACTGCCATTCAAAGTCCAGGATCTGGCCCGCGCCGCCCGTGAGCGGCTCGCTTATCGAGAAATTGTTAATCGTGAAACCCAGAGCGCCCGTGACGCCGAAGGCGCCGCTGTACCCGACGGAAGCGTTGATGTTGTCGCTCGATTTCTCTTCAACTTCGTATGTCAGATCGACGGTCTTGTCGTCGACAAGATTGTAGTCCGGCTTGATCTTCTCCGGGTTGAAGTAGTTCAAAACGGAGAGCTGGCGGATGCTTCTCATTATCGCCGCGCGGCTGAAATAGTCCCCGGGCCTCGTGTAGAGCTCCCGGCGGATCACCTTCTCCTGCGTCTTTGTGTTCCCCCGGATATTGACGTGTCCGATTTTGAACTGGTTCATCTCGTACACGTTGATCGTGACATCGACGGAATCCTCGCCCACCCGGGTCTCGGTCGGCTCGAGGTTCACGCGGAGGTAGCCGTTGTCGAGGTAGAGCGACGCCACGTCGTTCTGGGATTCGTTCCCGCGCAGGTTGTGATCGAACTTTTCCTGGTTGTAGATTTCACCGCTGATCATCCCGAGCCGCTGGTTCAGCTCGTCCGCCGAGTACACGGTATTCCCCTGCCAGGTGATTCGGCGGATCCTGTACTGCGCCCCCTCCTTCACATGGATGAGGATATCCATATTCTCCTTGGAGGCGGAATACCAGATGCTGTCTCCCAGAACCTCCGCATCGCGGTACCCGTTTTTCTGATAGAACTCGACGATCTTCTTCTTGTCCTCGTCGTATTTCTTCCTGTCGAATTTCGCGGACGACCAGAATTTCCACCAGTGCTTTTCCGAGGTCTCGTCCATCGCCCCGCGGAGATCCCCGTCTGTGAACGCGGTGTTCCCCGTGAAGTTTATGTGTTCCACCTGGACCTCGTTCCCCTCGTCGATCGTGATTTTCAGCACGACGCGGTTCTTCAGGGAGTCCATCTTCACCGTCTCGACCTTGATCACGGCGAGAAGATACCCGTCCTTCTGGTACAGCTTCTGGATCTCCTTCTGAATCCGGATGGATTCCTGCGGCTGATAGACTTGCCCCTTGACGAGAGCGATCTTCTTGTTGATGTCGTCCTCGCTCACCTCCTTGCGCCCGGTGAACTCCGTGTGATCAAACCGGGGAAGTTCTCTGACCGAGAGGAGGACATAGATGCCGTTCCCGGCGCGCCTGTCGATGGAGACCTGGACGTCGTCGAACAGCTTCAGTCCCCACAGCCGCCGGACCGCCTGGCCGACCTGATCGCCGGGAATCGTGATCTCGTCGCCGACTTTGAGTCCCGCGTTGGCGATAATCGCGGCGGGATCGGCCAGCATGTTTCCTTCGACGGAGATGCCGAGGATCTTGTCCACTTCCTGGGGAGGGGGCTTCTGTTGCGCGCCGGCCGAGGAGCACAGGACACACCCTGCGATGACAGCAACAACTGCAGCAATCTTCATATCAGAGTCCTGTGACACTCTTGATGAGCCTTCTGTACGGCGCCTTATCCGACGGTCCGGAAGTGACCTGTTCGCTGACCATGCCGAACCGCCGCTCACGTTTCTGGTAGTCGCGCACCGCCGCATAGAGTTCGTCGCGCCGGAAACCCGGCCAGAATTTAGGGGTGATGTAGATCTCGGTGTACGCGAGCTGCCAGAGGAGAAAATTGCTGATCCGGAACTCTCCGCTCGTGCGGATGAGAAGATCGGGGTCCGGGATCCCCGCGGTGGAAAGGTATGAGCCGAGAAGCTCTTCGTTCACCTGCTCACCCGTTATCCGGTGTTCCGACGCTTCGCGCACGATTCTCGCAACGGCGCGGGTGAGGTCCCAGCGCCCGCTGTAGCTGAGCGCGAGAATCAACGTCAGGCCCGTGTTGTTCTTGGTCTTCTGTATGTCTTCGAGGAGCTCGTTCTGGACTTCCCGGGGAAGGGCGGCGATCTCGCCGATCGCCTGGATGCGGACATTGTTCGTGTTGAGCCGGTCCGTCTCGTCCTTCAGGGCTTTCAGGAGGAGACGCATGAGGAGAGACACTTCCTCCTGGGGGCGTTTCCAGTTTTCCGTTGAGAACGCGTACAGGGTCAGGTACTGCACGCCGAGCTGACCGCAGGCCTCGACCGTATCGCGGACCGATTCGACCCCCTCGGTGTGCCCCGCGATCCTCGGCATCCCGCGCTTTTTCGCCCACCGGCCGTTCCCGTCCATTATAATAGCGACATGGCGGGGGATTTCGCCTGCCTTCCGCAGCGTTTCCTGCACCTTCCGGTCTTCCCCCGTCGCCTGCTGTGGACCTTTTCCCAAGGAATGGACTCTCGCGTGATGAATTCCCGCCCCCCGGAAGGGACGTTATAAGCCTGAATTGAAAATTTAATTGATTTGCCCCTGAAAGTCAAGGAAACCCCGCACAGGGAGATACGCAGGGAGGTACGTGTATGGCAGGGAATTTGTTCCGGGATCCGCCTGACGCGCGCCGGGCGATCAGGACGGGGAGGAAGAACCCGGAAATGAACCGGGAGGAGATCCGGGAACGAACGGCGGGAGCTCTCCGCCGGCGAGAGACTCCAGGAGCGTGAGGACTTCTGAGGAATCGTCGAGATTAAACCGGGCGCGGCTGTTGACGAGACCGACGCGGATGGAGAACGCGGAGTCGGGGAGGACGGCGAACAGATCCTCATCCGTCCAATCGTCTCCGATTGCAAGCACAAAGTCGTACCTCTCCTTCGCGAGCCAGTGCTGGCCCGCGATCCCCTTATGTATGCCGGCGTTGCGCACTTCGATGACCTTCTTTCCCCGGATCACCTGCAGGTCGGTATTCGCCGTGAACTTCATCAGATGGTCGAAAAGCTCTTCCGCAAGAGCCTCTCCCTGTCCGGGATGCCCCCCGCGGTAATGCCAAACGACGGAGAACTCCTTTTCCTCGAGGAGCGCGCCCGGAAGCCGGTCCATGTAGCGCTCGAGGATCGCAATAATGCCCGGCTTCCAATCCGCCCTCAGCTCCTTAGGCATGCGCCAGGCCTCTCCGACCTCCCTGATCCAGACGCCGTGCTCCGCCGCGAGATGAATCGGTAGCGCGCCGAACCACCCCTGCATCGCCTCCCTGGGGCGGCCGCTTATGATCGCGACCATATTCCGGGGATCCCGGGCAAGCCGTTCGAGAAGCACCATGACCCGCCGTTCGGGCTTCGCCGCACCGGGGTGCGGGACAAGGGGCGTGAGCGTCCCGTCATAGTCGAGAAAGATTGCTCTCCTCTCCGCACGCGCATACTGTTCGTGTAACGCTTTCCGGGCTGAGAAAGGGAGCCGGTTTGCTACGATGACGAGCCTCCGGGGACGCGCATCTTCGCTGAGCATGAGGCCTCATCTGCATCATGACACCCCCTCAGGGGTAAATTCGCACGCCGAGCGCAGCATCAATTCCCACTCCGCTCGCGGGAGAGAATATAATAAGAAACGGGGCAATCTCCATGAATCCGTCGAAGGGTGACCGGGGAATTTCATACATGAGCCCGACGACCCCCCCGCAGCGCAAACCCCAGTTCTCTCTGCACGGGAACGTACGTATCGCCGCGGTCGAGTGCAAGATACTCAGAGCCTCCCGCCCCGACGGCGCCCCCCCCGGTGACCGATGGTGCCCATTGTACGGATCCTCCCGGCCACCGACAATCGGGAAATGGGCGTAATTCTCCGCCGCACGCCGCGAGCAGGAAACTACTCTGTTTCTCCCAGAGGTTTCTATGGAAAGGAGCGTTATATTAAACAGGAACGCGCACATGACCGCCTGCGTTACGTTGTGAAAGCTCATCCAGGAGCGGAGCTATGCCGACAATCGGAGTAAAGCTGGGAGTGGGAATTGGCACGATGGTGATCCTTTGCATCGCCATCGGGCTCGTTTCCTTTCTGCAATCGCGGGTTGTAAGCGGAAAGATCAGGGAGATCACCGAAGTCCGGGAGCCGGTCAACACCGCCGTGCACGGGATGGAAACAAGCCTTGAAGAATCCGCGCTGGCGACGCTCGGGTTTCTCTCGACGGGAGACACCCGGTTCCTCGAATCGTTCCAGACCGCACGCGGAGAATTTGAACAGTCTGACCAGAAATACGGCGCGGCGGCGGGCCCCGAATCAGGCGCCCGGCTCCGGGCGGGGTTCACCGAGTTCTGCACGCTGGCGGCGGATCAAATCGAACTCAGAAACCGCCAGACAAGGAATATGTCCGATCTTCTCAGGGACGTCAGTGCCATCGAAGACCTCCTGAAGGACAAGATTGTCCCGGCAATCAAGGCAGACGACCCCGTCGCATACAAAAGGGAACAGGCGGCGCTCGAGATGGAGGTGAACGCGAACGCGATGACGAAAGCGCTCGGAAACTTCCTCATCACCGGTCAGTCCGAATTCGAGACAAGCCTCCACCATTCCGAGAGCGAATTCCAGCGCTTCTTCGGGATATTCAGGAACGTCCTCATCTCCTCGGAGGAGAAGGGCTGGACTGAAAAGCTCGCCCGGATTTCGGAACACTGCATCGGGACCGCCCAGATGATCGCCGATGAGAGCAAGGAACGGGCGCAGAAACTCGCGGCGTTCGTCGTCGCCTACAGGGAGCTCGGGACGATCCTCAACGACCACCTCGAGCTCCGGACGGAACGCAACCTGGCACAGGCAAAGGAAGAGGTCCTCAGGACGGAAGCCGCGGCGAACACGAGGATATTCCTTGCGGTCATCGCATGCGTTATCGTGGGATTGCTGGGCGGTGCGCTGACAACGAAAAGCATCACCTCACCGATTCGTGAGCTCGCCTCCGTCATGCAACGTGCAGCGCAGGGAGGTCAACTCCGGAGGGTGGAGATCGTTTCCCCCGACGAACTCCGCTCGCTCGGAGAGGCGTTCAACATGATGACCGTCCAGCTCGAACAGGCCGAACGGCAACGCTCCGCCGGTCTCCGTGCCTACGCGATATCCGTCCAGCGCGCGCAGGAGGAGGAGCGTGAGAGAATATCGCGCGAGCTTCACGACGACATTTGCCAGAGGCTGAGCGGAATGAAATTCAGAGTCGAAGTCCTTGCGGACGAGGCGGAACCCGCGCAGAAGCGCATGGTGCGGGGGCTCCGCGACATCAACCAGGAACTCGACCACGCGATAACCGAGGTGCAGCGCATCTCCTCGAACCTCCGTCCCAGCGTCCTCGACGACTTCGGTCTCGTGACCGCGCTCAGGATGCTCATCAAGGATTTCGAAAAGGTCCACTCGATCCCCACATCGTTCCGCGAAACGCACGCCGTCCCCGGACCTGTCGACCCGAACATCGAGATCGCCCTCTACAGGATCGCGCAGGAGGCGCTCTCCAACACCGCCAAACACGCCCGCGCACAGTCGGTGACGCTGGATCTCGACAGGCGGGAATCAGCCATTCAGCTCACGATCGCCGACGACGGGACCGGCTTCGGGGAGAAGGACACCGCTCGCGCACGGGACGAGGGGCACGGGATGGGACTCATGTCGATGAGGGAGCGATCCGAGCTCCTGGGGGGGACGTTCCATGTCGAAACGGGAGCGGACCGGGGAACGACAATTACCGTCATACTACCACTGAGTGCAGAGGCCACACATGAAGAAAACCCGGATTCTCATCGCGGATGACCACGATGTCGTCAGGAGCGGTCTCAGGATGCTCTTGAAGACATCCCCGGAATTCTCGATAACAGGGGAAGCCGCCGACGGGGAGGAAGCAGTGCGCCTCGTCGGGGAACAGAAACCGGACGTCGTCTTCATGGACATTTCGATGCCGAAACTCGACGGGATCGAGGCGACGAAGATCATCAAACAGAAGCACCCCGAGATGAGGGTTATCATACTTACCGTCCACGAGGACGAAGAATACGCCTTCCATGTACTGCGCGCGGGAGCGAGCGGCTACTTACTGAAGAACGCAAGCAGGAAAGAGATATTCGAGGCGGTGCAGTCCGCGATGGCGGGGGAGCGTTTTTTCAGTCCCGGGATATCGAAGCTCATCGTGGACGGGTTCATGAAGAGGGCAAGCGAAGGAGGCCCGCACAATCACGCGGAAGAGAAGCGTGAAGGCGCCGCAACCGGCCAGCAGCTCACCAAACGGGAGCGCGAAGTCCTGCAGTACATTGCGCAGGGGTACACGAACCGGCAGATCGCTGAAGCGCTGTTTCTCAGCTTCAGGACAGTCAATACACACCGTGCAAATCTGATGCAAAAGCTGAACATTCACGATACTGCCGGCCTTGTCCGGCACGCAATAAGCATGGGACTCGTCAAATCCGGCTCCTGACCTCCCTTTACGCCCCTTCCCCCCGGGGTCCCCCCCCCGACTACAGCGTTATCCCTAGGGGATGGACACGCCTTTCCCCCCCATGCGAAATACACCACGTCCCCGATTGATCCCCGACGGCGGAAATTGTACACTTTCTTTTAATCCGACACGGGCTGATGCGCGTTTTCCAGGGGGGTGCGACGGTACCGGGAATCAATCCACAGGAGAAGGAGAAATTATGAAGACCCAACTGGCGGCATTTGCGCTCTGCATGCTTCTCGTTGTAGGGTGCAACAACGACAAAGAAGAGCTCCAGAAACAGCTCGCGGACGCGCAAACCGCCCGGACCTCGCTGCAACAGGATATCACCGACCGCGATGCCTACTACGAGCAGGTCATGAAATCGGTCAATGAAGTATACACCGACCTGGAGAAAGCCCGGATAAAAGAAGGAGAGCTGAAAAAGAAAGGTGCGGACCTCGAAGGGCCCGCCCAGTACACAAACGCACAGTCGCGCGACAAGCTGATCGCAAACATCAACGAAATCGGATCCTCACTCCAGGAAAACCGGAAGAAGATCGCGTCTCTCCAGGTGCGGATGAAAAACTTCAAGGGACAGATCGCCGGCCTGAACTCCCTCATCGAGAATCTGAAGACATCCATACAGGAGCGGGAAACGTCCATCACACAGCTCCAGGCGAAGGTGGAGGGACTGCAGGCGACGATGGCCGAGAAGACGAAGGTTATCGAAGACAGGGATATGATGATCAGCGACCAGCAGCGGACGCTGAACACCGGGTTCTACATCGTGGGGACGCGTGATGAGCTCCGGAAGAAGGGGATCATCAGCGACGAAGGCGGTTTCCTCTGGGGACTTCTCGGCTCGACGACGATCATGAACGCGAACTTCGATGCGTCGGAATTCACGCCGATCGACAAAACGAAGGACAAGACAATTAAGGTGGACGGACGGATCGCAGAGATACTCCCGCGGAGGAATGCCGACCTCTTTGCCGCGACGCAGAAAGAGGAGAAGCTTTCCGAGCTGACGATCATGAGTCCCGTACGATTCTGGCAGGAAAACTACCTTGTCATCGTGACAGACTAGAGCATCTTTGTGCGCGGTCCCGCTCCCTCAAGCGACACTGCAATACGGGGGAGGGGCGGGACCGCTGCATTTCCACCCCTCCCCCTCCGTCTCATCCCCTCTGTTTGACTTTCCCTTTCAAAACCGATATATATAGTGTGGAGGGATATCTACCCATAACCAGAACAGAGGAGCGCGATGGCCGGTCTCCCGAACATGCAGGGAATGATGAAGCAGATCCAGAAAATGCAGGAAGCGGTCACCCGCATCCAGCAGGAGCTTGAGACGAAGACGGTTGTCGGCGAATCCGGCGGCGGGATGGTGAAAGTGACCGCCAACGGCAAACAGCACCTTACGGCGATTTCGATCGACAAGGAGGTCGTCAATCCCGCGGACATCGAGATGCTGGAGGACCTGGTTCTGGCGGCCGCGAACAAAGCCCTTGATGACGCCGGCAAGATGGCCCAGGAGGAAATGGCAAAGGCCACGAACGGCATGCTCCCGAACATCCCCGGGCTGAATCTCCCAGGTTTCTGACACGGGCCGCGGGGAATTCCCGGCCCCTCCCCCCCCGCCGGCACATCCAACGACATCAGCATGCTGTACACTTCTGAAGCGCTGCAGCAACTTATCGAGGAGTTCTCCCGTCTCCCGGGGATCGGGCGCAAGTCCGCCCAGAGGATCGCTCTGTTCGTCCTGAAGCAGCCGCGCGAAGAAATCGTCCGCATGGCGAAGGCCCTCGTCAACGTCAAGGACCGCATCCGTTACTGTTCGGTCTGCTGCAACATCACCGAGCAGGACCCCTGCGCCATCTGCGCGAGCCCCAAACGCGACCGCACGATCATCTGCGTCGTGGAGGAGCCCAACGACGTCATCGCGCTGGAGAAGACCAACGAGTTCAGGGGACTCTACCACGTCCTCGGCGGCTCGCTCTCGCCTCTGGACGGAATCGGGCCCGAAGAGCTCAAGGTGAAGGAACTCCTTGTCCGCATGAACGCCGAGGTCGCGGAGGTCATCCTTGCGATGAATCCGAACGTGGAAGGGGAGGCCACGACAATCTACCTAACGCGGCTGCTGAAGCCCCTCGGGGTCGGCGTCTCGCGGATCGCGCGCGGTCTCCCCGTGGGGGGGGATCTGGAATTCGCGGATGAGGCAACGCTCGGCAGGGCGCTCGAAGGAAGGATCACGCTGTGACGCCCGCCCGGAGGGCAGCCGCACTCCTCCTCCTCTCTTCGGGACTCGCGGGAGCCGGATGCGGGCTCTTCGATCCGAGGAACCCGGAGCCGCCGTCGCAGTCCAGCCAGACATTCCTTCCCGCGACCGATCCCTTCATCGTCATCAGCAACCTCCAGAGTGCCATCGCACAGAAGAGCGTCCCGAACTACGTCCAGTGCCTCACCGACCCGGTATCGGGAGGCCGCCCCTTTCTCTTCATCCCGTCCTCCGAAGGGAATGCAGTGTACGCCTCGCTCTTCCGCAACTGGTCGACGATCGAGGAACAGGCGTATTTCCAGAATCTCACGACGAAAACCACGACGACCTCCATATCGAAACTGGACCTCACGGAAAAGACGAGTTCGCTCGCGGCGGATTCGGCGATTCTGGAGTACGACTACACGCTGACGTTTGAGAACACCGTCGCGGGATTCCCGTCGCGCTCGAGCGGGAACCTCCAGTTCGCGCTCCAGCGGAGCTCGACCAATATCTGGACGATTTACCGGTGGACGGATTTCAAGACCACCAGCGATCTCTCATGGAGCATGTTCAAGGGGAAATTCAGCAATTGAATCCGGCACCGGGCGGGACGGGATTCATCGGTACGGGGATCCTTCTCCTCTTCCTCGGATGCTCCCTCTGGGCCGGGTGCGTCAACCCGTTTGCTCCCGGGCGGGACGACGGCGCGGCCGTATCCGCCTGCGATCCGCACACGGTCGACGGGATATTCCAGTGTTTTCAGGCGGCGTACACCTTCCGCGACACGACGGTGTACGGGCCGCTTGTTGACGCACAGTTCATTTTTGTGTATCGTGACTATGACCTGGGCGTGGACCAGACGTGGGGAAGGGACGAGGAGATGCGAAGCACCTACGGGCTGTTTCAGAACGCGCAGAAGCTCGACCTGATCTGGAACAACATCATCTCCACCTCCGCCGAATCGACAACGGTAAACGTCGTCCGGGGGTTCAACCTGACCGTCGTGTTCAACGCGAGCGACGTCGAACTCGTGTCCGGCTACGCGAACCTGACACTCCAGCGCGCGAGCGCGAGCGATCCATGGAGGATCGTCCGCTGGCGCGACGAATCGAATTTCTGACCTCCTGCTCATGAGCTTCTCGTATACGCTGCGCGAGAGCTTCTCCGGATTCCGCAGAGCCAAACTCTCGAGCCTGCTTTCCGTCGCCACCATAGGCATCTCGCTCATCCTCGTCGGGATCTTCGCGGCCGTTACGATCAACGCCTCCCGGCTCATCGACTCGCTCCGCAGCCGGCTCGACATGGAGGCCTTTCTCACCGAACCGGTGACGGACGACGACGTGGCCGGCCTCCAGACGCGCATCGCGGGCGTCGACGGGGTGGAGAAGGTGGTCTTCGTCTCCAAGGATGAGGCGATGAAGATCTTCAAACAGGACACCGGAGACGACATCACCAAGGTCCTCGATTTCAACCCGCTCCCCCCCTCGTTCAAGATCACGCTCAGGGAACCGTTCAGGACGTCGGCCAGGACGCTGGCGATCTACGACCGCGTCGCCGCCATTCCCGGCGTCGACACCGTGCTCTACCGGCGCGCCCTTCTCGAGCTCATCGACAAGCGTGCGGCAAGCGTGAACAAGGTGATGCTGGGACTCGGCATCGCGGTGAGCCTGACAGCGATGTTCCTCGTCGCCAACACGATCCGTCTCGCCATCGCGGCGAAACGAAAGCTCATCCGCACGATGGAGCTCGTCGGCGCGACACGGGGGTTCATCAGGCGCCCGTTCATCATCGAGGGAATCATCCAGGGACTCATCGGCGGCCTCGTGGCCGCCGGACTCATGCTCCTCGTTTTCGAATACGCGACAAAGCTCCTCTCCGAAGAATTCGCCCCCTATCTGGCCATGCCGGTCCTCTTTTATTTTTCCGTCGTGGGGACCGGGATACTCCTCGGCTGGGCCGGCAGCATGATCTCCGTCGTCCGGTTCGTGCGTCCCGCGGCGGCCGAGTGACGCAACGCCCGAGTTGCACTCTTTCGCGCTATTTTGTAGATTTGCAGCCGAATCGCCATCCTGACGCATTCCAGTTCATCACCCTCACCGTCGTTCCGGGACATCCACTATGAACAAGATCTCTTCGTTCACAACATCCTCGGTCGGGCGCAAGCTTTCCATGGGGCTGACGGGGTTCTTTCTCTGCAGCTTCCTTGTCGTCCATCTCTACCTGAATCTCTTTCTTCTGAAACAGGACCGCGGATCGACATTCGACACCTACGCCGATTTCATGGCAACCTATCCCCTGATCCGGCCGCTGGAGATCATCCTCTTCGCGGGGTTTCTCCTCCATGCGTTCATCGGCGGGTGGCTCTGGATCACCAACCGGATCGCCCGTCCGGTCCGCTACGCCGCGAACCGGCCGTCAGAAAACAGCACGCTCGCTTCCAGGACCGCCTTCTGGACCGGCGCATTCGTCTTCATATTCCTCGTCGTTCACGTGAACACCTTCTTTGTCCGTTCCCGTTTCTTCGCCGACGGGATGACGATGCACGAGCGCGTGTACGAAGCGTTTCAGAGCCCGCTGTACGTCACGTTCTATCTCGTGGCGCTCGCGTTCCTCGCCTATCACCTCAAGCACGGCGTGCAATCCGCGTTCCAGACGCTGGGACTGCGGCGCAGGAGATACGAGACGCTCATCAACGCGGCAGCGGTCCTGTTCTGGCTCGTCATCCCGGCCGTCTTCGCCGTCCTGCCTCTCTATTTTCTCCTGGCTCACTAACAGGGACACAGACCATGACATTAGATTCCAGAATACCGGCGGGTCCCATCGAAGCGAAATGGGACAATCACCGCTTCGCAATGAAGCTTGTGAATCCCGCGAACAAACGGAAATACCACGTCATCGTCGTCGGCACGGGGCTCGCCGGCGCCTCCGCCGCGGCGTCGCTCGCCGAACTGGGGTACCGGGTCACCGCGCTCTCGTATCACGAATCCCCCCGCCGGGCACACAGCATCTCCGCCCAGGGAGGAATCAACGCGCCGAAGAACTACCCGAATGACGGCGACAGCGTCTACCGGCTGTTCTACGACACGGTGAAGGGGGGGGACTACCGGGCCAGGGAAGCAAACGTGTATAGGCTCGCACAGGTCAGCAACGCGATCATCGACCAGTGCGTCGCGCAGGGAGTGCCGTTCGCGCGCGAATACGGCGGGCTTCTCGACAACCGTTCGTTCGGCGGCGCGCAGGTCTCGCGGACGTTTTACGCGCGCGGGCAGACCGGCCAGCAGCTCCTTCTCGGCGCGTACTCCGCGCTGATGCGCCAGGTGGGCCTCGGGGCCGTGAAATTCATCGAACGCCGCGAAATGCTCGATCTCGTCGTCGCCGACGGGAAAGCCCGCGGCATCGTGGCGCGGAACATGGTGGACGGCAGGCTTGAATCATACTCCGCCGACGCGGTCATACTCGCCACCGGGGGATACAGCAATGTGTTCTTCCTGTCGACAAACGCGAAAATGTGCAACGCGACGGCGACGTGGCGCGCGCACAAGAGGGGCGCATTTTTCGGGAACCCGTGCTTCACGCAGATCCACCCGACGTGCATACCGGTGGCAAGCGACCACCAGTCGAAGCTCACGCTCATGAGCGAGAGCCTGCGGAACGACGGGCGCATCTGGGTGCCGAAGGAAAAGGGGGACAAGCGCGCCCCGAACCAGATCCCGGAGGCCGAACGGGACTACTACCTCGAACGAATGTACCCCTCGTTCGGGAACCTCGTGCCTCGCGACGTCGCCTCCCGGCGCGCGAAAGAGATGTGCGACAAGGGACACGGGGTCGGGACGACCGGACTTGCGGTCTATCTTGACTTTTCGGATACAATCAAGAGGAACGGCAGGGCGTGGGTCGCCGAGAAGTACGGCAACCTGTTCGACATGTACAAGCAGATAACAGGGGAAGACGGCTACGATTCGCCGATGCGGATCTACCCCGCCGTGCACTACACGATGGGAGGGCTCTGGGTCGACTACAATCTCATGGGGACGATCCCCGGATTGTTCGTCCTCGGGGAGGCGAATTTTTCCGACCACGGCGCGAACCGGCTCGGCGCGAGCGCGCTGATGCAGGGGCTTGCCGACGGGTATTTCATCATCCCGTACACAATCGGAGACTACCTCGCCTCGAACAAATTCTCCGCGATCGACTCGACCGCCCCCGCTTTCAAGGAAGCGGAGTCGTCCGTCGCCGGCATCACGAAGAAACTGACCGGCGTGAACGGGAAAACGCCCGTCGACGTCCTCCACAAGGAGCTCGGCAAAATCATGTGGGACTACTGCGGGATGGGACGGAACGCGGCGGGGCTCAAAAAGGCCCTGACGCTCATCCCCGCGCTCCGCGAGCGCTTCTGGGAGGAAGTCGCCATTCCCGGCTCCGCCGACGCGTTCAACCAGGAGCTCGAGAAGGCGCACCGCCTGGCGGACTTTCTCGAACTCGCCGAGCTCATGGTGCAGGACGCCCTTCTCCGCGACGAATCATGCGGCGGGCACTTCCGTGAAGAACACCAGACGGAAGATGGTGAGGCGAAGCGGAACGACGCGAAGTTCTCGTTCGTGGCCGCATGGGAATACGCCGGGGCGAAGAAATCCCCGAAGCTTCACAAGGAACCCCTGAAGTTCGAGTACGTGAAACCGAGCCAACGCAGTTACAAATGAGGAGTGACGCCCCATGTCCGAATCGATGACAATCACGCTCAACGTCTGGCGCCAGAAGGACAAAACATCCGAAGGGCGCTTCGTCCGCTACACGCTTTCCGGCGTCTCTCCCGACATGTCGTTCCTCGAAATGCTCGACCTTCTGAACCTTGACCTCATCCGCAGGGGGGAAGAGCCCGTGGCATTCGATCACGACTGCCGCGAAGGAATCTGCGGCACATGCTCCCTCTATATCAACGGAAGGGCGCACGGCCCCCTGAAGGGGGTGACCGCCTGCCAGCTCCACATGAGGACGTTCCACGACGGGGACGCGATCACCGTCGAACCGTGGCGGGCGCGGGCGTTCCCCGTCATCAGGGACCTTGTCGTCGACCGCTCGGCGTTCGACAGGATCATGGCGGCGGGCGGATTCGTGTCCGTCCGCACGGGAGGAGCACCCGACGCCAACACGATACCGATTCCGAAACCCGTGGCCGAAGAGGCGATGGACGCCGCGGCCTGCATCGGGTGCGGCGCCTGCGTCGCCGCATGCAAGAACGGGTCCGCCATGCTTTTCGTGGCGGCAAAGGTCTCGCAGCTCGCGCTCCTGCCGCAGGGACACGCCGAGCGCCGCCAGCGGGTGGAGGCGATGGTCGCCCAGATGGACGCGGAGGGGTTCGGCTCCTGCTCGAACACGTACGCATGCGAAGCCGAATGCCCGAAACAGATATCCGTCTCGCACATCGCCCGGCTTAACACGGAATACCTGAGAGCAAAACTCCTCTGACCGCCTTGAACCGCCGCTGGCTCCTGTGCGGCCTTGCGCTCACCGCCGCCGCGGGCATCCCGGTACTCGCAGCGGGGTACGGTGCAGACCCGGACGCCTGGCTCGTCGCATCGGCCGCGGAAACGCTTTGGACGAGCGGGAGATACGTCGTTTCGCGTTTCCCGGGATATCCCCTCCATGAAATCATCAGCGCCCCCCTTGTCGGCACGGGGGGGTGGACCGCCTCCAACGCCGGGACGCTTGCCGCCGCGCTCGTTCTCACCTGGCTCTGGTATCGCGTCGCGGGAAAGCTCGGAAGAAATCCCATCGTCCTCTTTTTCTCCCTTCTCTGCGCCCCCCTCTTCCTGACGAACGTCGCGACGACAATGGACTATCTCTGGTCGCTCGCCTGTCTCCTCGGCGCACTCGACGCCGCGCTCGAGGAGAGGGAGGTCGCCTCCGGCGTATTGACGGGAATCGCCGCAGGGTTCCGTCCCTCCAACCTCACGCTTGCAATCCCCCTGGCCATGCTTATCATCTTCCGTGCCGGCAGATCCGCAGGGATCCGGTATCTCGCGTCCGCTGCAGCTGCGGCCGCAGCGGGGTTTCTCCCGGTTCTCGTCTCGTACGGGGGGCCGTTCCGGTGGTTCACGCTCACGCGAACGGAAATGTCAGACGTGCATCCGGCCTTCGGGGAGAGGATTCTGGAATTCGGATACCGGATCTTATACGCCGCGGGCCCTGTTGCGTTCACCGTGTTTGCGGCAATCGTGATCAAGGGGAGAGAAACGATCCGGAGCGCGGTCCGTGCAAAGGACCCCGTGATGTGCGCGTCGTTTGCCGCGGTCATCGTGATGGTCATCCAGTTTTTTGCACTCCCTCTCGACCGCGCATACCTTCTCCCAGCTCTCCCGTTCGCGCTCATCATCGCCGACCGGCTCGCCTCCCCGCGGATGGCGACGGCTCTTCTCCTGTGCATCGCAAGCCTGAACGTGTTCAACCCCGACATCACCGCCCATGACCGGACCGGCCGCGCGCCGGCACTGAATCTGCATGAAGGGAGGATTGCGGAGTCACTCCACGAACGTGCACTCATGATGGAGAAGCATGCGGGGATGCGGCAGGGGACGGAGGGGGGCGCCGCCCGGCCGTGAAGCGGAACCACGGACTCCCCGGTCCCGCCTTGCGCTACTGGCAAATATGTCGTAAGTTTGTACCTGCGCCATGCACCTTCGCCGAGTACTCCTCCATCTGCTCATCGTTCCAACGCTTCTGGCCGGACCCGCTCTCACGGCTGCCCAGGATTCCAAGGAAAACGCCGATTTCAAGCTCGCGATAAACCTCTACAACGACGGCCTGTACGACCTCGCCTCCGAGCAGCTGCGGCAGTTTATCGGCTCCTATCCCTCCACGCCTCAGGGGATAGACGCCCGGTACTACCTGGGCCTTGTGCAGATGAAGCTCAAGAAGTATGACGACGCACGGCTTACTTTCCAGTCGTTCGCGCTCACGTATCAGGATAATCCGAAGGCGCCCGAGGCATGGTGGAACGTGGGAGAGTCCTACGCGGCGCTGGGGACATACAGGGAAGCCGCTCTCGCCTATGAACGGGTCAAGGTGTTCCATCCCAGGAGCAAGAACGCTCCCGACGCCCTCCTGAACGCGACGAAATACTTCCTCCTTGCCGGCGCGCACGATGATGCACGCAGAACTCTCCGCGAGATTCTCCAGGAGTATCCGTCAAGCGACGCAGTCCTTGCGGCCAGAACGCAGCTCGGGAGGATTTATTTCGAAGAAGGAAACTACGGGCAGGCCCAGAGCGAGTTGAAGCGCGTCATTGACGGGGACCCCTCCGCCGAGGCCCGGGCAGGCGCTCTTCTCTTACTGGGGAACATCTCCCAGGCGACAGGGAGAACCGACAACGCTGAGTCGGATTACCGGGAGATCATTGCAAAATACCCGCGAAGTTCCGCGATCCAGGGTGCCTATCTCAATCTCGGCAAGCTGATCGCGGCGGGGGGAAAACACGCGGAAGCGCTGGAGTGGTTCAGGAAAGCGATCGCCGAGAAATCGGGGTCGGATTCACTCCTCCTCCGGGAGGCCCTGATCGCAAGCGGGGACGCTCAGGCGGCAACGGGCAATTACGCAGGGGCGGCCTCTTCGTATGAGAAAGAACTCCTGGCGGCGCCGCAGGACGAAAAGGCCCCTTCGGTCCTCTGGAAGCTCGCGACCGCCGCCGCCGGGGCGAAGGACTTCCGGCGGTCGAACGACGCGTGCAACCGGCTCCTCAAATCCGGCGCGCCCGACCTCCTCAAACGCCGCGCGCGTGTGAAGCTCGCGCTTAACGCCGAAGAGCAGAAGAACTTCCCCGCGGCGCTTCAGGAATTCGAGACATTCACCGACACCCATCCCGAAGACAGCGCAACTCCCGAGATACTGCTGCGCGAAGGGCGTTTGTGCGCCGGCGCGCTTGCCGACGCCAGGAAGGGAGTCTCGATATTTGAACTCATCGCCGCGCGCTACCCCTCCTCCCCCTTCGCGGACGACGCGCTCGAAGGCGCGGCGCGCGGGCATGAGACACTGAAAGAGTTCGACCGCGCGCTCCAGACGTACAGGGAGCTCATCGCGCGGTACCCGGCGTCCGAATTCCGCCCGGAGGCGGACGAACGGATACAGTACATCGAGCGATTCGAAGTCAGGGACAAAGACTCCGGACTGGAGAAGCTCGCGCTTCTCGTCGGCGACGTCGTGTCGGACAAGGACAGGGCGGACCTCTCCTACAGGCTGGGCGAGATCTATTTCAGCGACCTGAAGAGTTATGCAGCGGCCGCAACGCAGTTCGGGAACGCGCTCGAGGCGGGGATCAGCGGGGAGCGCGCCGGCGACGCCCTGTTGAAGAGGGCGCAGAGCCTCGAGTACCTGAGCACGCAGAATCCCGCCGGAGCGCCCCGGGCAGTCGAAGCGTACCGCGCCTACCTCGCCGGGCCGGCCGCCGCGACGGATTCCAACCTGGCGCGCCTCGCAATCTTCCGCATGCGCGCGACGACACCCGACTCGGGCCGGGCCGCCGCCGCGGAGCTGCTCGCGCGGAATCCGTCGTTTCCCTTTGCCGACGTCGTCAGGCTGACGCTCGGGAAGCTCTGCGAGAAGCAGGATAGCCTCGCCTCCGCCGGTGCGGAATACGCGGAGGCTCTCCGCACGGCGAAGGACCGCGCCGTCGCCGAAGAAGCCGCATACAGGATGTTCGGACTTCTCCTCCGGCAGGGTCTCTCCGATTCCGCGCTCGGTGCCGGAGCGCGGTTCCTCGGGGCGTACCCCGGGAGCGCCCATGCAGCGGCGGTCCTTGCGAATCTCGGCGACCTGGCCATGACGATGAAGAAGCCCGCGCAGGCCGCGCCGTTCTACCAGAAGCTGACAGGCGAATTTGCCTACACGTCGCTCGCGGGTGCCGCTGAAGAGAGGCTCGGGGAGGCGCTTGCCGCTGCGGGTGATACCGAAGCGGCGCTCTCGGCCTACGCGGGGATTCTCGAACGACAGGCGGACAATCCGCTCGGAGACGGACGGACACCGGCAACCGTACTTCTGGCGCTCGGCAGGCTCCACAGGGAAACCGGCGACGCGGAAGGGGCAAAACGCTTCCTCTCCTCCATCCTGGAGATGGACCAGACCGGTCCCATCGCCGGAGAAGCATACACGACCCTCGGGCTCATCTACAGGGACGAGGGGCTCCTGGAGACCGCGACGTCATACTTCCGCAGGGCGGAGGGTGCGGCCCCGGGAGCGGGGGTCACGCGCGATATCGCGGACCTCCTTTTTGAAAACGGCGATTACCGGGAGGCAATCAAGGAGTACACCCAGCTTTCCGCTTCCGCCGTGGACACCGCCAGGGAGTATTTTGATGCACAGATCATCATTGCCATGATCCGGAGCGGCGAAGCACAGAACGCGGAGAAAGCGATCGCCGCGTTCGGAAAGAAATACGGGGATGCGCGCGACGAACCCGCGCTCTTCGAGGTCGAGAAAGGGCTGATCCAGTTCCGGGCGGAGGAGTACGCCGCTGCGATGAAGACGTTCCGGCACGTCGCGGACACATACGAGGATTCCCCCTCCGGCCCGACCGCGATGTACTGGATCGGGAAGACACTCGAGGCAACGGAGAAATCCCCCGAGGCGATCGCCTACCTCGAAAAACTCCTCGCCGACCACCCGCAGTCCCCCGTCGTCATGCGCGTGCACCTTGCGCTCGGCAACCTCTATTACGCGGCGGAAAAATGGGATCAGGCGATTAAGCAGTACCGCCTCGTCGTGGATGACCCCCACCCCGACAACGGACTCCTCCCCTCCGCAATGAGCAACCTCATCGAGACATACGAGGTGGCCGGCGCTTATGACGGAGCGCTGACGCTCACCCGGAGATATCTCGATCTCTACCCCGGCGCGGACGACGCGTTCGATAAGAAGATCAAAATCGGGATTCTCTATGATCACCTGGGCTATTACGACCAGGCGGTGCTTCAGCTCCAGGGGCTCCTCGACGAGGCGGGAAGCGATCTCGAAGGCGAGATCCGCTACTACATTGCGGAGGCGAATTACCATAAGGGGGACTACCAGCAGGCGATACTCGATTTTCTGAAGGTTCCGTATCTTGTCACGAAAAAGGGGAAGATCGACTGGACGGCAAATTCCCTCTACATGTCGGGCCAGTCGTACGAGAAGATGGGAAGGTACGACCAGGCGCTGACGATGTACAAGCAGATCGTGGACCGCGCGGGCATCGACGAGACGTTCCGCTCGGCAGCCCGGAAGGAAATCGACCGCGTCAGGAGCGTCCTGAAGAAAAAACCAGGCTGAGCATGCTCGAACACGAGACCGATGCGATCCTCGCAACACTGAGCGGCCGCACGATAGGAGAAAGGGAGACCATCCTCCTGCGGGAGATCCTCGCCGCGGACGTTCCCAGGGGGATCAAAACGTATCTCCAGGCCGAGACGGTCCGGTTTCTGGAAGCGGAGCTTTTCAGCTCCCCGAAATTTTCCAGGGTTGACCGGGACTCTCCCGGCGTCCGGCGGCACGGCCGGGCGTTTATCGTCTCGATGTCCGCACTCTACTGTTTTCCGCGGGCTGAATACCTTGCCCTCCTCGAGAACGCGGTTCTTTTCCTGGAGAACTATCTCTGCCGCCCCCAGTGGACGATCGAGAATTTTGTTTTTGAATCCGGCGGCCGCATGAGCGCGCAGGACGTCGTGTCAAAACTCGACTGCACGGTGGATTATGCGTATTTCCGGACGCTCATCCAGAAGGTGATGCAGCGCCGCGGAACACGGGACGTCAGCGCGGAGGAGTTCCGTGCGATGCTTGTCAGGATCGACGATCAGATCGTGAAACAGCACAATGCGAGGGAACTCGCGCTTCTCGCGAAACCGATATTCGATTTTCTCCTCCTCAGAGATACTCCCCCTGACGTCAGCATTCCGCTCAAACCGATACTCGTCTTCTTCGAAGATAAGAGGATGAACATCCTCCGCGACTACATCGAGAGCATATGCCGGATCCGCCAGCGCACGGAGATCACACTCGACGAGCTTACGACGCTCGTCGAGGACCTGTACCTTGGACAGTCGGACCCTGCCGGCGCCGATACCGCGGCTGCACCGGCGGGCGATCCCTCTCCTGTTGCCGACGGGGAGCAGGAGCTGACCGCGGAGGAATTTCATCCGCCGGAGAAGGAACCGGACACCGGCACGCAGGATCAGACACCCCCGACCCCTTCCATCGAGACGGAGAGCACACCGGAAGAAGAGATCCTCCTTCCAGGAGAGGAACTCCCGGGTGAGGAACCCCCGGGTGAGGAACCCGCGGGTGAGGAATCCCCGGGTGAGGAACCCGCGGGTGAGGAATCCCCGGGTGAGGAACCCCCGGGTGAGGAACCCGCGGGTGAGGAATCCCCGGGTGAGGAACCCCCGGGTGAGGAACCC
>Ga0182021_10001222_pt1 | contig 29266 bp, 22 predicted proteins | sample 612E3MmetaG_FD_120493 | JGI IMG/M metagenome (GOLD analysis project Ga0182021, IMG submission 120493) | Permafrost microbial communities from Stordalen Mire, Sweden - 612E3M metaG (Illumina Assembly) | ecosystem: Environmental > Terrestrial > Soil > Wetlands > Permafrost | place: Sweden...
CGAATTGCCTGGAAGCATTTGACTTCTTTTAATCTAAACCCGCTCGCTTGCAAGCATTGAATTGAACCATAGTACTACTGAATTTGCGCGGGCTCTCGGCGGCGGCCATCGGCAAACGCTCGGTCACTTACCTGGCACTGGACACCGATGAAGACGCAGCGAAAGTGGCGCGGATTTTGAAGAAGCTGGCGTGAATTCTTCACTCCGGTTTCCATAAATGCCGGGTTTGAAGCAACAGCCCCCACCACCAGACCAACAGCACACCGCCGCGCAGGAAGAAGTACACCGACAGCGCGCCCACAACCACGCGGACAACCAGGAGGCCCGGCAGCAGGGCCGAGGGCATCGGCGTCGGTGAGGAACGGTTTTTGAGCACCAGCACAAAGACCCCGAAGAGGATGGTCAGGAGGGCGGCCATTCGCGTGCTCCGAAACAGACGCATCGCCCAGGCAAACGGGGCAAAGACGAGGAAGAGCTGGTTAAACGCGAGGCTGAATAGAACGAGCGCGATCCACTGCATAATCGTTCGCGGATAATCTTCCGGCGTTCGGAGGCGGAGGGAGGGATCAAGCCAGAGGTGCAAAAAGACAGCGGCGGCCACTCCGCATAGAGTAGCCAGCAGAAAGGGCACCAGCCCGGGTTTGAGAGCGAAGACCGGGCGCTGCGTGTATTTCGTGTGCCACGCAAAGACGAAGGCCCAGAGCACCGTGCTTCCCAGGAACATCGTGGCCTCCAGATACCAGAGGTCATAACGTCGGTGCGGCCACAGCCACAGGCGGGGCAAACACGCCAGCGAAGAAAGGACCGCGGCGGTTCCCGCCGACTGTAGCACTTCGGGTTGCGCCAGCGATCGCATGGGGAGATTCTATGGGCTCGCCGGGATCAGGAACAGTCCAAATTCAGGCGGCTTGACCCGGGGCGAATCTTCTGGGCAAAATATGACTGGGAATAGCCAAAAAATGAAAGTGGTTCGGGTGGGGCAAATCCATCTGGAAAGACAGCCAATTGACTTGGTTGGGCAGCGATCTTGCTGCCAGCAATGATTATGTCTGTAAATGCAGCGGGCACGCGCAAGCGAGCGAAAGTTTCAAAGCGGTCATCCAAGCCGGCGATGTCGCCGCGCATGGTGATGGCCAACGGCGGGCCTGATTCAGCGCCTGGCCCGGAATACTCTTACGTGGATCTGGGCGATTCCGGGCGCCTGGCGCTGGTGGTTACACCCCAGGGACGGGGCGCGTTTTCCGAACAGGCGCAAGAGGTCTTATCGCACTTGGAACGCGTCCTGGAGAAGCAGACGCAGCCGATGCAGATCACGGTCCAAACCGTTTTTCTGCGGGAGCCCGGTGACCGGGCGGAATGCGAGCGGGTTCTGGCCGCGTTCCACGGCTCGAAACAGCCGGTGACCAACTTCGTGCTGCAACCGCCTTGCGGCGGCGCGGCGCTGGCTCTGGAGGCGTGGGCGATCGCCGGCAAGTCGGTGCGGGTCGAGCACTATGGTCCCCAGACCCTTGCGGTCACTTATGATAGCGTGCGCTGGGTTTATTGCGCCGGCGTCGAGCCGGGCGGGACTTCGCGCGGGGTTTACGCGCAAACAATGGACGCGTTGGCCCGTATGCGCGCCGGCCTGGTTCAAGCGGGCAGCCGTCTTGAGCATGTGGTCCGCACTTGGTTCTATTTGGGCGGGATCACGGAACCGGAGACCGGGGCTCAACGCTATCAGGAATTGAACCGCGCGCGGACGGATTGTTATCATGATGTTCGGTTCCGCTGTTCTTTGCTGGATCTCAACGCGCCGCGCGGCGTTTATCCGGCCAGCACGGGCATCGGCATGGCGGGCAAGGGGTTGGTCCTCAGTTGCCTGGCGCTGGAAACCCGGCGGGACGATGTCTTCCTGTTGCCACTGGAGAACCCCCAGCAGACTCCCGCTTACGCTTATCATCCAAAGTACTCGCCCCAAAGCCCAAAGTTCTCCCGCGCAGTAGCGTTGGTGCTTGGGGATTACGTCACGACCTGGATTTCGGGCACGGCGAGCATTGTCAATGCGGAGACGCGCCACGTCGGGAATGCCGAGAGGCAAACCGAACAGACGATTGAGAACATCGAGCGCCTGATCGCGCCGGAGAACTTCGTTCTGCATGGGGTCAATGGGGCGGGCGCCGGCCTGCGCGACTTGGCCAAAGTCCGCGTTTATCTCAAGCGCGCGGAAGACCTGGCGAAATGCAGGGCAATCTGTGAACGGCGGTTGGGGTCGGTGCCCTCGATTTATGCCGTGGCGGATATTTGCCGGCCCGATCTATTGGTCGAAATCGAAGGAGTGGCGTTTGCCCGGTATGCGCGCAGGGTTGCCGACCGGGAGGGGGTTGGTTAGCTTGAGCGCATGTCGCGAAAGACTTTGACCCTGGGCCACTCGCCTGACCCGGACGATGCGTTCATGTTCTACGGACTGGCCAAGGAACTGGTCCCGACGCACGGCTATCGTTTTGAGCACATCCTGCAAGACATCCAGACGCTGAACGAGCGGGCCACCCGTGACGAACTGGACATCTCGGCGATCAGCCTTCATGCCTACGCCTACGTGAGCGATCATTACGCGCTGCTGCCCAGCGGCGCGAGCATGGGCGACGGTTACGGGCCGATGCTGGTCGCGGGGCGGAAGTTCACCAAGGAGCAGGTGGCGGGGAAAAGAATCGCCGTGCCGGGAACCATGACCAGCGCCTTTCTGGCGCTGCAACTGTGGCTGGGCAAGCCGGCGAGTGAGATCAACTACCTTGTTGTGCCTTTCGACCAAATCTTCCAAGCCGTCCGGTCAAGCCGGGCAGAGGTTGGTCTGATTATTCACGAGGGGCAATTGACGTACCAAAAGGAAGGTTTGCAGGTGTGCGAAGACCTCGGCGCCTGGTGGGGCCGGGAAAACGAGGGGCTGCCTCTGCCGCTTGGGGGCAATGTGATTCACAAGCGCTTTGCGCCCGCCGTCCGCAGGACCGTCTCCGACATCCTGACCGCCAGCATCCAATACAGCCTCGACCATCGCGCCGAGGCGGTGCAGCATGCGCTGCAATATGCCCGAGACATGGGCCGCCAACTGGCCGACCAATTCGTCGGCATGTACGTCAACCACTGGACGTTGGACTATGGCGCCAAGGGCCGGGAATCCATCCGGCGGTTTCTCGGCCAGGCTTTCGAGCGCGGACTGATTCCGCACCGGCAGGAATTGGAATTCGTGGCATAGCTTTGGGCTGAAATTTGGGTTGGTTTTGACCAACAGCCTCACGCTGACGAACGGGATGTTGCGGCTGCGGCACGCAGACGCCACGAATTGGCACACCCGGTTCTACCGGATTGAGCGGTCGGCGTTCCAGAGGGAACCGATACCAACAACTCCCCTTCCTCCCCAGACCCCGAGATGGCGCAGTGGCGGAAAAGCGCAGGGAAAGTGCTTTACAGGAGTCGCTTCCGTAGCTAATCTTGCTGCTGACATTAACAAAGAGTGGATTGGACTGAGTAGAAAGTATGGAAGCGAAAGCGAAAACCATCAGTGATTTCAAGCTCCACGAGCGGGATACCGGTTCGGCGGATGTGCAAATTGCCTTGCTCACGCAACGCATCAACCATTTGACCGACCACTTGCAGAAAAACAGCAAGGACCATAGTTCCCGCCGCGGGCTGCTGATGATGGTCGGCCAGCGCCGCCGGTTGCTGGATTATCTCCGGAACACGGACGTCAACCGCTACCAGGTAATCACCAAGAAGCTCAAGCTGCGCAAATAGCCGCCGCCGGGGCGCCGGTCCAGGCACGATTCGCGCTGGACGGCTTGGCCTCGAAGTTGTTGATTAACCGGGCTGGTAAACGCGAACGGCCCGGTTTCTCACTTAACCTTCGCGTAAAAGAAAGCTCCGTTGCCCTGGGCAATTTCATTCAGTCCCGAATAGTTTCGGGATTCACTGAAGTTTCTCGGTGGCAACGGAGGGCAAAGTTATTATGTCAGAAAAGCTCACTGCCCCGGTCGGGGACAAGCAACTCATCATTGAAACCGGAAAACTCGCTAAACAAGCAGACGGCGCCGTCACCGTCCAACTGGGCGAAACCATGCTCATTGTCGCCGCCGTCGGCGCCACCAAAGCCAAAGAGGGCCAGGAGTTCTTTCCGCTGACCGTGGATTACCGGGAGAAGGCGGCGGCGGCCGGGAAGTTCCCGGGCGGTTATTTCAAACGCGAGGGCCGCCCGACGGAAAAGGAAATCCTCACCTCGCGGCTCATTGACCGGCCCATTCGCCCGCTCTTCCCCAAGGGCTGGTACAACGAAGTCCAGGTCCAATGCATCGTCCTCAGCGCCGATGGCGAAAACGACCCCGACATGCTCGCGGTCGTCGGCGCGTCCACCGCGCTGATGGTCAGTGACATCCCCTGGGCCGGCCCCCTCGGAGCGGTCCGCGTGGGCCGCGTGAAGGGCCAGTTTGTGGCCAACCCGATTCACAGCCAGATGGCAGACAGTGACCTGGACCTGGTCTATGTCGGCAACGAAACCGACGTGGTGATGTTTGAAGGCTCGGCCAAGGAAGTCAGCGAAGCGGACTTCAACGCGGCGCTCAAGTTCGGCCACGAGGCAATTCAGCCGGTGATTGCGGCACAAAAGGACCTGGCCGCGCGCATTGGCAAGGCCAAGCGCCAGATCACGCTTAACGTCGTCCCTGAGGACATTCTCAAAGAAGCCAAGGCGCTGGCCGGTGACCGCATCGTGACGGCCCTGCTCACGACCAGTAAACTGGCCCGGGAAGTGGCAGTGGCGGCCTTGACGGAAGAAATCGCCCAGAAGCTGGTCGCGAAGTTCGGTGAAGAGAAGGTGACCGAGTTTGTGCTCAAGGACGCGTTCTACTACATCCAGAAAGAAGCGGTGCGTGACTTGATCATGAACCATGACAAGCGGTTGGATGGGCGCGACTTTGTCACCGTCCGCCCGATCTATAGCGAGGTGGGTCTTTTGCCGCGGGCGCATGGCTCGGCGCTGTTCCAGCGCGGGGAAACCCAGACCCTTACGCTCTGCACGCTCGGCACGGGTGAAGACGCCCAGGAATTTGACGCCTACACCGGCGGCGCTAATGAAAAGAAGTTCATCCTGCACTACAACTTCCCCAACTTCTCCGTCGGCGAGACGGGCCGCATCAGCGGACCGGGCCGGCGCGAGATTGGCCACGGCGCGCTAGCCGAGCGTTCCCTCGAGCCGATGGTGCCCGTCGAGACGTACCCCTACTCGGTGCGTATCACCAGCGAGGTCATGGAGTCCAACGGTTCCACCTCGATGGCCTCGGTCTGCGGCGGCTGCCTGGCGTTAATGGACGCAGGAGTGCCGATAACCCGGCCAGTCGGCGGCGTCAGCGTGGGTCTGTGCACCGAGACTGATGACCAGCACAAGATCACCCGCTACAAGCTCCTGACGGACATCATCGGCTGGGAAGACGCCTTTTGCGACATGGACTGCAAGATCGCCGGCACGGAGAAGGGCATTACCGGCTTCCAGCTTGATCTCAAGCTGCCGGGCATTCCCCACAACCTGATGACCGAGGCCCTGGAACGGGCGCGGGTTGCCCGCCTGCATATCCTGGCCGAGATGGCCAAGACGCTTTCGGCCTCGCGCCCGGAGATCAGCAAGTACGCCCCGCGCATCCAGACCGTGAAGATCAATCCCGAGAAAATTGGCTTGCTGATCGGCCCTGGCGGTAAGAACATTAAGAAGCTCGTGGAGGAATCCGGTTGCGAAATCAACATAGACGACGACGGCACCGTCAACATCTACTCGATTTCCGCCGAGGGCATGAAGATCGCCGTTGACGCCATCCAGGGCATGACCGCCGAAGCGGAGATTGGCAAGATCTACCGGGGCAAGGTGGTCACGATTAAAGAGTTTGGCGCGTTTGTGGAATTCCTGCCGGGCAAGGACGGCCTGGTCCACATCAGCGAACTGGCCAACTTCCGCGTCAAGCAGACCGAAGATATCGTCAAGATAGGCGATGAAATCTGGGTTAAGTGCCTGGGCGTTGATGAAAAGGGAAGGGTTCGTCTCTCGCGCAGAGCCGCCATGGCCGAGCGGGACCAGCAGATGGGCGGCGGCGCACCGGCTGAAGGTGCTGCGCCCGATCAATCCCACGGTCAAGCTGACAGCGAGCAACCAAGTGGCGAACGCGGCGAAGACCGCGGCGGACGCGAGCATCGCGGCCGGGGCGGCCGGGGCGGCCGGGGTGGCCGGGAATAATCCCGCGGCGCAACCCATTCACAGGCGGGCTAAGGCGTGCCGGTAAGCATGGGTCGTCGGCGCTAATCCTTTGGCCGCGTGGCGTGGTCTTGGAGCCACGCGACGTCGAGGTTGTTCGGGGAAGAATACTGGTCGGCGACGTTGCTGCTCTCCTGCAAGGGCGGGAGCGTGAAGCCTCGAAGCCGAGGGCCGCAGCGGTCCGCGCACGCGCGTCGGATCTGGTCTGACTGATGCATTACCAGGCAAAAGTAGCTCCACTTTGCGGGTCGTTCCACTACTTCAAAGCGACGGGAATGTTGGCGGCTAGCTGAAGCCGGGGGGAATAATTCCTTTACAGCGGGGCCGAGGGTCCGCAGATTGTGTGGTGTGGATGCAGTGTCTTTCCAGGAACGCGGTCTGGAAGAGCCTTCCCGGCCAGCGGAGGTCGGGTTTCGACCGCCGGTTGAAGTGGAAGCCGCCATTGGGCGGTCGCAAGGCTATTTGCTGAGCCAGCAGAAGCAGGAGGGTTACTGGGTGGGGGAGTTGATCGTGGATGCCACGCTGGTGGCGGACATGGTGGCCTATCACCACTGGAACGGCAAAGTGGACGCGGGCTGGCAGCGCAAGGCGGTGAATCACATTCTCTCGATGCAGTTGCCGGACGGGGGGTGGAACATTTACTACGGCGGCCCGCCGGAGGTCAACGCGACGATCAAGGCGTATCTGGCGCTCAAGCTGGCGGGGCTGCCGGTGACCGACCGGCGGATGTTGCGGGCGCGGGAAGTGGCGCTGAACCTGGGGGGCGTGCCGCGCATGAACACGTTCTCGAAGCTGTACTTGGCGCTGCTGGGCCTGTTCCCCTGGGAATACGTGCCGACCATTCCGTGCGAGGTGATCCTGATCGGGAAATGGTTTTACGTGAACTTCAACGAGATGAGCTCGTGGAGCCGGTCAATGCTTGTGCCCTTGGCGATCATCAACCATTTCAGACCGACGCGTGAGATCAAGAAGCGGATCAACCTCAACGAGCTTTACCCGGAGGGAATGCACGAGCGCGATCTGGCCCTGGTACCCGACCCGGAGCGGCTAACGTGGCGTAATTTCTTTCTGTGGGTGGACCGGGTGCACAAGTTTGCGGAGTGGTTTGCGGAACACAACATTCATCCGTTCCGCAAGCGGGCGCTGCGCCGGGCCGAGCAGTGGATGCTGGAGCGGTTTGAGGGGTCGGACGGTTTGGCGGCGATTTTTCCGGCGATACTGAATTCGCTGATCGCGCTCAAGGCGCTGGGGTATCCGGATGATCACCCGCAAGTGAGGCGGGCGGAGCGGGAGTTGAAGAAGCTGGAGCATGAGACGGAGGACAGCGTGCGCATCGAGCCATGCTTTTCGCCGGTGTGGGACACCGCGATTGTGAACATCTGCTTGTGCGAGAGCGGGGTGTCGGAGAATCTCCCGGCGCTGAAGCGAGCCACGGAATGGCTGATGGCGCGTGAAATCCGGTTTCGCGGCGACTGGCAGTATAAGAACCCGGCGAAAGTCGAGCCAAGCGGGTGGGTATTCGAGTTCGAGAATAAATGGAACCCGGATGTTGACGATACCGCAATGGTGCTGCTGGCATTGCGCAAGGTCCCGACCGATGACCGGCAGAAGCGTGATGAGTGTTTCCAGCGGGGCCTGAACTGGATGATGACATTCCAGTGCAAAGACGGCGGCTGGGCGGCGTTTGACAAGGACTGCACGAAGGGCGTGCTGGAGAAAGTGCCGTTTGCCGACCACAACGCGATGCTGGACCCGGAGTGCGCGGACATCACGGCGCGGATTCTGGAATTGCTGGGCGACGAGGGCTGGAGCGTGGAGCATCCGCAGGTGCAGAAGGCGCTGCGATTCATCCGCGAGCATCAGGAGGAAGATGGTTCATGGTACGGCCGCTGGGGGGTGAACTACATTTACGGCACGTGGCAGGCACTGCGGGGTTTGCGCGCCCTGAACCTGGACATGAACCAGCCGTGGCTGCTCAAGGCGTGTGACTGGCTGGAGAGCGTCCAACACGAAGACGGTGGCTGGGGCGAACGCTGCAACACCTACGACGACCCCGTCTTCAAAGGCCAGGGATCCAGCACCGCTTCGCAAACAGCCTGGGCGGTTATGGGCTTGTGCACGTTTGAAAATCCAGGCCGGCTGAGCCTGCGGCGCGGCGTTGAATACCTGATCCGCACCCAAAACGCTGATGGTTCATGGACTGAGGACGAAACCACCGGGACAGGTTTTCCGAAGGTGTTCTACCTGAAATACGACATGTATCGGAATGCCTGGCCGCTGCTGGCGCTGGCAACCTACCGCAGGCTGCTCGCCGCCGCCGCGACCAGCCACCAGAACACTGTTCAGGTTTGAAGCGGGGCATCTTCATTGCTCTGGCGACGCTTGGGCTTTGCCTGATTGCGGGGGTGTTGGTCAACCGGTGGCGTGGCCAAGGCCCGCTTTACCACGGAAAGACGATCAAGGCCTGGGCGAGGCAATTTGACTCGGTAAGCCCTCAAGCCCGTGAAGAGTCAGCAGCCGCCTTCCGAGCGATGAGAGTCCAGGCGGTGCCGGAGTTGATTCGGCTGGTGGAATCGAGGGATCCGATCTGGCGGAAAGCGCTCTGGGCGACGGCCCTCAAACTCCCTCCGGGAATGCGCAGCGGGTTGGTGCGCCACTCGCGGGTTCCCGAGGAATATGTGATTCACAGCGTCGCGGCGCGCGCGTTGGCAACTATCGGACCGGAGGCCAAACCCGCCATACCCGCCTTGGAACGAATGCTGCGCAGCAAGGAGAACGAGCCTCGGTGGGACGCAGCCACGGCGCTGGGCCGCATCGGCAAAGACTCTGTGCCGGTTTTGACAGGTGCGGTGCGCGATGCGAATCCGGACATCCGTTACGCCGCCATTGACGGGCTGGCCCAGCTTGGGGCCGGGGCGGAGCCAGCGATTCCGGCTTTGCTGGAAAGACTTAAGGAAGAGAAGCAGGTGATTCGAGCCGCGGCCATCTCCTGTTTGGCGGGAATTGGGCCGCCGGCAGCACCGGCGTTGGTTAAGGCGATCGAACACGAAAAGGGACTGGTGCGGCAGGGCGCAGCCAGGGCGATCATGTCTTTGGGCGTGTCGCGGCGGCTGGTTGAGCCCGCGCTCCTGCTCATGCTGCAGGACGAGGAGGCGGCTTCACGGCAGCAAGCGATTGCGACGCTCTCGGCCCACGCCTATGACGAGCCTGCCATCACCGCCATAACGGCAGCTTTGAAAGACCCGGCGCCCGAAGTGCGGGTGGCCGCGGCCAAAGGTCTGGGCGAAGTGAGTCGGAAGGCGCAGCCAGCCGTGCCCGTGCTGATCGAAGCATTGAAAGACGAGTCTTCCGCGGTCCGTTCAAGCGCGGCGAACACGTTGGGCATCATTGGTTCGCCAGCCAAAGCAGCGCTCCCGGAGTTGATTCGATTGTCAGCCGACTCGGATGAAACCGTGCGTGCCGCTGCCACCGAGGCAGCGGGGAAAGTGCAAGCCGGGGAGGGAAAGTGAAGTTACTTCGGGGTCACGGTGGCACTGGCCAGGCGTGCCAAATCTGTGTTGCCGGGCTGCTCAGTCTTGTTCAGGCTGACCTGGGAGGAGCGCGGGTCGCGATAACGCCAGACTTCGGAGTGGCCGTCGGCGAAATCGAGCGTGAAGCTGTAATTATGACGATGGGAGGAGTTGGCCGGCAAATCGAACCAGATTTTCGCAGTCGGATCCGTGACGAAGCAGCCGTCGTCAATGCTGCGCTCGTCTTGATCCAGGAAGACCCACAGTTGAGAGGGGCGCGGGATTTCGGAGTAGGTCGAATAAAACGGGACGTACCCAGCGGATGTCGAAGGAATCAGCCCAACATTAGGGTCCCGCGCGCCCATGAAGCAGTTCATGGAGTAACTGCGGAGGGTCGGAGTCAGTTTGCCGTCAATCACGACGCCTTTGTCGGCCGGACAATGATAGATGGCGATGTTCTGGTTGTAGTTGTATAATTTGCCTTGGCGGATCAAGTCCGCATTGCCGGCCTCGGCAGCTTTGGTCATATCCCCCTGGACCCAGACATCGGGATTGTCCACCGGATAGGATTCCGCCAGGTAGTCATTGTTATCATCCTTGTACATCACCCAACCAATGCCGAGCTGACGCAGGTTAGAGAGGCAACTGGTGCGTTGCGCCTTAATCTTGGCGTTGCCCAGGATGGGCAACAAAAGCGCAGCCAGTGTGGCGATGGTTGCGATGACAGCCAGCAGCTCAAGGAGTGTGAAACCTCGACGCCAATTTAACTGTTGCGAATTCATGTTCGCTAATGCGACGGTCATTGCCGTTTAACGCAATAGAATATATGCCCCCCTGGCTGTCCAACGCAAGCCCTTTTTTGAACTTTTTTTCGCCCCCAGGAGGGAGCCTAAATCGGCCCCCGATTGCGGGTTTGCTTCCCCGCATCAGGCCCAGCCCAACAATCGGCCACCCCAGTGGGTGATGAAGGCCAGCCCCCAGGCCAGCACGCCCATGTACAACCACTGGAAAAACGGCCACTTCCAGGAATTGGTCTCCCGCCGGACGATGGCAACGGTGCTGACGCACTGCAAGGCGAACACGTAAAAGACCATCAGCGTGACCGCGGTCAGCGGGGTATAGACGGGCGTGCCGTCGGGCTGCTTCTGGGCCTGGAGTGTCTGGGCCAGGCTGCTCATGCCGGAGGGAGCGGCCTCGGCCTTGCCGACGTTATAGACGGTGGACATGGTGCTGACAAAAACCTCGCGGGCAGCAAACGAGGCAACGATGCCAATGCCCATCCTCCAGTCGAAGCCGAGCGGAGCAATGACTGGTTCAATGAGGCGACCGAGGCGCCCGGCGAAGCTCTGGCGGAGTCTCTCGCCAACTTCCTGATTGTCAAAGGCTTCCAATTGGGCGCGGGTGGCGGCGGCTCGTTCAGGAGACTGATTGTTGGCCATTTGGGCCTGGAGGCGGGCGCGGTGGGCAGCGGCGGCCTTCTGTGTTCCCGGGTTATGCGGGTAGGTGGCGAGGAACCAGAGCAGGATGTTGATGCCCAGGATGACGGTGCCGGCCCGGCGCAGGAAGAGTTTCGAGCGGTCCCACATGTGCCGGAGGACGACCCGCAACAAGGGCCGTTTGTAGGGGGGCAGTTCCATGATGAGCATGGGCGTTTCTCCTTTGAGCAGAGTTTTCTTGAACACCCAGGCCATGAGCAGGGCGACAATGATGCCGAGCAAATACATGGCCAGCATCGTCAGGCCAGGCAGCTTGAGGAAACCGAGCACCGTGAGGTTGGGAATGCACGCCGCGATGAGCAGCGTATAGATGGGCAGGCGGGCCGAGCAGCTCATCAGCGGGGCTACCAGGATGGTCACAAGGCGGTCTTTGGGGCTTTCGATGGTGCGCGTGGCCATAATGCCCGGGATGGCGCAGGCGAAGGAACTGAGCATGGGAATGAAGCTCTTGCCGTGCAAGCCGACCTTGCTCATGAGCCGGTCCATGAGGAAGGCCGCGCGCGCCATGTAACCGGTGTCTTCGAGGAAACCGATGAACAGGAAGAGCAGCAGAATCTGCGGCAGGAACACGACCACGGCGCCCACGCCGGCAATCACGCCCTCCGCGAGCAGGCTATTCAAATCACCGGGAGGAATGAGGCTGCCGACGGCGTGGCCGAGCCAATCAACGCCCGTTTGCAGGGCATCCATCGGGATGCGGGCGAAGGTGAAAATGCTCTGGAACATCAGGGTCATGATTGCCAGAAAGATGATTGTGCCCCATGCCTTGTGAGTCAGCACGCGGTCCAACTTGTCGCTGAAGGTTTCGCCGGGCGGCGCCAGTTCTGTGGTGACGGCGCGCTGAATCGCGGCGACAGCCTGGTAGCGGCTTTCGATGGTGACGGCGCGCCAATCAACGCCGGCACCTTCGAGCCGGCGGCGCGCAGCGGACACGGCTTCCAGGACGGGAGCGGAATAATGCTTCAGGCTGGAAGCCAGCGCCCTTTCATTGCTGAGAATCAGCAGCGCCTCCGCCGCCGCCTGCGCCCGCCGCTCATGAAACGTCTCCGCCAGCGAACCGGCAATAGCGTCGGCCTCCGCCTGAAGCAGTGCGGGCAACTCGGAGAACTGGCGTGGCTTGGCTCGTGGCGGCGCCTGAAGTGAGGAATGGATCGCCTGCCGGAGTTCCGGCAGCCCACGACCGGTGCTGGCGACCAGCGGCAGCACGAGAACGCCGACTTCGCCAGCCAGTTTCCCGGCGTCAATGTAGTGCCCGTTCTCCTCCGCCACATCTATCATGTTCAGGGCGATGATCGTCGGATGCCCGAGTTCGATCACCTGGGTGGCATAGTAAAGGTTGCGCTCCAGGTTCGAGGCATCCACCACCACGATGATCACCGCCGGAGCGGGCAGCTCGGGCAGCCGGTTCAGCAACACGTCGCGCGAGATCTGCTCGTCAATGGACTGCGGGCTGAGGCTGTAGGTGCCGGGCAAATCCAGCACCCGCGCGTTTGAGCCGGCGGGCGCTCCAAGCAGGCGGCCTTCCTTGCGCTCCACCGTCACGCCCGCGTAGTTGCCGACCTTGGCGCGCAGACCGGTCAGGGCGTTGAATAGGGTCGTCTTCCCGGAGTTCGGATTGCCGGTCAGAACGATGTAGGGAGGCGGAGCCACGCTCGCTGCCTGAGGGGAACTGTGCTCGGGACCGGGAGTAGCAGCGGCGGCCGGCGGCGCTTTGCCGGGCAGGGCCGCCGGCTCCTGCGCGCTGGAAGATGCTCCTCCAGACTTAGCCATTCGGTTGCACCAGGATTTGCTCCGCTTCGTGCCTCCGCAAAGTCAAATGGTAGCCACGCACCTTGATTTCCACCGGGTCGCCGAGCGGAGCAAAGCGCACCAGCTCAACCAGCGTGCCGACCAGCAATCCCATTTCCATCAGGCGGGGACGGCTTTCGGGGGGCAGTTTGATTTCAACCACCGTGGCCTTGCCGCCCAAGGGGACTGAAGTCAGGGGTTGGAGGATGGGCGGCATAGTTGCCTTGACACCCTCGAATTCAGGCGTCGGGTTTTGTTTCACCGCCGGGAGACTATAATAATTGAGACTCAGTTGCAAGAGGCATTTTCCCGGTGCTGGGCGGCCCAACCTTTTCGCGCTCCTCCGGTCCCAGCCAAATGTTAGTAGGCGAGCCGGCGCAACCCGCGCACGCGGTCGAAGGCTCGGTCGCGACTGATGACTGGTTGGCCACAATACCGGCAAAAGCCGGTGATACTGAGGAAAGTCGTATCGCAAATCATTTCCGCGGCGACCACCGGCCCCGGCCGGCCAGGACCGCTGCCCGCAATGCAGGATCCGCCTTCGGGACCTGCATCCGTTCCAGTCCGTCCAGGACATCCCCGGCCGTTTCCCAGGGCTCCGGCAGCTCGCGCAGGATGACATCAGAAAAACTATCCCCAGGCGCTTTGAGCTTCTTGAGCCTGCCGTGTGCCTCAGTATTGATCGTCAAAGTAACAAAAGCCATACACTGAAACTACGCTAGCATCCGATCGGCGCGAGCGCAAAGCACGGCCACCTCTGTAGCCGGGCGCATTCGCGAGTCCTTGGTAAAACTGGTAGGGACGCATTCCACTGCGTCCCTGGTTCATTCGCTTGGAGACAGACGGGGACGCAGTGGAATGCGTCCCTACCAACAAATCGCGAATGCGCCCTCTGTAGCCTCAGGGCCATTGACAAGGCCGGGATAAGGCGAGGGAGTCTTCGGTGGCGAGGAAGCCACATGTAAATTAGGCTTCTCAAACCAGTGCGGGGTCGGGCATTTTCCCCGGCCAGAACTATGTATCGGGACAAGAAAGTCGTGGTGGTCATGCCGGCGTATAACGCGGCGAAGACGCTGCGCCAAACCTACGCTGAAGTGCGCGAGCAGCAGATGGTGGATACCATCATCCTGGTGGACGATGGCAGCCGGGATGAGACGGTGCCCATCGCGCGGGGCCTGGAGGGCGTGCAGGTTCACGTTCACGACGTGAACAAAGGCTACGGGGGAAACCAGAAGACCTGCTACCGGCTCGCCCTGGACGCCGGGGCGGACATCGTCATCATGATTCACCCCGATTACCAATACACGCCAAAGCTGATTCCCGCCATGGTCTCCATTATCGGCAACGGGCTGCATCCGTGCGTGCTGGGCAGCCGCATTCTGGGCGGTTACGCGTTGCGCGGGGGAATGCCATTCTGGAAGTACGTGTCCAACCGGTGCCTGACGCTGGCGGAGAATATTTTGCTGGGGGCCAAGTTGTCCGAGTACCACACGGGCTATCGGGCGTTCTCGCGGGCAATCCTGGAGCAGCTCGATTTGGCACAGAACTCGGATGACTTTGTGTTCGACAACCAGATGCTGGCACAAATCCTGTGGCACGGGTTCACGATTGCCGAGGTGAGCTGCCCGACGAAGTACTTTCCAGAGGCGTCATCCATCGACCTGCGGCGGAGCGTCAAGTATGGTTGCGGCTGCCTGGCGACGGGGTTGAAGTATCGGCTGGCAAAGATGGGGTTGGCCAATTCCAGGTTGTTTCCCAAAATTCCAGCCAGCGCGTGAGCGCAGGTTGGGCTCACTTCTCAGGAACGGCCGTCAGGAGAGCCTCCTCACGGGCGTGTTGCCCAACCCGCCCAGGCCGGTGAGGGTAGGGCGCGCTGGCCCTAGCGCGCCGTGGCAGATGGCAAGAACGGGGGGGCTTTGAGGCTTCTTCGCGCGCAAGCGGCGCGCTGGGGCCAGCGTGCCCTACCATCGAGCCGGCTGCGCAACACGCCCTCACATCGGCCGCTACGTAATGTGGAAGCAGCCGGGTCTCCCGCTCATCCGCCAAGTCACTTGGCACGGGCCAGGCGCAAGGCCAAGCGTGATTTCTTGCGATCAGCGGTCGCGCGATGGAGCACGCCGGTCTTGGCGGCCTTGTCAAAAGCGGAGCTAAGCGTGCGCAGTTCCCCGGCGGCGTCGTCCTTTTTGCCGGCGGTGAGGAGTTCCAGGTAGCGGTTCTCGAGCGTGTGGAGGTGCGACTTGGTGCTGCGATTGCGCAAGTTCTTGCGGGCGCTGTTCCGCGCGCGGCGTTCGGCTGACTTCGTATTCGGCATAAATCAATGGCAATTCAACAATTCAGAGCGCGCAACAGTAACCGAACGGCTGCCATTGTCAACGGCGACCTCATAGTCGCCGGCGGCCGGCGAGGGGGCAGAATAGTTTGTTGGGCATTGGCTAGAATCATCTCTGGTGGGCAAATTGCTACAGGACGATAAGCGGTCGCAAAAAACACTCCATGCAGAATCTCCAATAAAATCAGGCATTCCTGCCTCCTCACCCGGCTTTTGGAGAGGCTGGCATCCGCGCTGCTAAGAGCGCCCGCGATTGCGCAAACTATCATTAACCTTTCGAGTTAAAGACGGGCGACGGAGCCTGGGATGGCTGCCTTTGGCCGACCGGAACCGCGAACTCTCGCCTTTCACCTTGCCGATGCCGCTATGAAGAAGATCGAAGCCATTATCAAACCATTTAAGCTGGAGGAAGTCAAAGACGCCCTGGCGGAGGTGGGGATCGAAGGAATGACCGTGAGCGAAGTCAAGGGGTTCGGGCGGCAGAAGGGGCACACGGAGATTTATCGCGGCAGCGAATACACGGTTGACTTCCTGCCCAAGATCAAGATTGAGGTTGTCAGCAGCGATGAGCGATTGGACGCGGCCGTAGCGGCTATTGTCAAATCAGCCAAGACGGGAAAGATCGGTGACGGGAAGGTCTTCGTTTCCAACATCGAGGAAGCCATTCGCATCCGGACCGAAGAGAAAGGTGAAAGCGCGGTCTAGGGCAACGCTCCGCGAACTCTCATACAGATACTCAAAGATACTCAAATGAAACGAGCATTAACAATCGCCGGTCTGGCAGTGGTATTGACGATGAGACTCTCTACGGTGCTGGGTGCCGACGCCGCCCCGCCGAGCGCACCCGTGCTTTCAAAGCTCAAAGCTCCCAGCATCGAGGAGCGGCTCGCGGACTTGGAAGCCTACGTGAACAACGGCGCGCGAGGCAACGCGGCCAACACCAACCTGGACACCAAGATCGGTGGGCCTGGCCCCGGCCACAACGGGTTCCAGATGGTCTGCACTGCTCTGGTGCTGTTCATGACGCTGCCCGGCCTGGCGCTGTTTTACGGCGGCCTGGTGCGGCGCAAGAATGTCTTGTCCGTCCTGGCCCAATGCCTGGGCATCGCCGGCCTGGTGGCGATCCTCTGGTGGTTGTGTGGCTACAGTCTGGCGTTCTCCAAAGACGGCTTCATCAAGGGCGTTGTGGGGAATCTGGATTGGAAGTTCCTGGCCGGGGTGGACTCGACCCCGAATACGGACTATGGGGCCTGGGTGTCGCACAACATCTATTCGATGTATCAGCTCATGTTCGCGATCATCACCCCCGCGCTGATCGTGGGCGCCATCGCTGAACGCATGAAGTACTCCGCAGTGTTGCTGTTCATGACCCTCTGGATGTTCGTGGTCTATTTTCCGCTGGCCCACATGGTCTGGGGCTCTGACGGCATGATGAACGGCGTGTGGAACCCCACCGCTAAGATCCGCGCCATAGACTTCGCCGGCGGGACAGTAGTGCACATGTCCTCGGGCTGGTCGGCGCTCATCCTCTGCCTGATCCTGGGCAAGCGGCTCGGGTTTGGCAAAGAACCGATGCCGCCGCACAACATGGTGCTTTGCATGGTCGGCACCGGCATGTTGTGGGTCGGGTGGTACGGGTTTAACGCCGGCAGTGCGGTGGCGGCTGACGTCATCGCCGCCAATGCGTTCACGACCACCACTCTGGCAACTGCGGTGGCCTCTTTCACCTGGGCGATGGCTGAGTACGTTTTCCGCGGCAAGCCGAGCATCCTCGGTTTCTGCTCCGGAGCGGTAGCGGGGCTGGTCGTGATTACGCCGGCGTGCGGGTTTGTGACGACCACTGGGGCGGTGATTATTGGCCTGGTGGCGGGCCTGATTCCGTATCTGGCTTGCTGGAAGCTCAAGTCGGCGGCGGGCTACGACGACGCGCTGGACACCTTTGGCGTGCATGCGGTGGGGGGCACAATCGGAGCGTTCCTGACCGGCCTACTCGCCAGCGCCAAGGCCAATCCCAACCTCCTCAACAACCTGGCGGACGTCGGCAACAAGCTGGACGCCGCCAATCCGGCGACGCAAAATGGCCTGGCCAAACTGGTTGCCGAGGGTGGCCTTTGGGTCGAACAACTCAAGGCGATCGGCATCACCCTCTGCCTGGCGGTCGTGGGCACGACCCTGATTGCCTACCTCGTGAAGGCTGTCCTGGGATTGCGGGTCGCGCCTGAAATTGAAGTCTCGGGCCTGGATCTATCCGAACACGGGGAAGAGGGCTATCATGCGGCCGGACAATTGTGATTTTCGCAGATGCCATGCCGGTCCACCGCGGGGGGCGGTGGCTGGCGTGGCGCCGCGATTGCAAGTAGAAACAAAACTAAAGATACCAAAACATGAGTACACCCAAGAGCGTAATTGAATTAGCAAAAAAGAGCGGAGCCAAAATGATGGATATCAAGTTCGTTGATACCTTTGGCACCTGGCAACACTTCAGTTGTCCCATCCGGGAACTGACAGAGGACATCTTCACCGACGGACTGGGCTTCGACGGCTCGAGCATCCGCGGCTGGAAGAGCATCGAAGCTTCGGACATGCTGGCGATGCCGGACCCGGCGACGGCCTTTATGGATCCGTTCTGCGCGGTGCCGACGCTGAGCCTGACCTGCACGATTGCGGAAACCGGCACCAAGGAAGCCTACACGCGCGACCCGCGGGGCATTGCACAGCGGGCGGAGAAGTATCTGGTCTCCACTGGGGTCGCCGACCAGGCATTCTTCGGCCCGGAAGCCGAGTTCTTCATTTTTGACAACGTGCAGTTTGACGCCAAACCGAACGGCACCTTCTACACCGTGGACAGCGGCGAAGGCATCTGGAACACGGGGCGGGAGGAGCTGCCAAACCTGGGCTACAAGATTCGTCACAAGGAGGGTTACTTCCCGGTGCCGCCAGCCGACACGCAGCAAGACATCCGCAGCGAGATGTGCCTGGTCATGGAAGAATTGGGTCTTGCGATCGAGAAACAGCATCATGAGGTCGCCACGGCGGGGCAGGCGGAAATTGACATCCGTTTCGACACGCTGGTGAAGATGGCCGACAACATGATGGTTTATAAGTATGTGTTGAAGAACGTGGCCAAGAGGCACGGCAAGACGGTGACGCTAATGCCCAAGCCGCTGTTCGGGGACAACGGCAGCGGGATGCACACCCACCAAAGCCTGTGGAAGAAGGGCAAGCCTCTGTTTGCCGGCAATGAATACGGCGGTCTGAGCCGAATGGCGCTGCACTACACCGGCGGGCTGTTAAAACACGCCCATGCTTTGTGCGCCTTTTGCAGCCCGACGACCAACAGCTATAAGCGGCTGGTGCCGGGTTTCGAGGCGCCGGTGAACCTCGCTTACAGTTCCCGCAACCGCTCAGCGGCCATTCGCATTCCCACTTACAGCGACAATCCCAAAGCCAAACGCTTGGAATATCGCCCTCCCGACCCTGCGGCCAATCCTTACCTGGCTTTCGCCGCGATGATGCTGGCGGGGCTGGACGGGGTTCAGAACAAGATTGATCCGGGCGAACCGCTGGACAAAAACCTCTACGAGTTGCCGCCTGAGGAGATGGCCAAGGTGCCGCAGGTGCCGGGCAGCCTGGGCGAGGCGTTGGATTGCCTGGAGAAGGATCACGAGTTCCTGCTCAAAGGCGACGTGTTCACGCTGGACTTCCTGGATATGTGGATTGCGACCAAGCGCAAGGAGCATGACGCGTTGCGCCTGCGGCCGCATCCGTATGAGTTTTTCCTCTACTATGACGTGTAGGAGAGGACGCTCGGGGTGAAGCGGAACGGCGCGGATGCAAGTCCGCGCCGTTTTTCATTTTGAAGGCGCGTTGGGACCAGTGGAAGGCTGCGACCGGAGACACGGAACATCCAACATCCGACAACCAACATCCAACATCCAATGTCCGGCCCTTGGGAAGTCATTGGATGTTGGATGTTCGATGTTGGTTGTTGGATGTCTTCCAGTTCATAGGATTGCTTTCTGTTGTTTGCTTCGGTTGCACCATGCAGCCTTGCCCTTTTGTCACATCAAAGGCGGTCGAGGTCTCCAGCCGAAGCGAGGGAAAAAACGATTTTAGGCGGGTGAATCCGAAGGTGGAGCGGGCCTTAAAATCGGGCTTGCAATCCTCGGGCAGGGGCGCATAGTGGGTCCCACAGTCAACGAAAGGAAACTTGAAAATGCAAACGGCACCTGTCGGCTTTGTTTGTTCCTCTCCACCCTCCAACCGCACCCTACGCAAGGCAGCTGTATTGCGTTTAGGGAGCGCCTGCCTCTTCAAACTCCTGCGACTGGTGTTGCTCTTCACGCTGCCAGCCCCGGTCCAAGCCCAATTCACCTTCACGACCAATAACGGTGCCCTTACGCTGACGGGCTACACGGGCTCTGACCGTGCCGTCACTATTCCCGCGATAACCAACGGCCTCCCAGTCGTTAGCATTGGGAGTTGCGCTTTCTATCAGAATGCCGACTTGGTCAGTCTCACAATTCCCGCCAGCGTCACCAATTACTCATGGTCTGACTGTGTATTCTGTTACTGTACCAACTTGACGGCAGTCTTTTTCCAGGGTAATGCGCCCCAAGAATACGTGGGCGCTGCGCCGGTATTCTGGCGCGACAACAACGCGACTCTTTATTATTTGCTGGGAACAACCGGTTGGGGAGCGGGAGGCTATGGTCTTCCGACGGTCCAGTGGGACCCGCAGGTGCTTGACCAACTGACTTACACGACCAACGCCAATGCAATTATAATTACCGGTTACACTGGCCCAGGCGGAGCGGTCGTCATTCCGAGCGCCATCAACGGCTTTCCTGTCACGGCGGTGGGAAGCCGTGTATTTCTGGGTTCCACTACTTTGACCGGCATCACGCTCCCCAACACCACCACGAACCTCGGCGATCTGGTGTTTGCGGGCTGCACCGCTCTGACCAGCTTTACCGTCCCGCCCAGTGCCGTCGGGAGCGGACTGCTGTCCAACTGCACCACTCTGGCCAAGGTGGCCATCTACACCAATGTCCTCAGTATCGGCGAATCCGAGTTCTCTGGCTGCACTGCTTTGACCACCATCGCGATCCCCGCCACCGTCACCAACATCGGAGACTGGGCCTTTCAAAATTGCTCCAACCTGAGCGCGGTCTATTTCCAGGGAAACGCTCCTTTGGCTGACTCGACCGTATTTGATGGTGCCAGCAATGTGACCAACTATTATCTGCCCAAGACTGCCGGATGGGGCGCCACTTTTGCCAGCCGTCCCACCGTGCCGGTGCTTTTCACCTTCACAACCAACAGCGGCACCATCACGATCACCAAATACATCGGCATTGGGGGCTCGGTCGTGGTTCCCGACACGATCAACGGGTTGCGAGTCGCGACGCTTGGAAACGTTACGTTTTGGGGATGCGCCAGCCTGACAAATATCACCCTCGGTTCCAACATGACCGGTTACGCGGCACAGGCATTCGTCGGATGCTCAAATTTACTGACAATAACGGTGGACCCGTTGAACGCCATTTACAGCAGTTTGGACGGTGTGTTCTTCAACAAAGACCGGACCGCCCTCTGCTGCTATCCTGAGGGCAGGGCCGGAAGCTACACGGTCCCCGACAGCGTCACCAGCATTGAGGAATATGCGTTCCAAGACTGTAGCAGCCTGACCAGCGTGACGCTTCCCAGCAGCCTCATCAGCATCGGGGGCATGGCGTTCGCTGCGTGCACCAGCCTGACCGGACTCTATTTCCAAGGGAACGCCCCTAGCACTGACTGGACTGTGTTTCTTTGGTATGACGATGCGGGTGGCGGCCATTATTTGCCCAATGCCACCGTTTATTACTTGCGGGGCACCACGGGCTGGGGCTCAAGCTTTGAAAGTCTTCCCACCGCACTGTGGCATCGGCCAAACCCGATGATTCTAAGCCGCAGCCCTGGCTTTGGCGTGCAGACCAACGGGTTCAGTTTCCTCATCTCCTGGGGAACGAATGTCCCCATCGTCGTAGAAGCCTGCACGGGTCTGGCCTCCGGGACATGGACCGCTCTGCAAACCTGCACTCTTACCCACGGTACAAACTATTTCAGTGACCCTGCATGGACTAACTATCCTGCACGTTTCTACCGCGTCCGCTCGCCGTAAGGCTCCAGGTCTAGCGAAGAGCCGATGATCAATTGGCGCAGTCTTCACCGGCTGCCCATCTGGCATGATTCTCCTCTGAAGGTATCTTCATTGTCCCAGAGCCTCCAACAGCTCCGGCAACTCAGGTGTGGCTCCGGAAGTGGTTTCCAGCCAACAACTTGTGAACCCGCGTTAACGCTTTGGGGGTGGGGGCGTACCGCGATCGGTAACGCCCACCCCCCTGCCCCGTCTCGACGGGACTGCGACGGCACTGCCATGGCGTACCTCCCTCGTACCTGTCTCGTACATGGCTTGTACCTCCCATGGGCATCGCGATGCCCATGGGAGTGGTGCCGTAGCAGTGCCGTTGTGGTGCCGTTGTAGTATAGGCGGAGTGCCGTTGCGGTATGGTCGGACCGTGCTACTGGCCTTGTCCTGCTGCTTCCGCCCCCGGCTAGCGATGGGCTCGTCCATCAGTTCGAGTAGCTGGTGTCGGCGTGCGGGCAGAGCTTTTCGGCTCAGGCACTTACGCCGTCGGCGGGCCGGTTCATTGCCGCGGAAGCCTGGGTCAGCAGTTGCGGCCAGAAGTTAGGCGGCGATAAGCGTTTAAACGGGCTGAGCGGCGGTCGAGTCCTTTCGCTCTCGTCTTCACTGCTCCGGGCTCACGGGGAGCCTCTTGGCCCTCGGTCGCGCGCATTAGGGCAAGAGTAGGGCAGGCGTCTCGCCTGCCCCCCGACAGCGCGCCACCAATCTGATGCGGTCAGCCTTCTCCCCGCTCCAAACCAACATCCCCGGCCTCCCCCACACGACCAACTTCACCGATACCAGCCCGCTGGTTTCTGGCCCGGCCTACTACCGCGTCGGTGTCCAGCCGTAGAGCCTTGCTTAATTCACTGCCCTGCCGCAAAGAAGGTGGGATACGCTTGATCGCGCGCCTCGCGCCACAAGAGCAGCGCCAGTTCGCGCGCGTGGTAATCGCCCCACATCGAGCTTTCGCCGCTCGGCACCTTCCGGCCGGGGGCGATGTAATCCCAGCCGTTGGGCCGATGATAGACGGAGTGCAGCAGCAGGCCCTGATGCTTCGGATTGGTTGACAGGTACGGCGAATCGAAAAGCGCGTCCGCCACGGTCAGCCCGGCCTGACGATAACGCGTGCCGCGTTCGCGGTCGCCCTGGGCCAAAAGGTAGTTCCCCAGGCGCACCAGGCCTTGCGCCGCGATGGCAGCAGCAGAACTGTCCACTGGCTCCCAGGCGTTAAAGGGATCCGCGGGCCGCCTGAGGTAGTCACCAAGGCGATGCAGGTTCGGCGCGCCCGTGTCCCACATCGGAATCCCGTCGGTACAACAGTTGGCGAGGTAGAAATCAGCAGTGACCGTGGCGGCGCGCAGGAATGTGGAACGGATTGCCACCCCCAGGAGCTGGCGTGATCGGTTGGGGAGGCGGGCGTGATCGCGAAGGAATTGGGGTGAAGGGGCGAGGTGAGCGGCTCCGCCCGCTTCGATACCCGGCGCCCACAGGAACTCCAATTGCTCCGCATAGCCGAGGATTGCCCAGGCCAGTCCGCGCGTCCAGGTGCTGAACGGGGAGTAGCCCTGCTGCGAGTTGGGACAGCGATAGCTGCCATCCTTCACATTGAAGATACTCTCGTGGGCCGTGCGGCCGGGCACATCGTACGCGTCCCGGCCCTCGCCGTAGTAGATGCTGTAGCGGGCGGTCGTTTCCGCGTGCTCAACCAGCCGCTGCAGCAGCGAAATCCGTTGGTCGCGTTCGCCCATCAGCACGTGGCCCAGTTGATGCGCCACGGCCAGTGAACGCAACGAGCGCAGCGTGTCCACGAACAGCGAGTGCGGACCGTTGAACGAATAGACGTACCCTTTGCCGTCAGCCGTGGCGGTCCAGCGCGCCGCCTGCACCGCACCGGAAACTTTCAGCGCCAGCTCGTAGAAATCGCGCTCCCGCTCGTTGAAGGCCATCTGCCCTTCGCGCATCAGCCGCCACAGATTTCCGTAGGTGGAGATATTATTGAAGCCATGGTCGTGCACACCGATATGGGTGAGGTGCGGGGCCATCCGCTCGACGGTCTTCCGCCGGCCCATTTGGAGAAACTGCTCATCGCCAGTGGCGTCAAATTGCAGCAGCGCCGAGCCGAATTGGAATCCCTGCGTCCATTCCGTCCAACCGCGTGAGGTGTAGCGGCCTTTCCGGGTGAAAACCGGCGTGCCTTTGGAATCATCCCATGTCCTTTCCAGGTTGAGGATTTTCGCGGCGGACAGCTCAAAGAGCCGTTCAATCCTGGGCCGGAGCGCTTTGGCGGTGAGCCGGTGCTTAAGGCGGAGTGGCATTAGAGTCTGCGGAGGTGAAAACCGCCGTCCACATTGATCACTTCGCCGGTGCTGAACGGGAGCAGGTCCTGGGCGATAGCGGCGACGGCTTTGCCGACATCTTCCGGGGTGCCCCAGCGTTTGATCGGGGTCAGGCCCCCGGCGATCAGTTTATCGTAATGCTCCTTTATCGGCTGGGTCATGTCGGTGGCAATCACGCCTGGGCGGATTTCATACACATTGATCCCGTGATCCGCCAGGCGCGCGGCGTAGAGGGGCGTGAGCATCGCGAGCGCGGCTTTGGCGACGCAATAATCCCCGCGATTGACCGATGCTGTGTAGGCGCTGATGGAGGAAATCGTGATGATCTTGGGTTGAATGGGGCCCGGCGGGGCGCCGGTCCTGCGCTGCTCGATCATCCAGCGGGCGGCAAGCTGCGTCACGAAGTAGGGTCCTTTGACATTGATCGCCATGAGGCGGTCGAAACTCTCCTCCGTTGCGTCAAGGAGGTCCGCACGCACCTCTGGGGCGACCCCGGCATTGTTCACCAGCACGTCCAGCCGGCCGAATTTCGCCTTTGCGAATTCAATCAGCTTGTGGCGGTCACTGCTTTTCGCGATGTCGGCCTGGCAAACCTCGGCAGTAATGCTCTTTCCAGCCGCCCGGGCTGCGGAAACGCAGTCAGCCGCGGTCCGCTGAGCCGCCGCGACATCTCGTGCGTAGTTGACCACCAGGTCGCAGCCGATCTTCGCCAGTTCCAGCGCAATGCCACGACCAATGCCGCGCGAGCCGCCAGTGATGAGAGCAACTACATTCATGCGGGCCAAGCATAATTGCGCGGGACGGAAGCAAAAGGCAAAACTTGAACCAGCGGGAGGGCGGCAGGGCCTTAGACATAAATCAAATCGGATTTGTTGGCGCCATGACGAATGAATGATTGGCGAAACCTTTGACACCGCCCGGCCAAACCGTATTCTGCTCTCCGTGCGCAACGTAACCGTGCCGCTGGGCAATCGCAGCTACCGTATCAAGATCGGCGCTGGCCTCCTGAGCCGACTGGGTAACGAATGCCGCCGCCTCGGCCTCGGCAGCCGCTGTGCCGTCATTACCGACAGCAACGTTGCTCCCTTCTATGCCCGGGCCACCCACGCGACTCTGGCCGATGCTGGCTTTGAGCCCGTCCTCATCACTGTGCCTGCCGGCGAAACCGCCAAGAGCCTGAGAACCGTTCAGTTCTGCTACGACGAACTCGTGGTCCAGCATTTTGAGCGCAGGTCTTTCATCGTGGCCCTCGGCGGCGGTGTGGTGGGCGATCTGGCGGGTTTTGTGGCCGCGACCTACTTGCGAGGCATTCCCTTCGTGCAAGTGCCGACGACGCTTCTGGCGCAGGTGGACAGCTCGGTCGGCGGCAAGGTGGGCGTCAATCTGCCGGCGGGCAAGAACCTCGTCGGGGCTTTCCACCAACCCAAGCTGGTGCTGTGCGACCTGGACACGCTGGCGACCCTGCCGGCGCGCGAGTATCGCTCGGGCCTCGCCGAGGTGATCAAGTACGGCATTATCTATGACGAGGCACTCTTTGCCCGGTTGGAGCGCCAGATGCCCGCGCTGCTCAAGCGCGAGGCCAAAACGCTCGCGGCGGTCATTGCCCGGTGCTGCGAAATCAAGGCCGAAGTCGTTCATCAGGATGAAACCGAGAGCGGGCTGCGGGCCATTTTGAATTTCGGCCACACCATCGGCCATGCCCTGGAAGCTATCTCGAATTACGGCAAGTACCTGCATGGCGAGGCCATCTCCATCGGGCAGGTCGCTGCCGCCCGGCTCTCCGTGCGCCGGCTCGGCCTGCCGCCAGCCCACTTGGAGCGCATCACGACCCTGCTCCAGCGCGCCGGCCTGCCAACCGAAATGGAGCTTGGCGATCACCAGCGACAGAGCCTCCTGGCGGCCATGAAGCTCGACAAGAAGGTCAGCGGCGGCGAGCTTAAGCTCGTCTTGGCGCGCAAGATCGGCGAGGTCCAATTCGGCCAGAAAGTCCCCGGCGCGCTCATCCTCCGAATCCTCCAACCGCAACCTCCGGCCGGGGTTTGTTCCCCGGCAACCCGCCCACGCTAACATGTCCGCCGTCAGCCAAGCCATCGTCCGCGAGTACCTCGAACTGCACGAGTTCCTTGTCCGCCAGCATAGCAAATACATCTCGCGCACCCGCCGCGAAGACGAGGAGGACGACATTGATTTCTTCGTGCTCAACCCGCATCCCCAGTCCCGGGAGGCTCCGCTGCCCTTTGTGCTGAGCTCGGCGGACCTGCCCTTTGTCTCGCGCGCGGTTGTCGTCGTCAAGGGCTGGCACACCGAAACCTTCAGCCAGGCCGTGCTGACTCACGCCCCGGCCATGTTTCGCTTTGTCGAGCCCAAGGTCTTTCTCCAGGCCGCCCGCGCGTTCGGCAAGGATAGCACGCCACTCAAAATCCTCGTCGTGCCTGCCTTGCCACAGGAGGCCCGGTCGCGGGAGCAAAGCATCAACTTGCTGCGCTCCAAAGGCGTGGATGCGGTGATTCCCTTCGGCACCATGCTGGCGGACCTGGTCAGCGAGACCCGGATCAATCGCAATTACCAGAAATCCGACCTGCTCCAGATCATCCGCATCCTGAAGAACTATGATTTCTTCAAAGAGCCCCAGATGGAGCTGTTCAAGAGCCGACGAAGAAAAGGTTAGGTTAGGAGTATGGTGCTGGTCATAGACAACTACGATTCGTTTACCTACAACCTGGTGCAATACCTGGGCGAGATGCAGGTGGAAATGCAAATCCACCGCAACGACCAGATTACCATTGACGAAATCCGCGCCCTCAATCCTGAGCGCATCCTGATCTCGCCGGGGCCGTGCTCGCCGCGCGAATCCGGGCTGTCGAACGACATCATCCGCACCTTTGGTCCCCGCGTCCCGACCCTCGGCGTTTGCCTCGGCCATCAGTGCATCGGGCACGTGTTCGGCGGAAATGTTATCGTCAACTACCGCATGATGCACGGCAAAACTTCGCTCATTAAGCACAACGGGAAGGATCTGTTCGAGGGCATGCCCAATCCCTTCGCCGCCACCCGCTATCACTCGCTCGTCATTCAACGCGATACCCTGCCCGACTGCCTGGAACTCACCGCCGAGACTCAGGAGGGCGAAATCATGGGCGTCCGCCATAAGCAGTTTCCGATTTGGGGCGTGCAGTTCCATCCCGAAAGCATCCTGACGGACAATGGCCGGCAGATTCTGCGGAATTTCCTCAAGCTCAACTAGCGCGGACGAGATGGCAACACCTTACAGGGGGTGTGAGGTAGGGACGCGTTCCACCGCGTCCCATTCTCTCGAGGACAGATCCGGGACGCGGTGGAACGCGTCCCTACCATCGCGGACGAGTTTGGGCTCGCGCAGACGCTCGCCCTCGCGGGCCGAGATGCAGGTCAGGGCGCTTGTTCCTTGAGGCCGGCGGGCAGGCGATTGGCCTCGAAGGTGATGCCCTGGTTGGCGTCGCCCGTCAAACTCAGGAAGACGCCGGAACCCTCCGCGACCTTGCATTGGCGCAGCAGCGCCTGGGAGACGTTCTGGAGGGAGAGGACCGGAGCGCCTTCATTCGGCCGGGGAACGAAGAGCCGGATAATGTCCAGCTCGCTGACGTTCTGCATCGCCACCGCAGGGCCGGAAGCGACTTGGAGCTGGATGTTCTCCAGGACCACGCCTTTGGCGTTGGCGCAGCGAATGCCTGTCTGCGCGGCAGTAACCTGGAGGTTGATCAAGCTCAAATCCTCGAGCGGCGAGACTTCCAGCCCGCTGAGGTCGGCCACCTTCTTCGTGTTGCTGACGCTCACATCGCTCCAATGGATATGGCGCATGACGGGAATGCTCTCCGGCGCCGGGCTGCCGGTCGCAGGCCCGGACTGGTTGTCCGCATAGGCCGCAGTGATGGAGAAAGCCGCGTCAGAGATGTTCCGCATGACGAGATTCGAGGCGCGAAAATGCTCGATCACGCCGCCTCGGCCTAAGGCCGTTTTGACCCGCAAACCCCGTTGCGTGCCGTCGAAAATGCAATTCACCACTGTGACGTTGCGCACGGACCCGGACATTTCACTCCCGATCACTACGCCCCCGTGCCCGTGGGCAAAAGTGCAGTTGTTCACCAGAATGTTCTCGCAGGCAATGCCCACGCGGCGACCATCCTCGTTGTAGCCGGATTTGATGACGATGCAATCGTCGCCTACGTCGAAATGGCAGTTGCTGATGCGCACATTCCGGCACGAGTCCGGGTCCACCGCGTCCGTGTTCGGCGAGTCGGCCGGCGCGGTAACGGTGACGTTATCCAGCGTCACATTCTCGCAATAAACCGGGTGCACATTCCATGAGGGCGAATTCAGAATCGTGAGGTCGCGGATGAGGACGTTCGTGCAGTTGTACAAGTTAATCATGCGCGGCCGCGGCCAGCGCAACGGCGCGTCAGGCGAGTTCTCGGGCTCACGCCCTTTGAGGCCGAGCTTTTTGCGGAGATCCCCTGTCTTGCGGTTGGCCTCCCACCACACCGTCCCCCGGCCATCAATGACCCCACGCCCGGTGATCGAAACATGCTCCAGGCCGCGCCCGGTAAACAACGACGCATAAACCTTACGCTCGATGCCCTCCCACCGCCCATCAATCGCCGGATAGTCGCTAACATTCGTGCTGCCCAGCAATACCGCCCCGGACTCCAACTCGACCTGCACCCAATTTTTCAGAAAGATGGGGGCGCTAACATAACGGCCCGAGGGAATGACCACCTTGCCGCCTCCGTCCGCCGCGCAAGCGTCCACGGCTTGCTGAATCGCCGCGGTGGCTGGCGTCTGCCCGTCGCCCACCGCTCCGTAACTCCTGACATCGTAGAACGCAGGCGGAGCCGACAATCCCGCATTTTCGGCCAGGACCAGAACGCATGCGATCACTACGCCCGTCCCGATTTGCCATTGGCAGTTTGCATTTTTCATTTCTCAATTCCTCTCGCTGGCGAGGCTCTCTGTCTGGTCGCGCTGCGCACTTCCGAAAGCACGACTCCCTTACCCGAAACCACCCCCGCCCACCTGGCTTCATTCTCCTGCCAGTCAATCGTCAGCCCGTCAATGGGCAAATGCACATTCCCGCGCGCTTCAAATAAACCGGGTTTACCGGACTTGGGTGTATCCAGGTTAGGGTGGCGATTGGAATGGGCTTAAATGGGGGGACACGCCACGCCGGGCTGCCAGGCTCGCCGCGGCTCTTTTGTCAACGGCGCCAGTGGTGCGTGTGCGCATCTCATCACTGCCGCCAAGTAGTGGGGTAAGCCTCCGGCTTGCCGGGTCCAAATGAGCCTCCGGCTTGTGGAGCCCAGCCGCGTGCCCCGCCTCGCCGGTCAACCCAGAGGGTTGC
>Ga0182021_10001223_pt1 | contig 29248 bp, 20 predicted proteins | sample 612E3MmetaG_FD_120493 | JGI IMG/M metagenome (GOLD analysis project Ga0182021, IMG submission 120493) | Permafrost microbial communities from Stordalen Mire, Sweden - 612E3M metaG (Illumina Assembly) | ecosystem: Environmental > Terrestrial > Soil > Wetlands > Permafrost | place: Sweden...
CTGTTCGAGGTGGCCATCCAGGCGGCCGTCGACAGCCGCATCATTGCCCGGGAGAGCGTGGCGCCACTCCGCAAGGACGTGTTGGCCAAGTGCTACGGCGGGGACATCAGCCGTAAGCGCAAGCTGCTGGAGAAGCAGAAGGCGGGCAAGAAGCGCATGAAGATGGTGGGCACTGTGGAGATCCCGCAGGAAGCCTTCCTGGCGGTGCTGGACCTGGGCGATGGGAAGGACGGCAAGAAATGACCGTGGAGTTCTTGGTGCTGGGGATCGTCGTGGTCCTGGTGGGGGCCAGCCAGATCTACTTCCGGTACTTCTCCGGCGGGGACGACCCGGACGCCGCTGAGGCCCGCCGGCAGGTTCCCACCCGGCGCGGCACTCCCGCCGGTCCGGTGGGGCGGTTCTGGGGTTCTATCGCGGGGATCGTCGGGGTGATCCTGGGCGTCGTGCTCATCGTCCTCGGGGTGCTGGGCCGCGGATAGCACCGCGGGAGAGGGTGTGGGGCTGATGACCGAGTCGGAGCCCGCGCCGGTGCAGCACCTTTACGTTCATATCCCCTTCTGCCGTTCCCGCTGCTCGTACTGTGACTTCGCGTCCGAGCCGGTCGGGCCGCATCTGCGTGCCGGACGGGTGGCCGCCTACGTGGATCGCCTGAGGAACGAACTGCAGGAGCGCACAGCGGCGGCCGGCGGCGCGGTGCCGCCGCCCGGGGCGCCCTTCGAGACCATCTACCTGGGCGGCGGCACTCCGACGGTGCTGCCTGAGGATTTGTTGTTGCCCCTGGTGGCCGAGTTGGCGGCGCTACAGACCGGAGTTGCGCGGCCCGAGTTCACCATCGAGGCCAACCCCGGGACCATCGACGGCCGGCTGCTCGACCAGTTGTGTGTCCGGGGCGTGACGCGGGTTTCGCTGGGCGTGCAGTCGTTCGCGCCGGCCCCGCGGGCGGCGCTCGGCCGGCGGACCGGCCAAGACGAGATCGAAGCGGCGCTGCGCGCCATGGGGGCGGCGCGGGAGTGGAACATCGACCTGGTGTTCGGCATACCCGGGCAGACCTGGGCCGACGCCGCGGCTGACATCGACGTAGCCGTGGCCGCCGGGCCCACACACATCTCGCTGTACGACCTCACCTACACGCCGGGCTATGCCGGCCGGGTAGCGAGGACCCGCGGCGCCGGCGCCCAGGAGGCGGCCGGCGCCTTCACCGAGGAGTACCTGCCCGCCGCGGTCGCCCGCCTGGCGGCGGCCGGCTACCTGCGCTACGAGGTCTCCAACTTCGCGCTGCCCGGCCACGAGTGCCGGCACAACCTCGCCTACTGGCGGGGCGAGGACTACCTGGGGATCGGGGCGTCCGCTGTGTCGACCGTGGACGGAGAGCGCCGCACCAGCCCGGTCTCGGTAGCCGCCTACCTGGCAGGCGAAGCTCCGGCCATCGAGGTCCTGAGCCCGCAGACCCGCCTCTGGGAAAGGGCTATGCTCGGGCTGCGCACGGCCGAAGGAGTCGCCCTGGCGGAGGTCGCGGCAGTGCTCGATGCAGGGGCTCTGACCCGCCTGCTGGGCCAGGATTGCCTGCGCAGGCGCTGTGGTAGACTTCGCCTTAATCCAGCCTTTTTGGATGTCAGCAACGCGGTGATCTCGGCCCTCTTGGTCACCCCGGAAGGGTCGTAGCTAGTTATAGCGATGGCACTCACAGAACGACAACGAAGTATCCTCAACGCCGTCACCGAGCGCTACATCGGGACGGGTTCCCCGGTGTCGTCGCGCGAACTGGTGCATATCGCCGGGCTGTTCTGCTCGTCGTCCACGGTCCGCAACGAGTTCGCCCTGCTCGAGGAGAAGGGGTACCTCACCCATCCCCATACCTCGGCCGGCCGGGTCCCCACCGACCAGGGCTACCGGGAGTTCGTGGACCACATCATGAGCAGTCCGCACCTGCGGGCGCTGCCCAGGCTCGGCGCCATGGCCGGCGCTGCAGCGGCTCTTCATCCCGAGGACCTTACCGGCGAGATCGACACGGCGCTCAAGCAGGCCACCGACGCCATGTCCAAAGCCACCAACCTGCTGGCCCTGGCCTTGGCTCCACGCGTCAGCGGCGCCCGCCTGGTACATGTCGAGCTGCTCACCCTGCACGCCACCGAGCTGATGTACGTCTTCATCGTGTCCACCGGCGGCGTCATGAAAGGCGTCATCGACTGGCCTCATCCGGTGGATCCCGGCCTGGTGGAGTGGGCGCGGACCTACCTCAACGAGACGCTCAACGAGCACACTCTCACTGCGCGCCTCATCAGGCGGACTCTGGAGAACCCGGAACTCAGCCCGCTCGAGGCCGCCCTTCTGAAAGCGCTGACGCCCGCATTCGAGCGCCTGGTGGACGAGCAGTCCCAGGAGGAACTGTTCGTGGGAGGGACGTCCTGTCTGCTGGCGGAGTCTCAGCTCAAGGACGTCTCATCGCTCCGCGATCTTCTCAGGCTCCTTGAAGAGCGGTTCCTGCTCCTCCGGGTGCTGCGGAACGCTCTGGGCACCGGTGCGGTGGTGGTGCGCATAGGCAGCGAGCACGAAGCCACGGCCCTCCAGCCGTTCTCAGTGGTGGCCGCCAGCTACGGCCTGCCGCAACGGCGCTTGGGCACCGTCAGCCTCGTGGGGCCGACGCGCATGGATTATGAGAAGGCCATAGCGACCGTCCGCGAGGCGGCGCAGTCACTCTCCGGACTGGTCGGGGAGCGGTACGAATGACCCGGCGGGCGCACACGCCGCCGGCCACTAGACAGGTGACCCGCGGCTGATGAAACGCGACTATTACGAAGTGCTCGGCATCCCGCGTGACGCCGACATCCAGCAGATCAAGAAGGCCTACCGCAAGTTGGCCCGTCAGTACCATCCCGACGTCGCCTGCGACACACCCGACGGCGAGGAGAGGTTCAAAGAGGCCACTGAGGCCTACGAGGTGCTGTCAGACGCCCAGAGACGCGAGGTCTACGACGCCTACGGTCATGACGGCCTGCGCCGCGGCGGAGGCGGCGGAGGAGCCGGCGGCTTCGAAGGCTTCGGAGAGTTCACCGACTTCGGCGACCTGTTCGGCAACCTGTTCGGCGGGGCGTTCGGCCAGGCGTTCGGAGGCGGCCAACAGCAGCGCGGCCCGGCCCGGGGCGACGACCTGGCGATCGAGGTCGAGCTGACCCTCGAGGAAGCCGCCTTCGGGGTGGAGAAGGAGATCACCTTCACTGCCCAGACCGTCTGCGGCGCGTGCGAGGGGCTCGGCACCACCGACGCCTCCTCCATCAAGAGCTGTCCCGAATGCGGTGGGCGCGGCCAGGTCCGTATGGTGCGGCGCACCATCCTGGGGCAGTTCGTCCAGATGGGTCCCTGCCCGAACTGCATGGCCACCGGGCAGGTCATCGAGAAGCCGTGCCCTGAATGCCGGGCCGCCGGCCGCCGGCCGGCCGAACGTAAGGTGACGGTGAAGATCCCGGCGGGTATCGACAACGGGCAGCGCATCCGGGTGACCGGCAAAGGCGGGGCAGGCGAGCGCGGCACGCGCGCCGGGGACCTGTACGTCCACGTCCACGTGGCGCCGCACGAACTGTTCGAGCGGCACGGCGACGACATCCTCACCTCCGTCGACCTCACCATGGTACAGGCCGCCCTGGGCGCCACCCTCACCATCCCCACCCTCGACGGTGACGAAGAGGTGGAGTTCGCCGCGTCCACCCAGCCGGGGGAGGTCAAGGTGCTCCGCAGCAAGGGCGTGCCCCACCTTAACGGCCACGGCCGGGGCGACCAGGCAGTCACCGTGCGGGTCGTCGTCCCGCGCGACTTGGGCGAGAACCACCGCCGCATGCTCGAGGAGTTCGACGAAGCGGTCGGGGCCGACCACTACGCCGAGCGCCCGGAGGGCGTGCTCCACAAACTGCGTAACTTCTTCGGCGGCTGATGGCCGGGCAGACGCCGGCCGGCGCCCGCGAGGCGGGGAATGGCGATCCCGGCGGGACATCCGAGGCCGACCGCTCCCTCCGCGTGACGGTTCCGGAAGCCCTGGCCGAGGAGGCGGGGGCCGTCCTCATGGACGTTCTCGGCCCCTTCGAGGAGGAGTGGCCCGCCGCGAAGCGCGGGCAGCCCTGCGAGGGCGGGACAGAGGAGCCCCGAGTCACCCTGGTCTTCTATCCTGCCGCGGATGGCCCGTCCACCCATGAGGACCTGCTGCCGCTGCTGCCCGAGGAGTTCGCCGGGCTGGGCGTCCTCGAGGTGGAGGCGGACATCGTCCCCCGCGACTGGGTGGAGGGCTGGCGCCAGCATTTCCGGCCCATAGTGATCGGCGCTGTGCGCATCCGGCCGCCGTGGGAGGCGCCGCTCGGCGCCGACTGTACGCCTGCCGGTCCGGCCGGCGCCCCGGACGCCGCAACGGCGGCGCCGCTCGTCGACGTGGTGATCAACCCGGGGCTGGGGTTCGGCACGGGTTTGCATCCCACCACCCGGGGCACCCTACTACTGCTGCAGGAAGGCTCGCACGGGGCGTCCCGGCCTGCGCAGGGCGGCGCCGGGCGAGGCCCGATCACCGATGTGGGCACGGGCTCAGGCATCCTGGCCATTGCGGCCGCCAAGCTGGGCTGGGCTCCCGTCGTGGCCTTCGACAACGACCCGGTGGCTCTGGTCTCGACCCGGGAGAACGTCACCGAGAACGGGGTGGACGTGGATATCCACGAGGCGGACACGGACAGCGCCGACGAGGCCTGGTTCGATGGGGCCACGGTGCTCGCGAACATGGCCCTCGAGCCGGTCTCCCTGTTGTTGCGCCGCCTGGCTCGGGCGGCTGCGCGGCCCCGCCGCGTCGTGGTGTCCGGCATACTTGCCGGTAGCCAGGAAGAGCAGATCATGCTGATCGCTCACGAGTCCGGGTTCGTTCCGGGGCGCAGGCAGTACGAAACGGAGTGGGTCAGCTTCGAGCTCTTGCCGGACCGGGCCGACTCCTAAGGAGCACCATGGCCCGGCACACAAAAGGCCGCAGCCGTTCCGACCGCCGACGGGCGAATCTCGTCAAGGCCGGTCTCATCCCGCCGGGCGATCCTGCCGGCCGGTCCTCTGCCCTCGCCGGCGTCATCGTCCGCAGGGGCAAGAGCCTGGAAGTGGAGCCGCTCTTCCAGGCTGGCCCACCGCTACCGGTCGAGAGGGCCGCGATCAAACCTCAGCCTGGGGATCTGGTGCTGTTCACGTTCTCCTACGGCTTGCGCGCGCGGATCATCCGTTCGCTGGGCAAGAGCGGGGTGCTCAAGGATGTGATGGAGGCGCTGCTGGCCGACAGCGGCATCCGCCGGGGCTTCAGCCAGGTGGTGACGGCCGAGGCGGCCAAGGCGGCGCCGCTGCACGACGTCCGCGATGCGGACCGGGTGGATCTGCGCGGCCTCTTCACCTTCACCATCGACCCGGAGCTGGCTCAGGATTTCGACGACGCCCTATCGTTCGTGCGGGGCGAGGGCGGAGTCACCACAGTATACGTCCACATCGCCGACGTCTCGTACTACGTCCGGGAAGACACGGCCATCGACCGGGAAGCGCTCCGCCGCGGTACCTCGGTGTACGTGGCCACCGGCGTGGAGCCGATGCTGCCACCGCTTTTGTCGTCCGGCGTCTGTTCGCTCCGGCCCGAAGAGGACCGCAAGACCGTCACTGTGGAGATGGACCTCGATCCTCGGGGCACGGTGCTTCGCAGACGCTTCTATCGCTCCGTCATCCGCAGCGACCTGCGCCTGGACTACGAGCAGGTGGAGAGGATGTTCCACGCTCAAGAGCCGATGGATCCCCACTTGGAGGAACCGCTCGCCTGGGGAAGGGAGCTGGCAGGAGCCCTCCGGGAAGCGCGCCACCAGCGGGGCAGCCTGCAGGTGGAATCTACAGAGCCGGAGTTCGAGTGGGACGAGGACGGCGAGGTGATTACCGCCGACCCCGGAGAGGAACTGGAGAGCCACTGGTTCATCGAGCAGTTCATGGTGCTGGCCAACGAGCAGGTGGCGTCGTACCTGGAGAGGGAAAAGGTCCCGACCATGTACCGTGTGCACGATCTGCCGGACCCGTTCCGTGTGGACAACCTTCTGGCCGTACTCTCCAGCCTGGGGCTTCCCACCCCCGAGTTCGATCCGCTCATGAGCACGTCCCAGGAGATCCGCCGGGTGACCCGCCAGATGGCGGAGTCGATCAACACCCACGCCTCCGAGGGATTGGGACGGGCGGCACTGACACAGCAGGTGCTCAGGGCGCAGTCCCGGGCCATCTACGACACGGTGAACATCGGGCACTTCGGGCTGGCTTCCGGCACGTACTGCCATTTCACGTCCCCCATCCGCCGCTACCCGGACCTGCTGGTGCACCGCGCTCTTCTCGGGCGCCTCGGGCTGACCCCCGAGCCCTCGGCGGCCTTTCTCAAGGACTGGGCGGAGCACTGCTCCAAGACCGAGCGCGAAGCCGCCAAGATCGAACTGAAGGCGGACGACATCGTGCTGGCGCACCTCCTCAAGCGTCGCCTGAGCGAAGAGGGGTGGAGCAGCGTTTTCGAGGGTCAAGTGCTGAGTTTCACGCGCCGGGGGGTGTTCGTGCTGTTCGATCGGCTCTTCCAGGGATACCTGCCTGTGAGCGAGTTGCCCCGCGACAATTACCGCCTGAACGAGTTGGAGACGGCGCTGGAGGGAAAGCGCACCGGCCGGTCCTACAAGCTCGCCGACTTGGTGCATGTGAAGGTGATCGCGGTCGACGAGGTGCGGGGGAGGGTGGACCTCACGCTGGTGGGGAGCACCGACCGGGACGAGGACGAAGACCGGCCCGAACGCAGGGATGGCAGCCGCCCGGGCAGCGCCGGACCAGCTCCCGGTCAGGGCCGGCGGCGTGACACCACGCCGGAGCGCAGTGGAGGCCGGGGTCGTCCGCGCACCTCAGGGAGTGGCCGCGCGTCGCGCGGCCGCCGCTGATACGGGCGCAACTCGCCCGGGGCGCCACCCGCGCCGCCGGCCCGCCCACAGCAGGGCCGCCGCTGTATACTCCCCAGACCATGAAACCCGTCGGCACAAAGCTCATCGCGCAGAACAAAAAGGCCTACCACGATTACCATATCGAGGAGACGTTGGAGGCCGGCATCTCTCTCACCGGGACGGAGGTCAAGTCGCTCCGTGCCAGCAAAGTCAACCTGCGCGATTCCTACGCGTTGGTCGAGAATGGCGAGCTCTGGCTCATCGCCGTCCACATAAGCCCGTACGAGCAAGGCAACATCTTCAACCACGACCCGCTTCGCAAGCGCAAGCTGCTGATACACGCCGCGGAGCTCCGTCGCCTTTACAGCAAGATCCGGTTGGCCGGCTACACGCTAGTGCCCACGAAGATGCACTTCAAAGACGGCCGGGCCAAGGTGGAGATCGCGTTGGCGAAAGGCAAGGCCGACTACGACAAGCGGCAGACGCTGGCCAAGAAAGAGGCAGAACGCGACATGGCGAGGGCCCTCCATTCGCGCCGGCGCGATCGCGAGTAGGCTCCCTCAAGGCCGCGGCAGCCTTACCGCGCGAACCCTCCAGTCCGGTCATCCGGCCCCCGCTGGGGTATAATGAACGTACTCAGTAAGCGCGGTTTTCAGGCCGGGCGACCTGGGTTCTGTGGGGGCGACATGGTTTCGACGGGGCTCATGTCTGAGTTTGGGTAGCGAGCCGAGATTCCAGCAGTTCTCGTTAAACAGGCTGGAAAAAAACAAATGCCAAACCTGAATTGGCTCTGGCCGCTTAGTCTGAACAAGACTTAAGCGCCTGTCGCGCCTCCCGTGCTTGCCGGGGAGGGTCGCGGCATAAACCAGGCGGGCTTACCCTCGGCGAGTGCCGCCGGCGACGGGGGAACATCAAGGTGGTTTGCCGGACGCACCCTGCTCCTACGGGGGCGCGAGGCGAGAAACATAGTAGGGGCTACGCTCGTAGAAACCTAGGCCAGACGGGTTTCGGACGGGGGTTCAATTCCCCCCGCCTCCACCAAAGGCCGGCGCCATCCGGCGGCCGGTCGCGCGGTTCGGTATCTGCCGGCGGTCACGTCTTGCCGATACTGTACTTTGCCGATACTGTATGTTGCGAGGGCCGCCACCGCGGGAACAACCGCGGTGATGCATGTGTGAGGGCCTCTTCGCTGCTAGAATCCCCGCACCGGAGGTGGAGCGCGTGGCGCGGACGATCTACAAGGTAGAAGGAGCTTCGAAAGGCGAGGGCCTGCCGGACGCCGGCCGACCTGCCGAGGAGCGCCTCCCGGAGCCCGCATGGGCCGGTGGAGAGGCTCCGGGCGCCGCTTCGAGGCTTAAGCGCCGCAGGCTTCTCTGGATCCTCGTGGGCATCGCCGTCCTCACCATCATCATGATCGCGGTCATCGCCGCCTTGGGCGCGTCCGAGAGCCCAGCGATGGGGACTTCGCTCGATTCCCGTGCCTCGACGGCACTCGCGATCCCGGTGCTGGGCGTCGACGCTACGATGGTCCCCGTCGGGCTCATGAGCGGCAGTTCCATGGAGATTCCCGCCGTCGCGGAGTACGACGCCAGCACAGGCCACTTCCTGCCCAACGTCGTCGGGTACGCGCACCTCGTAAAGTAACGCCCGAGGTGTGCTGACAAGTAGCGTGTCGTTGCACGGACAGGCCAAGAAGTAGGGTATACTCCCGGCCGAACAGGCAGCCCGGCCCTTCTCACTCCAGTAAGGACGCGGCGTAGCCGGGCTTCTCTCACCGGAGCAGCAGATGCCAAGAGCTCTGCGGGACGCTGTCAGCCCGTGGAGCTTTTTCGTATCTGGAGGTGCCGATGGTCGAGGTCAAAGGCAGCGACGATAGCGGGAGCGGCTGAACTGTGCCCGATACGGCACCGCCCGTAGCGAAGCACCCCGCCAGCGGCAGCGGCGGTCGCAAGACCGGCGTGGCCATCCTCTCCGTGGCCTCCAACAGCGTGCTGATCCTCATCAAGATCGCCGTGGGGATCGCCATCGGGTCGGTTGCCGTGCTGTCCGAGGCCATCCACTCCGCGGTCGATCTGGTCGCGGCGCTCATCGCCCTGTTCGCGGTCCACAAGGCCAGCCAGGCGGCCGACGAGCGCCATCCGTACGGTCACGGGAAGTTCGAGAACATCTCAGGGACCATCGAAGGCGTCCTGATCTTCTTCGCCGCGATCTGGATCATCTACTCGGCGGTGCGCAAGCTCCTGAAGCCTCAGGTTATCGAGACCCCCAGCTGGGGGGTCCTGGTGATGCTCGTATCCGCCATCCTCAACACCATCGTTTCCCAGCGACTCTTCAAAGTCGGCCGGGAGACCGACTCGGTGGCGCTGCAGGCAGACGGCTGGCACCTGCGGACGGACGTCTACACGTCGCTGGGCGTGATGCTCGGACTCCTCGTCATCTGGGTAGGCGGGCACATCTGGCCATCGGCCAACCTGGCTGTGATAGACCCTGCGGTCGCCATCGTGGTGGCTCTCATGATCATGAAGGCGGCGTATGACCTCACCAAGCAGGCGTCCCGCGATCTTCTGGACGTGAGCCTCCCCGGCGAGGACGTGGAATGGATCCCCGACTTCGTCAAGGAGACCTGGCCGGCAATACGCAGCTTCCATCGTCTGCGGACCCGCAAGGCAGGCTCCGACCGGTTCATCGAATTCCATCTGGCAGTGGACGACCATATGTCGGTGGGCGAGGCCCATAGTCTGGGAGATGAGATAGTGGTGGCCATAAAAGAGCGGCTGCCGGAGTCGCACGTACACATCCACGTCGAGCCCTGCGCCTACGAGTGCCCGGAGACCTGCGAGACAGGATGCTCCGTGCCCAAGGAGGAGCGGCACAAGAACGGGGTGAGGTGATGGCGGCAGACCCGACGACCGGCCTGCGTCCGGGCCGCGCTCTGATCGAGGCCGCATTCCGCTCCGGCGCGTCGGCGTTGGACGAGACGGCGGGGAAGGAGTTGCTCGCCGCCTACGGCATCCCGGTCCCGCGCGGCGGCATCGCCCGTTCGGCTGAGGAGGCGGTCGCGGTGGCGTCCGGTCTCGGCTACCCCGTGGTGATGAAGGGCTCTGCCGCCGGCTTGCAGCACAAGACCGACGCGGGCCTGGTGCTTCTGGGGATCTCCGACGACACCGAGGTGCGTGAGGGGTACCGGACGCTGGCCGCGCGCGCAGCCGCGGCCCACCTCTCGTTGGACGGCGTTCTCGTTGAGCACATGGTGCAGGGTAAGCGGGAGTTCGTCGTCGGCCTCGTCCGTGATCGCCTGTTCGGGCCGGTGGTGATGTTCGGTCTCGGCGGCATCTTCACGGAGGCCCTGCACGACGTGGCGTTCGCCGTGGCCCCCCTTTCAGCCGAGGACACCGAGGAACTCCTCGATTCCATCGCAGGCAAGGTCCTTCTGGGCCCCTTCCGGGGTAGTCCACCCGTGGACCGGGCGGCCCTGGCCGGTGTCATCCAGGCCGTGGCGCAGATGGGGGAGGACCACCCGGAGATCCGGGAGATAGACGTCAATCCGCTGCTGTTCGACGGCGCCCGGCCGGTGGCGGTCGATGCTCTCATCGCGGTCGGCGAACCGGTGGAGGTCTCCACCCGGCCGCCCGCGGACCTTTCCCGCCTGGATGCCCTGGTGGCGCCAAGGAGCGTCGTGGTGGTCGGTGCGTCTGCGGACACCGACAAGTGGGGCGGCATGCTGGTGGCCAACCTGCGGCTGGGCGGCTTTCCCGGCCCGCTGTATCTGGTGAACCCCAAAGGAGGCACCATCCTGGGGCTGCCGGTCCATACGAGCGTGTCGGAACTGCCGGAAGCTCCGGACCTGGCCGTGGTGGCGGTGGGGGCACCGCTGGTGGACGCGGTCATCGGCGAGTGCGGGCGCAAGGGCGTCCGTGCGGCCGTGGTGGTGTCGGCGGGGTTCTCCGAGACCGGGCCGGAAGGGCGGGCTCTCGAGGACCGGGTGGTCCGCACCGCCGAGAGCCACGGCATGGTGTTGGTGGGCCCAAACTGCATGGGTGTCATCTCCACGCATCACAAACTGTACGCCACGGGCTTCACCCTGCTGCGGCCGGAGCCCGGAGGGGCGAGCATGGTGTCCCAGTCGGGCAACCTGGGCACGCAGCTGCTGGTGGCGGCCGAGCGGCGCCACGGCGGAGTGGCCAAGTTCGTTGGCGTCGGGAACGAGGCCATGATCGACGCGGTGGACTTCATCAACTACCTGCGCAGCGACCCGGAGACCAGCACCATCGTGGCCTACATGGAAGGCTTCGACGACGGCCGCCGGCTGCTCGACGTGGTGCGCGCCACCTCGCCCGAGAAGCCCGTGGTGGTGCTTCGCGGCGGGCTCACCGACTACGGGGCCAAGGCCGCGGCCTCGCGCACGGGCGCTCTCACGTCCTCCAGTGCCGTCTTCAAGGCAGCGGCCCGGCAGTCCGGGATGATCGTCACCACCGATCCCGATGAGTTCACGGACCTTGCCTTCGCCTTGGCTTACATGCCGCTGCCGCCCGGCAAACGGGTGGCGGTGGCCACGATGGGCGGCGGTTGGGGCGTGCTGGTCTCGGACGAGATAGCCCGCTACGGCTTGGAACTTGCCACGTTGACCCTGGAGGTCCGCGAAAGGATAGGCGGGCTGCTGCCGGCATACTGGAGCCACGACAACCCCATCGACCTGGTGGCCACCCTCACTCCAGGGGTGCCCGAAGGGGTGGTGGAGGCCCTGGCCGCCAGCGAGACGGTGGATGCTGTGCTGGTGATGGGCGTCATCGGCTCCATGAGCGAGAGCCGCCGGGCCATGCAGGAGATCGAGAGGGTGAAGCGCTGCGCCGCCGAGGGGACGGTCATGGACGACGGAAATGGCTGCGAGCCTGAGGAGGCCGAGCCGGACTTGAGTGAGCGCGAGCACGTCTTCATCGACCAGATGGCCGCCCTCATGGACCGCTACTGCAAGCCTATTGTGAACGTCTCGTTCAAGCCGATGACCCAGGCAGTGTTTTCCGTCGGCGGGCGCTACTCGACGTTCGTGCTGCCCTCACCTCTTCGCGCGGTGCACATCCTCAGAAAGATGGCCGACTACAGCTTGTTCCTGCATAAGAAGGGGCGGGGCCTGGGCTGCTAGCGGCGCCCGGAGCCGCCTCCCACGGCGCCGCGCTGGGCAGCGCCCTGGTCACTGCGTGGTGTCGGTGCCGCTGGAGGAGTCGGCCTGCCCCAGCCAGGCCTCGTTGCCCGAGCGGGTGAGGGTGGTGCCGAGGGCTGCGCTCAGGCTGGTGAGTCGGCCGAGGATGCTGTCCGCGGTGCTGCCGGTGACCGGCGACGGGATCCCGTACGTGTTGTCCAGGTAGACCGGGACCACTCTCGCGATCGGGGGTCCGGACTTGGAGAGCGTGACGCGCAGCACGAACGATTGGCCGGTGATGCCCGGCCGGTGGTCGAACACGAAGTCGCCCAGACTGTAAGCGATGAGCTTGTCCTTGTAGACCTCGATCCCCTCGATGACATGTGGATGCGAACCGAGGACCAGGTCGGCCCCCGCGTCGATGCACCTGTGAGCCAGCGTGCGCTGGTAGCTCTGGATCTGCGACTGGTACTCGATGCCCCAGTGAAAGAACACCACGACGTACTCAGCCTTCTGTTTCGCCGCTTGGATGGCCTCCACCACCTTGGAACCGTCCCCGATCGTGGCCACGCCGGGATGGTCGGTGCCGGCGGCGAACCCGGGGGCGTACTTGTCGGTGAAGGCGAGCACGGCCACCTTCCCGGCGGGAGAGTCGAGGATGGCGGGAGAGCGGGCGGCGGAGACGTCGGCTCCTGATCCCGCATGGGCGATCCCGGCCTTGTCCAGGCGGGCGATCGTATCCAGGGCCCCGGCGGTGCCGCAATCGACCGCGTGGTTATTGGCCGTGCTCACCAGGTCGATGCCCGCGGACGTGAGTCCATCCATGAGAGCCAAGCGGCTGCGGAACGTGTATTCCTTCCACGCGAACTTGGTGCCCTTGTCCGAGATGGGGCCCTCGAGGTTGACGAAGGCCAGGTCGGCGGCCTTGAGGTAAGGGGCCACGTTGGCCAGGGCCGCGGCGCCCCCATGCGCGTCGATGTACTTGCCTACCATCCGGTCGCCCTGCACGTCTCCGCCGGCGGCCACCGTCAGACTGGGGGCTTCGGTCGTGGAGGTGGTGGACGTGGTCGTAGGCTCGGTCGTGGGCGGCTCAGTGGTGGGCGGGAGGGTGGTGGAAGTCGTGGCGGGCGCCTCGGTGGAGACTGTGGAGGTGGCAGCCACGGTCGCCGACGTGGTGGTCCCGGCCGCCGAAGCTCCGTTCTGCGAGCGCTCCACCACGTAGAGCCCCACCAGGCTGAAGGCGACGATCCACAGCGCCACTGCGGCGACCCGCAGTCGCCGGCCGGCCCTTCTCCGCCCCTCGGGTGTGTCCGCTCCCGCCATGCCAGTGAGTATAATAGCCGAGCCTCCCGCGAGGGAGGCGTCCGTTATGATGGGGGGACTGCACCGCTTACCAAGCGGCGCCATCACGTTCGGAAAGGCGCGGTCGATGCGTCCCGTTGGCAGAGGCAATACAGGCAAACAGGTGGTCGATATCCAGACGCGCCTTGCAGCCCTGGGATACTTCCTGGGGAAAGAGGGCGCCGATGGATTCTTCGGCCCGCACACTGAGAACGCTATCAGGGCGTTCCAGCAGCGGCGTCTGCTCCATGCCGACGGTATTGTCGAGGACAACACCTGGACCGAACTGGTGGAGGCTGGGTACATGCCCGGCGACCGGCTCCTCTACCTGCGGGTGCCGTACATGCGGGGCGACGACGTCCTCTTCCTGCAGCGCCGGCTGGACGAGCTCGGTTTCGAGGGCGGGCCGGTGGACGGCATCTTCTCGCCGCTGCTCGAAGTGGCCGTCACCGAGTTCCAGCGCAATGCCGGCCTGAACGTCGACGGCATCGTCGGCGAGACCACCATCGACCGCCTGCGCCGGCTGCAAAAGGTGGGGGACCCCATCCCCGCCGTCAACATCCCCGATCGCATGGACGGCTACGTGGGCCTCGACTCGTTCCGCGGACTGCGGGTGAGCGTCGACCCGGCTCACGGTGGGCGGGAGCGGGGCTGTCACGGGCCCAACGGCTTCAACGAGAAGGACGCGAACCTTGCCCTCGGCACGAGACTGGCAGCGCTCCTCCGCGAGGCGGGCGCCGAGGTCTTGCTCGTCCGGGAGACCGACGTCAACCTGCCGCTGTACGAGCGCACGGATGCCGCCAACGTGTGGGAACCCCACATCCACATCTGCATCCACCACGCCTACGCGTCTTCGCCCAGGGCCCAGGGAGCCGCCTCCTACTACTTCGCGAATTCCGTATATCTCTCGAAAGCGGGCAAGCGTCTGGCCGGCTACATCGTGGACGCTCTCACCCGGGGGCTGGGACGGGTGGACCTACACACTCACGGCCGCAACTATGCCTGCCTGCGGGAAGTGAAGCCACTTTCGGTGATGGTGGAACCGGGCTTCTTGAGCAATCCCGACGAGGCGCGCGAGCTCTGCCAGGGTGAGGTCCTGTCGCGGGAAGCCGAGGCGATCATGCGGGGCGTAGAGGCGTATCTAGCCCGTCTGTGAGCCGCCAGATGCGCCGCGCCGATCCGGCCGGCGCTCCTCCTGTCTGAACGCAACCTTGCCGCTGCTGGCCTGCCCAGCGAGGAGTTTGCTATAGTGTTGCGAACTCAAGAGGGGGCGGTCTCGAGCACTGCTCAGGTCCGGAAGAACGGTCGAGGAGGCACCGACATTACCGGCAAGGCGAGTGGCATCGGGCGGTATTTCATCCGGCTTATCCCATTCCTGGTAGCGTGCGTGGTCATCGCCGTGGCGTCAGTAGGTGTGGCCTGGGCGAGCACTCCCTCCATCAACACAGCCAAGAGTCAAGCGGATACTCTCCGGGCGCAGATCGACGACTTGGACGCCAAGGTCGAAGCGGCTGTGGAAGACTACGACACCGCCAACGCCAAGCTGGCTGACACGAAAGCGGCCGCCACCGACAACGAGCAGAAGCTCACCGTGGCCGAGCAGGATCTTGCCAAGGCCCAGGGGCAGCTCAGCGACCGCATCGTCGAGATCTACAAGGAAGGCCACCTGGGGGCACTCGACACCCTGGTGGGGTCCACGTCGTTCTCCGACCTCGTGAACCGGCTGAGCCTCCTCGAGCGGCTTAGCCAGCAGGACCGCGAACTGGTGGCGCAGGTCACTGATTACCGCAAAGAGGTAAGCGACCGCAAGGCGGAACTCCAGACACAGATCGCCGATCAGACGGCGTACGCGCAGCAGGCGGCGAAGGCCGAGAAGAACGTGAAAGCCCAGCTCGACGCCAAGAAGAATGCGCTCAAGGGCAAGGAAGCCCAGGTGGCGGCCCTCGAGGCGGCGGACGCGCTGGCGCAGGCCAAGCTGGCCGCCGAAGCGAAGGCGGCCGCGGAGGCCGCTCAGAAGGCCCGGGACGCTGCCAAGTCCACCACCACGACTACCGCGACCACCACGACTCACAGGACCACCACTACCGCTGGTCATGGCGGGAACACCGGTACCACGGGCAGGACCACCACGACCACGGTCAGACATACGACCACCACCAGGAAGACCACCACGACCACGGACGCCCCGTCCTCGGGCGGCGGTACCACCGGCGACGATGTGGTCACGTACGCTCTCACGTTCCTGGGCACCCCGTACGTGTGGGCAGGGTCCTCCCCTTCCGGTTTCGACTGTTCCGGCTTCACGATGTACGTATACAGGCACTTCGGTATCTCGCTGCCGCACTCGAGCAGCATCCAGTCCACGATGGGGACGGCCGTTGCCCGCGCCGACCTGCAGCCGGGCGACCTGGTGTTCTTCTTCAGCCCCGTCCATCATGTGGGTATCTACATCGGAGGCGGTAAGATGGTGGACGCCGCAGGCACCGGCAAGGGCGTGCGCATCGACTACCTGTGGAGCTCGTACAACCACGGGCAGCGGATACTGCACTAAGCACCGCCCCCCCGTCAACCTCGACCAGCCGGACTCCGCGAATGACAGCCATCGACGTCTACTATCACCCGCTGTTCCTCGAGCACGAGACCGGCGACCATCCTGAGAACAAGGAGAGGCTCGTCGCCGCGACGCACGCCCTTTTGGACAGCGGCCTCGAGTTGGAGTGGGTCACGCCCGTGCCGGCCTCCGTGGAAGCGATCGCCCGGGTGCACGACCCCGCCTACATCGAGTCAGTGCGGGAGATGGCAGAACGTGGAGGCGGTTGGCTGGACGCCGATACCAGCGTATCGCTCAAGTCCTACGAGGCGGCGCTGCTGGCCGCGGGCGCAGGACTCATGGCAGTCGACAAGGCCCTGCAGACAGGCGAGAAGGCCTTCCTGCTGGTGCGGCCCCCCGGCCACCACGCCTGCCCCAACAAGGGCATGGGGTTCTGCCTGTTCAACAACGTCGCCGTCGCGGCCGCGTACGCGCTCGCGGAGAAGGGGCTGGAGCGGGTGCTCATCGTCGATTGGGACGTGCACCACGGCAATGGCACCCAGGCCATGTTCTATAAGGAGCCGCGGGTGCTCTTCTTCAGCACCCACGAGGCCGGCCACTACCCGGGTACGGGCAAGACCGTCGAGACGGGCGCGGATGTGGCAGCCGGCACCACCATCAACGTGCCGCTCATGGCCGGCGACGGCGACGGCGCCGTGCAGCAGGCCTTCGATACGCTGCTGGCCCCTGTGGTGAGCTTCTTCAAGCCGGAGCTCATCCTGGTGTCCGCAGGGTTCGACCCGCAGGCCGGCGACCCCTTGGGCGATCTGACGTTCTCTCAGACCTCGTTCCAGTGGATGGCTGCGCGCCTCGTCAGGATGGCTGAGGAGACGGGCGCCGCCGGCCCGCTCTGCTTCCTGGAGGGCGGCTACTCGCCCCAGATGATGGCCGGCTCGGTGGTGGCCACCGTGCGCGGACTGGGAGGGGAGATGCCCGAGTTCGCACCGGCGGTGTCCGCCGACGAGAAGGCCGACGTGCGCGAGGCCCTGGAAGAGGTCAAGCCCTACTGGAAAGGCGCCTTCTGACGCTCCGCCAAGGGGCGACGCGGCGCAAATAGCGCTGCTATTTCGCTCAAGTCACAGACCGTTTTCTCCGATGCAGTAGGAGAGGACGGGTTACGCCCTCGTTGTACGCCGCAGTGCGGTCCGGAGGGTCTCATGAAGAACATCGACGAGTTGCTGCTGCAGGTGAAGGAGGCCGGCGCCTCCGACCTGCACCTCAAAGTCGGCAGCCCGCCCGTTATCAGGGTGGACGGCGAACTGACGGAACTCGACGAGCCCACCTGCTCTCCCGAGGACACCAAGGACTACGCGGCCTCGCTCATGAGCGAGAAGCAGATCCGGCGCTTCAGCGAGACCAACGAGATCGACTTCGCCTACAGCGCCCCCAACAGCGGCCGGTATCGTGTGAACGTCTACCGGCAACGCGGCACCATCTCCATCGCGATGCGCCACGTCGTCACCCGGGTGCCCAACTTCAGCGAGTTGAACCTACCTCCCGTGGTGCAACAACTGGCCCTCGAGCCGCGCGGCATGGTCCTGGTCACCGGCACCACCGGCTCGGGCAAGACCACCACGCTGGCCTCCATGATCGACCACATCAATCGGAACCTCCGCCGGCACATCGTGACCGTCGAGGACCCCATCGAGATCCTGCACAGCGATATCAAGTGCATCATCAACCAGCGGGAGATCGGCCTCGATACCGAGAACTACGCCACGGCGCTCAAGTACGTGCTGCGGCAGGACCCCGACATCATCCTCATCGGCGAGATGCGCGACCAGGAGACGGTCCGCACCGCGCTCACGGCCGCCCAGACCGGGCACTTCGTGCTCAGCACCCTGCACACCATCGACGTGTCCGAAACGGTCAACCGTATCATCGACTTCTTCCCGCTCTACCAGCAGAAGCAGGTGCGCATCATGCTGGCGGGCTCGCTGCGCGGGATCATCTCCCAGCGCCTGCTGGTGCGGGGCGACGGCAAGGGTAGGGTGCCGGCTGTGGAGGTCATGGCCCTGACCGGGCGCATCCGCGACATGATCCTCGACCCCGGGCAGACCCACAACATCAAGACCGCCATGCAGGAAGGCGACTTCTACGGCATGCAGACATTCGACCAAAGCCTGCTGACCCTGTACGAGAAGGGCTTCGTAAGCTTGGCCGACGCCCAACTGGTGGCCAGCAGCCCGCACGATTTCCGGCTGCTTGTGCAGTCGCACGGGCACGCGATGCCGGTCGCGGTCTAGTTCCGGTCTCGTTCAAACCATGTCCTATGCACGCATGCGTTTCTTCTTGCCGCACAACTCACAGCGGTATACCAGTATCCTGCGCGGCCCAGCGGTGAATGCGCCTCCAGCGAACGGTTCAACGTCGACATTCTCGTAAGTCTTGATCAAGACGTAGCTGTGCTCGCAGTGCCCGCGCTGCTTCACCTTCGACCATAGCTCCCCGTACGCTATTGTCCCCTCCCAGCCGGCAACGGCTGTGGCTACGAACGGGCCGGCCTGCGGCGCTCCTCGCCGGGCCTTCTCTCAGGTCTCTCGCGGATGCTCGGGCGCGGCTTCTCCTTGTGACCGAACCCGACCTGCCAGTTGATGAGCCCGGAGATCAGCGTGACGAACGCCGCTGCGAGGAGCACGTTGAGGAAGCCCAAGGTGCTGACGTCGGCACCCACCCAGACGAACAACTGCAGGATCAAAACGTTCACGAGGACGGTGAGGACCGTGGTGACGGCCGCACGCAGGGGCCTGCTCTTGCCCCGATGCAGCGGCCGGATGAAGCTGTCGCCGAAGCCAAGGATGACGGCCGCCAGGACCGCCGGCCAGGTCTTGGCGAAGTGGAAGCGCTCGTGCAGCAGCGAGTCCACCAGGTAGAGGGCGAGGAAGATGGCGATGCCGTTCGCGAGCCACCGAAGCCAGAACTTCACGAGGTACCTCCGTCGCCGGGCCGCGCTTCTCCGCCGCTTTCGTAGCGAGCGGCCAGCGCGGCCGCGAGTTCTCTGATCCTATCCCGGGCGGACCGGGGGCGTTCCAGCACCGCCTCGCCCAGAAAGCGGACGACGTCGTACGCCATCCAACCTTCGTCGGCGTAGGGGATACGGGCCTCCAGCCTGCCGTCGGGGAGGACGATGGATTCTACCCCGCGGTCTTCCAGGTGCCGCAGCCAGCGGGGTTGGAAACGGACGATGGCCCAGCTGGCCACCTCTCCGGGGATGAACGCCTGCCCGCTGCGGCCCGACGCGAGGTCGACCTCCGGGCGGGGCGTGAACGTGTCGCCGGTCAGATGCGCCGAGCGGACACGCTCGAGCTTGAAGGTCCGCTGCGCTTTGGCCTGCAGGCAGTAGCCCTCCAGATACCAGGCCTCTTGGCGGAACAGCAGATATGGCTCCACCCGCCTTTTGGTGACCTCCAGGCGCCCCTTGGTGAGGTACTCCAGCTCCAGCACCCGGTGGTCACTGATGCCCTGCCTGATGGCCTCGATGATGTCCTGGTTCTGAGGCACGCCGTCGTCCAGAACCACTGCCGAGCCTTCCGGCGAGCCGCCCACCAGGCCGGCGATCTTGCGCCGGATGGGGGTCAGCGACTCCAGCCCGGGAACCGTGAACGCGTCGCCCAGCAGGTCGAGGGCCAGCAAGAGCGCCCGGGCCATGAGAGGGGAGAGGCGGGCAGGCCGGGAGAAGGTATCTGCCATGACGTCGGGGGTCACCCGGATCCCCTGGCGCTCGGCTTCCGCCATGAGCGCGTAGGTACCCCCGCCGAAGTTGACCAGGTTGACGAGGGAGAGGTCTTCCTCGAGCTCCGCCCGACTGAGGCCCAGGTCGTGCTCCACGACCGCCCAGGGGATCAACGCAGGCCGGGAGGGACCCACCAGGTAGTGAAGCAAAGCCACCGCTCGGGCCAGGTGCTCGGCGGCTATGGGTTGGGCGCCGTCACCGGCCGGCTTGGTCGAGGACGGGCGGGGAGGGCCGGCGGGTGCAGACGCGGCGGTGGAAACCACCGGTGCTTCTGGCTCCCCAGTGTGAACGCGCACTACCGCGCGCAGGCCTTCCGCCAGCCGGTCGCGAAGCTCGGGCGGCCCCAGCAGTTCGGCGCAGCCGCCGAGACCGGCCACCCAGGAGATAAGCACGCCGGCATCGGCGTAGGGTACTTCGAAGCGGGTGCAGGTGTCGTCTATCGGCGGGAGCGGACGGACGTGCGGAGCCAGGCGCTCCACGTACCACGCCATGTCGTCACCGACGCTCACGGTAGCCGTGCCGGTGACAGGTCCCAGCAGCCAGGGAGGCCGGGCGCGGTACGCAGCGGGGTCGTAGTCGGCGGGAACGTAGAAGTCCCGGGCCTTTTCGGTGAGGTAGCGGACCTGGCCGATGATCCGCGTCACTCTGAAGGTGCGTACCGCGTCGCGCAAGTGGTCCCGGCCCACCACGTACCAGTGCCCCGTCATGAAGAACAGGCTGTACGGGTCGACGGTCCGGTCGAGCGGTGGGCTGGCGGGTTCAGCTCCGGGGTACGAGAAGCACACGGTCCGGCCGCGGGCCACTGCGTCCTCCAGCCGGGCCAACTGCTTGCCGGCCTTGCGGGCGTCCTCGTCGGGGGCCAGCGCCACTGGCAACAGCCCGAACTGCTCCGCCAGTTCGTCCTGGCGTCCATGGCAGATCGCAGTGAGAGCCAGGCGGAGAGGCCGGGCATAGGCAAAGCGGCCGTCCAGCGCCGCCAGGGCCATCGACAGGGCGGTCAGCTCCTCCGGGGTGAGATCAACCTCGGGCAGGCGGAAATCCTCCTCGCGGAGAAGATAGAGCTGCGTCTCGCCCGCGTCGGCGGCGTCGGAACCGGCGAGCACCCTGATCTCGATGCCGGCCTTCGCCAGATCGTGCCGGTCGCCGTTGAAGCGCCGGGTGAAGGTGTCGTCGCTCATGCCCCAGTACCCCTCCACCGACTCCTGGATCTCCCTTGCGGTGAACGGGCGCGGCTTGCTGAGAAGGAAAGAGAGGAGTGAGAGTTGCCGAATGAGTTTTTCTTCGTCCCGGCTCATGCGGTAAGACTAGCAGCCTTCCGCGCGCACCGCCGCCTTCCTGTCCGGCGGCGCCTTTACAATGTCCTCATGAACGACATCACCGGCACAGGTCTCAGCCTCGTCCTCGGCCCCGCCAACTCGGGCAAGCTGGGGCGGGTGCTGCAGTGGTGGGAGGAGCGGCAGGAACGCAAGCCTCTCATCGTCGTCCCTACCATGCCCGACGCCCGCTCGCTATCGGTGGAGATGGCCCAGCGCCGGGGCGCCCTGGTCGGCCAGTCGCCTGCCACCACGTTCGATGGGCTGGTCCGGGAGTTGCTCGGGCGTTCCCCGAAGTACGTGGGAGCGTTCGAGCGGTCGCTCATCGTGAGCCACCTGTTGCGCGAGGAACCTCCGCGGGCGCCCGGCTTCTCCGCACGCTTCCCGGGCATGGCCGGCGTGGTCTCGACTCTCTTGCAGCAACTGGGCGACAGTGGGCGATCCTCCGAGGAGATCTCCCGCTTGCTGGACCGCTGGGCCTCGGTCGATGCCGGCTCCGCTGCGCTGGCTGCCGATATCGAGCGGTTGCTGAACGGCTACGCCGTACTGCGTGACAGGCTGGGGCTGTCCGACCGCTCGGGCGCGATGCGCGAGGCGCTTGCGGCTGCCGAACGGTGGAGCCGCCCGCTGGCGCTCTATGGCTTCACGTCGTTCACGTTCGCGCAGCGGCGCCTGGTGGAGGCTCTCGCGGGTGTCGCCGAGGTCCTCCTCGTCTTGGACTACGAGAGCTCCCGAGGTCGGGGCCTCACCAACCGGTCGGAGTTCGCCGACTGGGCGGAGCTGGCCGGGCCTCGGGTGGAGGAGTTGCCGGCTCAATCCGCCTATATGTCCCGTTCTGTCGCCTTCTTGGAGCGGCACTTCATGGGCGACGCGCCTTCAGACGACCCGCCGCTGGCCTGGGAAGGCGGGGAAGCGGGGGGCGTGCGCTTCTTGCTGGCTTCCGGACAGCGCAACGAGGCCGAACTCGCGGCGCAGGAGGTGGCCGGTCTTATCCGGGACGGGGTCAGCCCCGGCGACATCGGGGTCATCGTTCGGAGCACCAAGACGTGGGGCACGTTGCTCGAGGATGTCTTCTCCTCCTGCGCCATCCCCTGCGAGGTCGACGAGAGGGAGGCGCTCGGGGAGACGGGATTGGGGCACGCCTTCCTTGCAGGGGTGCGCGGCGTGGCCGCGGACGACACCGATGCCGTGCTCGACTACCTGCGGGGGCCGTTCAGCGCGCTTACCCTGGAGCAGGCGGCCGACGTGGAACTCGACTACCTGAGTGGCACGACCCGGGGAGTGCGGGCGCTGGCCCAGGGTGCCGGAGGCGTGGCGGAACGCGCGCTCGGCCATCTGGCCGGAGTGGTGGCGAGACGCGACGGCGAGGTCTTCGTCGACCTCGACGCCGCTCGGAGAGCAACTGCCCACATGCTCGAGAATTGCCTCATGGGCTTCGCCGCGGCTGTCGGGGATCCGGCTTGCCCTCGTACGGCCACTGAGGATGCCGGTTCGGACGCTCGTGCAGCCAGAGCCTTGGACGGCGCCCTGCTCGAGCTGGCCGCCTTCCGGGAGGAAGACGCGCTGCCCGAGGGTCTGCTGCGTATGGACGTACTCCTTCCCGCCCTCGGTCGTCTCGCAGTCGCCGGAGGGCCTTCTGGGTCCGGCGGAGCGGTCCAAGTGCTCACTGCTCACCGGGCGCGGGCGCGCCGGTTCCAGGCGGTGCTGGTCCTGGGATTGGTCGAGAGCGAGTTCCCGCGCCGGGGAGGCGCTCCGGCCTTGCTGACGGCCGCGCAGCGCGCCCGCCTCGAAGCCATCGGCGGGGCATTATTCCCGCCCGACGTCGACGAGGAGGAGGCGCTCTTCGTGCGAGCGATGTCCCGGGCGTCCACGTTTCTGTTCCTGAGTGCCCGGGATGCGGACGACGCGGGTGGGTACGCGGGCCAGTCCTACTACTGGTCGCACTGCAAGAGTCTACTGTGCGTTGGCGACGGCGAGGTCGTGCGCCGGACGCTCGCCGACCAGGTGTACCGGCCCGAGCAGGCCCCCTCGCTGCGTCAATACCTGCGGACGTGCGCTTCCGGCCGGCTCGCGCCGCATGACGCGTGCGGCATCGACTCGTTCCGGCCGCCGGCCTGGAGGCGCCGCGGAGGGTTGGCCGGGCTCGAGTCTCCGCAGGTGCTCGCTGAATTGGCAGCCGTCGGCTGTTTCTCGCCCTCGGCCCTCGAGAGCTACCTGAGCTGTCCTTTCGCCTGGTTCGTCGAGAGGGTCATCGGCGCCGAGGACATGGAGACCCTTGTCGACAACCGCTTGGCCGGCGATCTGCTGCACCAGGTCCTGCGCGACACGCTTCGCGAACTCAGCGCCAGGGAAGCCCTGCCGTTGCGGGAGGAGCATCTGGGGCTGGCCAACAGCGTAGCCGCCGGCCTCATCCAGCGGGCCGTGCAGAGCGATGAGTGCCCCGGGACGGCGGCGGAGCGCCGGGTGGTGGAGTGGCGCGTCAAGCGCTGGGCAGCCGAGGTCTTCAGGATGGAGGTGGCTGCGGACAGCGTGCTCCTTGCCGCCGAGACCGAACTGGCCGTCGGCGGAACCGACGGCGTCGACGTGGATGGCCTGTGCCTCAAGGGCCGCATCGACCGAGTCGACCACTCTCCGGCCGGGGACGTCTTCATCGTCGACTACAAGAGCGGCGAGCTTGCCTCCAAGAACAAGATCGGCACCAAGGGAGCTCTGCAATTGCCCCTCTACATGCTGGCTCTCGGCGCAGAGCGCCCGGATGTGAGGGTCATGGGCGGCGCTTACCTCTCACCTAAGGAGGGCAAACGCTCCGGAATAGTAGCCGCGGGCTGTGAGGATCTGCTGGGATCCGTGGGCGACACCTGCGCTGTCACCGACGAGGATGCCTTCCGAGAACTGCTCGACCGGAGCCTCGACCTGGCCAAGAAGGCCGCGGGTGGTATCCGTCGCGGGGATATCGCCCCGCTTGCGGGCCGCACGTGTCCCGGTTGGTGCCGGCTCGGGTCGCTCTGCCGCGCGAAAAAGGGGTCGGGGAGATGGTGAGCTATCGCGACGAGGTGTCATTGTCTCCGGCTCAACGGGAGGTCTTGTTCGACCCGGCCTCGCACACACTGGTCGCGGCCGGGGCAGGCAGCGGCAAGACCCGCCTGCTCGTGGCCTACTTCGTGCACGCTCTCCTCGACTTGGGCCTGGAGCTGGAGGATCTCGCCGCGGTGACGTTCACCCGCAAGGCCGGGTCCGAGCTCGCCGAAAAGATCAGGCAGGAGCTCATCCGCTGCGACCGCCCCGATCTCGCCCGGCGCATCGACTCCGCAGCCATCGGCACCATCCACGGTCTCTGCAGGCGCCTGCTCGCCGCTGAGTCCCTTGCGGCGGGCGTCGACCCCTCCTTCGGCGTCCTGGAAGCGGATACCGAAAGCCTCGTCCGGGAGGAAGTGTTCGCGAAGGCCTGGAGCCGGGCCGTGGAGGAGGCTACGGAGGACGAACTGCGAGTCCTCGCCAGCCGGGAGGGCACCATGAGCGAACTCGTGCTCTCGCTCTACGATCGGTTGCGCGGCATGGGACAGGCCGTTCCTCGCGTCATCATCGCCGGTAGTCCGTCGGCTCCCGGGGCGCGGGAAGAGCTGATAGGGCTCTGCGACGAAGCGCTCAGGCAGGGGTATCAGACCGCCAAGATCGGCCCCGATTTGCAGAAGAGCCTGGGCAGGATCACGGCGTGCCGGCAGTGGCTGGAGCGGGTGGCGACGGTGGCGGAGGCCGACCTCAGGGTCGGCGACACATCCGGGTTCTTCCCTTCCATGGTCACGAGATCGGCAAAGTCGTACCTTGAGCCCGTCCGCGACTCCCTCATCCGCTACCGGCAGGCGCTGGCCGAGCACGAGCTGAAGCGGCTTGTGGATGTCGTCAACAAGCTGCTGTCCGTGTTCCACGAGCAGTATGAGGCGTACAAAGAGTCACGGGGGGTGTTGGACTTCTCCGATCTGGAGTTGCGTGCGGGAGCGATGCTTCGCGGCGGTGCGGCCGGTCCCGTCTCGGGCGGCCCCGTTCTCGCCTCTCACGTGCTGGTGGACGAGTTCCAGGACACCAACGAGGTGCAATGCGCCATCATCAACGGCCTTCGCCCGGAGCGCCTGCTCATGGTGGGGGACGCGAGACAGAGCATCTACAGCTTCCGGGGCGCGGATGTGGAAGTGTTCCTGGCCCGAGTCCGGGACGAGGGCATCAACCAGTTCCGTCTCGACACCAACTACCGCAGCCGGCCTGAGGTCTTGACCTTCGTCAACCACCTGTTCTCCCGCCCGTCCTTCTTCGAGGACAGGTTCAGTCCTCTGCTCGCCGGCCGGAAGTTCGGCGCTGGCGACGGCTCCGACGACCCTCGCGGCGAGGTCGGGCCGACGGAGATCCTGGTGGTCGAACGGACGGCCGCCGAGGGGGAGGAGGACGAGTTAGCCAAGCAGCAGGCTGAGGCGTACGTGGTGGCTGATCGCATCCGGCGGCTGGTCGACGAGCAGGGCTGGCACCGGTCCGACATCGTCGTCCTGTTGCCGCAACTCACCGAGGTCAACCAGTACCAGGACGCGCTGTTCGCCCGAGGGCTGGACGTGTATGTGGTGCGCGGCAAGGGCTACTACTCCCAGGACGAGGTGGCCGACGTATCCGCGCTTCTACGGCTGCTCCTCAATCCTAACGACGATCTGGCTCTCCTCACGGTGCTGCGATCGCCCCTGGCCGCGGTCTCTGACGACTGTCTGTATCTGCTGGGGCGGGCTTCGCGCGCGCGGCGAAGCCGGTCGCTGTGGCAGGTCATCCGCGATGGGTCGGCCGCCGACCGTATCGAGGCGGCGGACAGGGAGCGGCTACAGGCTCTTCTGGACCGTCTGGAAAGGGTGCGCGAGAGGGTCGGCCGGCCGGGACTCTCCAGGCTGATCGACGAAGTCCTCACCGCGTGCGACTACGACCTATGCCTGCTGGCGGCGCCGCATGGCAAGCGCCGGTTTGCGAACGTGCGCAAGCTCATGCGGATGGCCGCCGACTTCGAGGACCTCGAGGGCCCCGACCTCAAGGGTTTCGTCACGCTCATCGAATCCCTGGGCGATATGGGGGACGACGAGGGCAACGCTCCCAGCCTGGCCGAAGGGGAGGATGTCGTCAGGGTCATGACCGTGCACCAAGCCAAAGGGCTCGAGTTCCCCGTGGTGGTGCTCGCCGGGCTCTGCTCGGACGCCCGCGGGTACAGGGCGCCCGAGATCATGGTGGGCGGCGACGGCCGTATGGCGGCGCGGGTGAAAGTGCCGTCGAGCAGTCCCGACCACCCCAGCTGGGGGCCGGCGGACGCCATCATCGAAGAACAGCAGCGGCGCAAGGCCGAGGAAGACGTACGGCTGCTGTACGTTGCCATGACCCGCGCGCGCGACCTGCTTATCCTCGTCGGCTCGCGGAAGGCCGAAGACAAACTTGAGGGTTCCCGCATCGGCAGGATCGTCGCGGCTCTCGGGCAGGACCCTCCGCCGGCCCCCGGCGTCAGCGTTCCGCTGGACGACATCCACGCGCTGGCCATGGGTGTGGCGCCGGTGCCGGTGGCCGACGATGAGAGTGCATCACCCGGAACGTCCGTCGCCGGGGAGATCCGTGTCGCCGCGCCCCCTTGCCTCCTGGACCTGGCCGTGCACGGTATCGCCACGCGGCAAGTCAGCTTCTCGGCGTTGGCGGCATACGATCGTTGTCCGCGACGGTTCTATCTGGAGAGGGTGTTGGGCCTGGGAGCGACCCTGCCGCTTTCGGTGGCGCATCCTTCCACCGATCCGGAGGCAGCCGAACCGGGGGTCATGTCTCCGGAGGAAGCGCGCTTGGATGACGTCGAGAGCCAGAGCGGAGTCAATGCAGGCATCCTTGTGCATGCGCTACTGGAGGGACTCGACCTGGCCGGCGGCCGGCCTGCAGGCGCCGATCTGCGGGTCCAGGCGGCAGGCATAGCGGCGGAGAAAGGCTTGAAGGTACCGGAGGAGGTGATCGAGCGCGCCGCCGCCCTTGCGGCAGCCTTTTGGGAGCACCCCTTAGCCGGCACCCCCGAGGCCGGGCGCGCTCTCCGCGAAGCCCCGTTCTTCTTCGTCCAGGATGGCATCGCGGTCGGCGGCGTGATGGACCTCCTCATCCAAGACGGGCATCGCTGGCTGGTCGCGGACTACAAGTCCAACGCCCTCCGCGGGCGGTCGCCGGCCGAAGTGGCGGAAGGCTACCGTCTTCAGGCGGCGATGTACTGCCTTGCAGCCCTCAAGGCCGGCGCTCCAGCTGTCCGGATGGAGTTCGTGTTCCTCGAACGGCCGGACGAGCCGGTGGCGTTCGAATATCGGCCTGAAGACCTACCGGCGCTACACGAGAGGCTGGAAGGAGCGCTTGCCGGCATCAAGAACGACGATTTCCATCCCCGCACCGGACCGTCCTGCGCGAAGTGCAGCAGGAAAGATGTCTGCGACGCCATGAACAGCCGCCGACTGGTGGTAGAATAGGCGACCGGCGAGGGGGTAGCCCTTCGCAGCGGGGTGTAGCGCAGCCTGGTAGCGCGCATCGTTCGGGACGATGAGGTCCCGGGTTCAAATCCCGGCACCCCGACCATAAAAGAGATGGGCACCTATGGGTGCCCATCAGCGTTCTTGGGGCCGTTCGAGGGGCGCTCCGCCCCGAGTCTATTCCGCGATCCAGATGACCACGAGCACGTGATTGCCGTCCTGGTCAGGCAGCGTTCCCGTGTAATGCGTGGCTTGGTCGGGAGTCACGATCGTGGAGGTGGTGAAGTCCCAGTCCAAGGTGGCCGGCTGTCCGGCTCGGTGCGCCTGCAAGATCGGGAACGAGGCTTTGTGTTCCAGGAGCCGCGCGCAGTTCTCTTTGGTGGCCGCGGGTGGCTCACCTTCCATCGACACCGTGAGTCCCATCGAGGCGCTCATGGAGCGCACCAGGTCTACGAGCTTGGAAGCGTCCTTGCGGGAGAGGTAGATCGCGAAGGTGGGTCCACCCAGCCAGAGCGATCTGTCCACGGGCTGGAGCCCGGTGAACTGGGTGATTTGATCGAGGAGCGAGGTGGCCGCGTCGGAGGACACCGCGTTAGGCGCGGAGGTCACAGTGACCGTGGCGGTCGTGGTGCCTCCAGCCTCAGGCGCGGTCGTGTCCGTGGCGCCTGCCGTCGTCGTGACCGTGGTGCTCGAGGGAGCGGCCGTGGTCTGTTCTGCCGCGGCAGTGGTGACGTTGGCCTGGAAGGCCACGAATGCGGGCGCCTTGACGGTTTGCAGGGCCCTCACCATAGCCTTCGGGTCGTCTGTGGCGGCGAACGTCGCCGTCTGGGTGCTGTAGGTGGGTGAGGCGGCGGCAGCAGTGGTCGTGGTGAGGCCCGCCGCCGCAGTGGTCATAGTGGCGCCGGCGCCGGTGGGGCTGGCCTCTCCCATGGCAGGGGCGGCGGTGGTGGCGGCCGCGGCGACCGTCGTTTGGGTGTTTGAGGCGAACTTGGCGGAGTCGGTCGCGCCGTTGTGCTGTTCGGAACGGACGATCCCGTATGCGACGACCGCGCTCAGCAGTGCGATGACGGCCACGCCGGCCGGGATCCAGTGCCGCAGTTCGCGAAACCAGCCCGGAGTCCGATAGACCTTCTTCTCCTCGACCGGTTTGATCACGGGCTGCTCGCCCGGGGAGGGGAAGATGATCTGCCCGATGGAGCGGTATTCGAGGTCTTCGGGGCTGTCGTCGAGGGCGGTCTCCTGGAGGAAGGAAACGACGTACTGCTGCCTGCGGAGACGGGTGGCGCAGTCGGGACAGCCGGAAAGATGGGCCTCGACCGCGGTTCTTGTGTCGTGGTCGAGCTGCCCATCGAGGTAATCGACGGCTATCTCGGCCCAATCGTCTACGTGTTGATCGCCCCTGATGATCATGCTCCGACTTCCCCTGTTGTACCGTGCGGTGTGACGCCTCCCCGCAAGGCGGGGTTCCTGTCACCCGGGACGTCGTACCCCGCTTTGGTCAATGCCGCCGCCAAAGCCTCCCGCGCCCGGAAGATCCGGGATTTTATGGTGCCCTCTTGTACCCCGAGGATCTCGGCCGCCTCGTCGTACGGGAACCCGAGCAGGTCGCAGAGCACCACCGCAAAACGGAACCCATCGTTCAAGCTCATGAGCGCGTCGCGCAGCGGATCGGACAGGCCGTCGA
>Ga0182021_10001224_pt1 | contig 29248 bp, 32 predicted proteins | sample 612E3MmetaG_FD_120493 | JGI IMG/M metagenome (GOLD analysis project Ga0182021, IMG submission 120493) | Permafrost microbial communities from Stordalen Mire, Sweden - 612E3M metaG (Illumina Assembly) | ecosystem: Environmental > Terrestrial > Soil > Wetlands > Permafrost | place: Sweden...
GGGGTATCGCTGGTTTGGTCTTGCTGCCCAGATGCTTGGCAAAATCCAAAACCAATCTGACTCAGCCCAACAACTAGGAGTAGAACCGCAACTAACATCAGGACCAAAGTCTGTTCCTTTCCCAAGTCAACCGCTAAAATTAATCAATGTAGAACATGCGTTTATGTTTTTGCAAAAAACCTTTAAAACCCCGTTTTCTCTAATCTAAACCAGTAACGAATTCTAAACAGATTCTTCCATAAGGAGATTTTGAATTATGACCGAGACAAACAAAGCTAAACGCACCGAAGTCGTCACTTTAGGCGCAGGATGCTTCTGGTGCACCGAAGCCGTATTCCAGCTCATCCGAGGAGTCGAAAAGGTAGACCCGGGCTACGCTGGAGGAGACTTGCCAAACCCAACTTATGAGCAGGTGTCAACTGGCCGAACTGGACATGTGGAGGTGGCAAACATCACGTTTGACCCTGACGCCATCAGTTTTCGGGAAGTTTTGGAGATTTTCTTTGGCACCCACGACCCCACACAGCTGAACAAGCAAGGAGCAGACGTTGGCGCCCAATATCGCAGTATCATATTCTATCGCACGCAGGAACAGAAAGCAACCGCAGAACAACTAATTGCGGAGTTAACCTCCGAAAAGGTGTACGATAGAGCGATAGTCACGGCGATTGAGCCCCTGAAAGCGTTTTACTTTGCGGAAACCTACCACAAAGACTACTTCAAGAAGCACCCCAAAGAACCATACTGTCAAGTTGTGATTGCCCCAAAAATCGCCAAGCTCCAGAAAACATATTTATCAAAACTAAAATTGCCTTAGCATCCTCTTTGTGAAGGCGTTTACCGTCACATTTCGAACGAAGCAAGAATATAGCAAAGAACCTCTCCAAAAACCTGGAACTAAGTAAGATAAAATTGTAAGCCAACAACGATGCGGATCTGCTTTAGATTTCTTGTTTTCCATTGCCGTTTGCAGTCTCAGTCATTTTCCTAAGGTAACTCTTGATGCAGTCTGGACTTCCATAAACAATCAAACGCCCATCTTTTTCTCGACGGAAACCCAGCTTAGTATCCGTCGCCATCTGCTCCAGCTTCTCCAGCGGCAGGCTCTCTATTGGCTCGACTCTGATCCATTTTTGGTCGCGCGGAATTCCTGCAATCATGCGCATTTCCTCCTTTTCTTTGACTATTGTTATGCAGGAGTCGCAGCTTGCCAAATCCAGCTCTTTCAGCCACTTTTCCACTTTTTCCGTTGGAAACTGGTTGCCTGCTTCCGTAATGACATACGCTTCCACATTGCCCAGGTATTGGTCAATTTTGGGTTCGGTTTCTCCCCCTCCGCGTGCATCTGCTTTCTCGACTTTCATGAGGGTTCTGGCAGATTTTAAATCGGTCAAAACGTTTGCGGGTATTTGAAGCCCTTTTCCTCGGAGTTCCAAAATGATTTCTTCGAGAATTTTGGATTTGGCAATGTGACTCATGCGCAGTTCACCAGAAAAACTATGGCTTCGCATGATTAATAAACTGTGCTTGCCCAAATTGAACCAACCAGCGCAACACATTTCTGTCGGTCCACCATTTTTCTAGTGATCCTGGTTTTGAGGTTTTATTCATGAAGTTATACACGGTTAAATCTGAGGGACTAAGCCACAACAGCTATATGCTTTTTGACGGCGAAGACGCAGCTGTTGTGGATCCTAGACGCGACTGCCAAATTTATATGCACCTGGCACGCAAAAACTGCGCCAAAATATGTTACATCTTCGAAACACATCGGAACGAAGACTACGTTGTAGGTTCTCGTGAACTTCAAAGTCTCTCGAACGCGCAGATTTGCCACAGCAATGCGCTTCCGTTCAAGTACGGTGAACATAGCCTCCAGGACGGAGAAACCCTAAACGTGGGTAGCTTGAAAATCAAGGCAATTAGCACACCGGGCCACACAGATGAATCCCTCTGCTATGCCGTGAGCGACATACAGAAATCGGCTGAGCCGCTGACCCTTTTCACTGGAGACACCCTATTTATTGGGTCCGTTGGCAGAACCGACCTGCAAGGTAAACCTCAGCAGTCAAAGCAAGCTGAAAAACTGTTTGGAAGTTTGCATCAGAAGGTGTTGCTGCTTGGTGAAGACGTGGTTGTTTATCCTGCACATGGTTCAGGCAGCGTTTGCGGCAGCGGAATCGGAGAGCAACCATTTAGCACGCTAGGTTATGAGAAGAAAACCAACCCTTACCTGAAGCTGGAAAAAGAGGCGTTTGTTCAACACTGTTTAGGGCAGGAATTGATTGTTCCAGCATATTTTGCCAAGATGGAAACCTACAATCTGTCGGGTGCTCCGCAACTTCGCGGACTCCCAATACCGAAACCGCTAAGCGTAGCCGAATTCGAAACTGCAATTGCGGAAACGGATTCAGTTGTGGTTGATACCCGACAACCGAACTCTTTCGCAGGATCCCACGTATCTAACTCGTTAAGCATCTGGCTTGGAGGCGGAACCGCCGTTTACCCAGGCTGGATAATAGGCTACGACCAGCGAATCCTGTTCATCGTCGAACGCAAAGCCGACGTCGCACGCGTGTCAAGGCATTTTTGGCGGTTGGGCTTTGACAACGTATATGGGTTTCTATGCAAAGGCGTTGGCGAATGGCAGGAACAAGGGAAACCAATCAGCCACATCAAGACAATTTCCGCAGCCGAATTGCATGCGAACCTGCACCGATATTTAGTTTTGGATGTGCGGGAACCCAGCGAATGGCACGAAGAAGGCATCATCCAAGACGCACAAACGGTTTTCTTTGCAGATTTGCCTCAGAAAGTGGCCCTGCTGAGCCGAAACAAGCGTTACGCTATCATTTGCTCGGTTGGGAAACGGTCAAGTATAGCTGCGAGTATGTTAAAGAGGAAAGATTTTGAGGTAACGAACGTGCTCGGTGGCATGAAGGCTTGGCAAAAACTCGGCTACCCCACAGTAAACGTTAATGAAAACCAAACGCTGCGTTCTGATTTAGAGGACAATTTAGGTTCACACAAAGTTTGCCGGCTCGATAAAATTTGACAAGAAGTAACGAATGGTTTTTGTCTGTCCGCTCACCTTAACCCGTCAAGAGTGATTAGTCTGTGCCTCTGATTTCACCCTTCGACCCATGGCAAAGCAGCATGTGCACATGCCCCCGCAAATTGACTTTTAATCCATACAGCGGTTGCGACCACGGCTGCCTCTACTGCTATGCCAGCAGCTACGTGCAGAATTTTGCGGATTGCCGACCAAAAAAGGACCAGTTATCGGCTTTGAGGCGGGAAGCAGCGAAGCTCAAGGGCGAAATCGTTTCGATTTCAAACTCATCAGATCCGTATCCACGGATGGAAGCAAACGTTGGCTGGACTCGGCTGTGTCTCGAAATCCTCGCTGAAAGTAATTGCAGGATCCAGATTATCACAAAATCCAATATCGTCACACGGGATGATGACATCCTTAGCAAGGTGCCGTCCGCAGTGGCTTTAACCATAACCACCAACGACGACAACCTCGCGAAAATTCTTGAACCAAACGCGCCTTCACCCACAGAGCGAATCCGCGCCGTCCAAGACCTTCTCGCCAAAGGTATCCCTGTCTCCGTCCGCATTGACCCAATCATCCCACTCGTAAACGATCAGCCACAGACCCTCATCGCCACCCTCGCAGACCTCGGCGTCAAACACATCACCAGCTCCACCTACAAGCCTAAACCCGACAACTGGCGCCGCCTCTCTCTGGCTATGCCGGCAATCGCCGAAAAACTTAAGCCTCTTTACTTCCAACAGGGAGAACGCATTGGCGGAAATACATTGTTGCGCAAAGATCTAAGACTCCGACTGCTTTCGAATGTGCGCGATTTGGCGGTTGCGAAAGGTTTGAAGCTTGGGGTTTGCCGCGAAGGATTGCCGCAGTTGAATACGACGGCTTGTGATGGTTCGTGGTTGATTCCGCCCGCTAAGAGGTGACAATGATACCTACACAAACTGCTCGGGTTGTGATACTTGTTGACTTGGACTACTTTTTTGCCCAAATCGAAGAACTCCGCAACCCCAAATTGAAAGGCAAACCTGTTGTTGTCGGCATGTACAGTGGACGTACCGAAACTAGCGGAGCCGTGAGCACCAGCAATTACATAGCCCGCAAATATGGCGTGAAGTCAGGCATCCCGCTGTTTCTTGCTCAGAAACGTTTGGAGGGCAAAGACGCGATTTTTCTGCCCGTTGACTACGATTATTACCAGCAGGTTTCGGACAAAACAATGTCGATTTTGCGTTATTTTGCTGACGCGTTGGAGCAAGGAGGCATAGATGAAGCTTACTTAGACGTGACAAAAAAAACGCATGGAAGCTATGAGGAAGCCGAAACGCTCGTTACCCAGATGAAAGCAGCTGTGAAGAAAGAAGTCGGCGTTACTTTCTCAGTCGGCATCGGACCTAACATGCTCATCGCTAAAATCGCCTCCGACATACACAAACCCGACGGCGTCACCACTGTCCGCCCCGAGCAGGTAGAAGCCTTTCTTCCACCCATGCCCGTCGACGCGCTCTTAGGCGTCGGCAAGAAAACCGTCGCCAAAATGTCGGAAATGGGCATCCAAACCGTCGGAGAACTCGCAAAATATGATATTCAACGTCTCGTGGAGGTTTTCGGCAAGGTCCTGGGCATATACTTCCACAACGCTGCCAACGGAGTCGACAACACGCCCGTGCAAGAAGCGGGAGAAGCGGAATCCATCGGTAGAATGAGCACCCTTAAAGAGAACAACCGCGACCTTGACTTTATCATGCAGAAAATAGATCAACAAATCGAAGAGATTTATGTAGAATTTACTGCAAAGAAAGTCAGCTACCGACAAGTAGGAATATCCGCTGTCATGACCAACCTGTCGGCAAAAAGTCGATCCAAGACACTGGAAAAACCGGCAAAAGATAAAGAAACCATCCGCAAAGCCGCTCGAGAACTATTCGAAAAATACCTTGGCGAAACCAACTTGGAAATCCGCAGAGTCGGAGTCAAAGTGGCAGTCTTCAGCAAAGAAGAACGCCAACAGCAGCAACTAACCAGTTTCTTCACGACCAAAAGCTAGGCTAGCAAACCTTAATTTTTCGCTATACGCCAATTCTAGTGGGGTCCAATTTGTCTTCTAAAAACCCAATAGAGAAAAAGCTGCCTCCTGGGCAGAAACCCATTAAGCGGATTTTGCGGTGGGACATCGACCACCCGGGCATCACGTCGGCTAACCCGAAAATAAAGCTGGAAACATACTCGCTGACGGTTGATGGCGAGGTGGAGAACCCCGTGACGCTGAGTTGGGCGGAGTTTGCTGCGTTGCCGTCGGTGGTTTCGGTGAGCGATTTTCACTGCGTGGAGGGCTGGAGCGTCTTGGATTGCCGATGGGAAGGCTTACGCATCCGCGAAATTGAGCGGCTCGTAAAGCCCAGAGACACCGCCAAAGCAGTAACCTTCGAATGCGCCGATAATTATGCGACTTCGCTTTTTAGGGAAGAACTTGCTGGTGACGACGTGATTTTGGCTTCCAAACTAAACGGGGAACTTCTCGAAGAAGGGTTTGGCTTTCCGGTGCGGCTGATTGTTCCAAGCAAGTACGCGTACAAAAGCGCGCTCTGGGTTACGCATTTGAAGTTCACGCGGGGCAAGGAGTTGGGTTTCTGGGAGCGCCGCGGCTACAATGATAATGCAGATGTCTGGAAAAACCAGCGGTTCAACCGGTAAACGCGCTCCTTCAGCAATTTCGGAACCAAAAAATGCCTTATTCGTATTTTAGAGGTGTACTTTGTATCCATAATATTTATTAAGCGTGATGACTACTCCGTTGTTCCCTAAAAATAAGAGGAGGATTAAAATTGAAACAGGATCAGAAAGCAAAACTTGCCTCATTTACAAACGCATCAGCGAGGGCAAGTAAGAATGCTTCAGTTTTGAGTGAAAACTCAGTCGTGATAACTCTGGAGCAGCGCAAAAGACAAGCAGAAGAACCTATTTACTTAAACCGAATGTAAAAGCGCAGCGGGGACTCAAGGAGTCTTCGCTTCAATTTTTAAGTTCGTTTTCTTGTTGAAATCGTTTTTATATTCAGCCCCGTTTCTTACCGTTGAGGCTGAAATCTTGGAGTTTACCGAAGCAAAAATGGGAAGAGTATTCATTATCAGGCTCTACGACGGCGACCGTATACCTGATGTGCTTGAAGGTTTTGCGAAAAACCAGCGAATCAATAGTGCCCTTTGCTTTTTCCTAGGTGGAGCTAAGGAGAATAGCCGCGTCGTTGTTGGACCCAAAGATGGCAACGCATTCCCGCCCGAAGCCATGTCCACCCTGCTTAAAGGGGTGCACGAGGCATGTGGAGTAGGCACCATTTTCCAGAACGAAGAAGGCAAACCTAAACTACATATGCACGCCGCTTTCGGCAGGCAGCAAGAAACTATCACGGGATGCGTCCGCCTAGGGGTGGATGTGTGGCAAATCGGAGAAGTCATAATCCTCGAATTAACAGACACACCGGCAAAAAGAGCGGTAGATAAGAAAACGGGTTTCGAGTTTCTCAAAGTCTGCTAAGCCAACTCTAAGGTTCCCACAACGCGGAGTTTGCCACCTTCCAAGTACATGAGCACGGCTTTGTCGCCGGGGCGGTAAACCAGTTCCTTTTCCAGAGTCAAAGTCAATGTGGGTTTGCGCCAGTCACCTTCATCGTCGACGGCTTCGATTTTGCTGTTGAGGAATTGCATCCAATGCCCTATGTGCAATACCATTTCAGCCTTGATGGGCGTCTGCCAATACTTTACCAAAGATGCTTTTGCTTTGAAGTTCTTCGATGCCTTAATTATTGGGTCGGTTGTCAAAACCGCGCCTCTATCGACGTCTTCTACCTCGACGTTTTTGAGTGCGAGCCCAACGCGGTCACCTTCAACCGCCGTGTCAAAGTCTTCATCGTGCTTCTGAATAGATCGCACCTGAGCTTTCTTGCCACCTGGGAGCACGTTTAGGGAATCATGTTTTGCGATGCCGCCATTCACGACCACACCTAATACTACGACTCCAACGCCTTTCACGTTAAACGCATGGTCAACAGGGACCGTTCCAGCTGCAGCTGTTGTCGGTTTCTGCTGGGCTGCGTCGATGAGTAGTTTTTCTCGCAGTGCGTTGATGTCGTCTGATAGAAACTCGTATTTTTCGAGGATGGTGCCTTTGATTATGGGGTCAATCTTTTCTTTCGGCAGATAGTTTCGCAGCACGAAGTAGCCGCTGCTTACCCCGCAGCACTGCAACATAACAAGACTTTCTCCTAGCATCGCGTTTAGCTCGTCTACTACGACGACGGCTTTGGTGGCTTCCGACGCCGCGTAGAACAGGGGCGCGAGCCGTTCGGGGTACCGCGTGGGTTCGATGAGGGTGACGGTGTCTTCGCCTTTCTTCAAATTGTAAAGTGTAATGTCTGTGGCTGTTCCTTTTTTGGCTAAACCGCCTGCGTAGCCTGCGACTCCGATGACTGCAACTATCAAGTTACCCATAACTGTGCCTCGTGGACCACGCACGATGAGGCACCTAAAAAGATAAGTCTTATGGAACACCTTCCCAAATTCAATCGCAACCGCAGGAAAAACAAATACGAAAATATTTTGATCATAATAACTATTCATTGCAGAAACGAGAGAGGGGATCGTTGTTAAAGGATTTAGGGCCCAAAACCGTGTTGGAAACATTGACGCGAAAAGCATCTAAACGAAACTCTACTAGAAGCGCATTTTAACACCCAACCAGATAATCTCCATAGACCACCATGACCGACCAACTCGACCCGTTCCTAGCCGCGTTCAGCCGGGAAAGCCGCGAAAACACGCTTTGCCTACGCAAGATGGTCTTCGAAGTTTTCCCAAACGTGACCGAGTCAATCAACAACAAAACGGGCATGATAACCTACAGCTTACCTAAAGAAAGGAACATTTGGGTCTTCGCCATCGCCCTCCACATGAAACACATCAACCTAATCTTCAGCCAAGGGGCAAAACTCCCCGACCCAACAAAAGTGCTTGCTGGCACGGGAAAAGAAGCACGCCATATAAAATTCAAATCCGAAGCCGAAACCCAAAACCCAGCGCTCCGCCAACTTCTCCAAAAAGCCCTCAAACGAGGCTAAAGGGCACAGCAAGCAGGTTCGCTTTATGAAGAGACATTGCCCTCTAAGTTTCGCAAAACATCCATCGCTTTGCCTAATTGCTCCGATAAAGCGGGATCCAATTTCTGTTCTTCATCAATGGGTTTGAGCGGTAGTGATTTTGTCATGCGTATGACTTGGAGTGTTTAGAGTATAACGGTTTTTGTGGGTTACTTCGAAGCTTCGAAGTCGCCGCTGAACAGTCGCCACTTTTAACACTTTGATGTATATTTGCAAGCCACGATGCATGAAAAACGCTGCTTAGCGCTTTTTCAGCCTGCAGGTCCATTTCCGAGTTTGCCTTTTCGTCAATGGCGACGTTTCCCCAAAAACAAGTTTTCTTAGCGCAAACCTTTTGTTGTCATGCACCAATAAGCCGAGGAAGGAGTGCAAGTTGCAGTACAGAATGGTTCCGAAAAACGGAGACAAACTCTCAGCTCTAGGCTTTGGGACTATGCGTCTACCCCAAAAGCGTGGAGGAATCGACGAAGCACGCGCAATCAGCCAAATTCGATATGCAATCGACAACGGTGTCAACTATGTGGATACCGCTGTGCCTTATCATGGGGGAGAAAGCGAAAAAGTACTTGGGAAAGCCCTTCTGGATAGGTATCGGGAAAAAGTAAAAGTTGCGACCAAGCTCCCGCATTTCATGTTGGAAAAAGCTGAAGATATGGATAAAATCCTAAGTATGCAACTGAAAAAACTTCAAACCGATCACATCGACTATTACCTGCTCCACGCGCTTGAAGAGGACGCCTGGAAAAAACTTCAAGGCTTTAACGTGTTAAAATTCCTCGAGAAGGCGAAGGCTGAAGGGAAAATAATCAATACGGGTTTCTCATTTCACGGCTCACGCCCAACCTTCAAAGAAATCATAAACTCAAACGATTGGACCATGTGCCAAATCCAATACAACTTTTTGGATGAGAATTTGCAGGCAGGAACCGAAGGACTGCGATATGCTGCTTCAAAAAACCTCGCCGTTATGATTATGGAGCCTCTAAGAGGCGGATCGCTCGCAGGCAAACTTCCGGGAGAAGTGAAACAAATCTACGATGAAGCGCAAACTAAAAGATCCGCGGCTGAATGGGGTTTGCGGTGGGTTTGGAATCATCCCGAAGTGACGGTTGTCTTGTCTGGCATGAACGACGAGAAGCAAGTTCAAGAAAACATTGCAACAGCCGAAAATGCCCTGCCCAATTCTTTGAGCCAAGACGACTTGGCAGTCATAAACAGAGTTGCTTCCGCGTACAAACGCCTGATGAAAGTGCCCTGCACCGGATGCGCCTATTGCATGCCCTGCCCCAACGGCGTAAACATCCCAGCCAACTTCAACATATACAACCAATACAGCATGTTCGGCAAAAAGCTCTACACGCGGGGAATGTACGCTGTAATGCTGATGGGCTTGGCAAATCGTGACCCATCTGACGCATCACTCTGCAAAAATTGCGGCGCGTGCACTAAAAAATGTCCCCAGCACATACAAATTCCAACTGAACTTAAAGCTGTGAAAAGCAATCTTGGCGGGTTAAGAACAAAGATAATGTTACCCGTAATTAAGAGAATGAATCCCCTTAAGCCAAAACGGGAAAAGTAACCAGCATCTTGTGAAACAGAAGTCCACTAATATGCGCTCATAACCTAAGCTCAAAAGACAACCCGAAGAATAGCGCTATAGCAACCACCCGCTTCCACACAGATAAAGAAAAACAAATGGTAGCCCGTGAGAGATTCGAACTCTCGTCAATGGCTCCAAAGGCCACTATGCTTGACCACTACACCAACGGGCTTCACGCATTGATGCTAGGCTCTAAGGACAGGTTTTTTCCTAATAAGCGTTCTTGCACCACATACCAACATTCCACCACGCAACCTGTCATTACTTGATCAGCCGAGGAGTTTCTTCAAAACAGGCACTCGCTTTAGGGGCAAAATTACCAAAAGACAAATGCCCAGAGTAATCGCCGAAATCAACGGGACCCCGATAATCGAGTTAATTGTATTCCCGTTAATCGTAACGCCCAAATAGCCTTTTTGAAGGGATTCAAGCACCATTTCGTGAAACAGGAATATCGGCAAAGTATTCACGCTGATAACGCTGAGCAGTTTCCCAACTTTGGGGTGACCAACCTTTTCTTTGACGGTCTCCTTCTGAGGGGATTCGCTCTCTGTCGTCAACTTCCCCGTCAGGGCTCCAATCGACGGTTTCTTCACTGTGCTTAACAGCAAAAACAACATGACCGCAGATAGAATCAACGTTGGACTGAGATATTGTTGGAAGAAGTAGGTTTCTGGTCCTCCAATGGAACCGGCCATTATGTAAGTGCCAAACACAGTTAATGCGAATCCAAGGGACATGAGGAGAGCAAGAGTTGAGCGACGAACCTTCACATTCAGGAGATACACCCCTAAAATGTAGTATCCCACATAACCAGGAATGGTCAACACGTTACCGTCCAAATGATAAGGACTTATCAAAGCGAGAACAGGCAAAACAGCTGAACCAGTAAACCACATCACGATGAAGAATTTGAAGAGACTCGGGTCGGAGTGAGCCACCATAACGCGCAGAAACGGCGTCAGAAGGTAGAGGCCGACTAACATGTAGATGTACCAGAACTGGAAATAAGGACCCGTTAAGACGCCTTGGATGACGGCGCCAGCAGTGAACGCTTGATGTTGAACTGCAAAGTCCCAGACAAAGTAGATTGCAGCCCAGAATACAAAGGGTATCCCGATTCGGACCCAGCGTTTCTTGAAAAACTCGCTGAGGCTTTCTTTTTTAGAAGGCTGAAGCAGCAATGCACCTGACAACATCACGAAAATTGGAACTCCGACGCGTCCTATGCTTTGGTAGATGTCAACGGTGACCCAGCGGAAAATCTCAATCGCCAACGCCGTCTGACTCATCATACCCATTGGTTGGTTAGTTAAATCATTGGAGGCATGAAGCAAGATAACACCTAAAATCGCTACAGTTCGAATCAGATCCACAGGAATAGGGAGCTTTCCCTCTCGACTCAAATTCTTCCCCTGACTCAGCTGCCCTTTAATTGGGATATGCTTTTTCCTAAGAAACACCTATGCTAATAAGAGTTAACTCGACGAAAACCCCTTTTCATGGTTCTTTCCAAAGAAAATTCGCATATCAAACATTTAGCTTGTTTACTGGCTGACTCAGCGACTCCGTTTAGTAGACCTAAAATCAGCCAAAACCAGAAATAGACCACAAACCTCCAAGCTTTAAATGCTTTTCCGAGAAGGTTTTTAAGGATGCTTATCATTAGGTGTAAGTGTTCGGGAGTTGTAACACCGAATCTTATTATTAAAACCACAAACCTTTTATATAAGGTCTGTTCCTTTGCTTAAAATGCGTGGGCCGAATATACACTTTTCTCAGCCCTTAACCCAAGGGAATGATGATTCTGTGACGGCTTATCGCAGTGTGGAATGGAGTCGAAATATAACATGAGTCAACAAAAGAAAGAACCCACCAGCACTCATCAGCGCTTAGTCGATAAGTGTCCAGAATGTGGCAGCCAGAACCTCGTTCATGATTATGACACGGGCGAAACCGTGTGTGGAGACTGCGGGCTTGTTCTTTATGAGCAAATGCTTGACAAGGGACCGGAATGGCGCGCTTTTACTCAGGAAGAGAAAGCTTCTCGAAGCCGTGTTGGTGTCCCAACGTCGTATTCAGTTCACGATAAAGGTTTATCGACAGCCATCAGCCAAGTTGACCGCGACGCTTTCGGAAGGAAACTTCCTTTGGCCACTAGACTGCAAATGTGGCGTTTGAGAAAATGGCAAATACGCAGTCGAGTCCACTCATCCATCGACCGAAACTTAGCTCAGGCTATGGCTGAGTTAGATAGGCTTTCCGACAAAGTTTACATCCCACCGCCAATCAAAGAAAAAGCCGCAGTTATTTACCGTAAAGCTCTCGACAAAGGTCTTGTTCGGGGAAGATCCATTGCCGCCATCGCTGCAGCTGCGCTGTACGCTGCCTGTCGTGGAAGCGGAACACCAAGAACACTTCGAGAAATTGCTGAAGCTAGCTTAGTTGACAAGAAAGACGTTGCACGATGCTACCGGTTGTTGCTACGTGAGCTTGACGTTCATATGCCGATTGCTGATCCGCTGACTTATGTGTCCAAGATTGCAGAGAAAACAGGCATATCAGGAAAGACGCAAGGTGCAGCCATAGCAATTCTGCGGGAGGCAAGGCGGAAACGTGCAGCGGCAGGAAAAGACCCGATGGGCTTAGCAGCTGCGGCGCTCTACATTGCTTGCTTGCAGAATAACGAGAAGAAAACTCAGAAAGACATCGCGGAAGCAGCTGGAGTTACCGAAGTTACGGTTCGGAACAGGTACAAGACACTTAAAAAGCAGCTGAGTTTAGAATTGCCCGATTAAACGGGTTATTTCTCTAATTCTTTTGTTTCTTCTTCTGTTTCTTTTTCAAGTTCCATAAAAACGGTGCCCAAGTAGCTGCAGTCTTTGCAGTAGTATTTTTGTGGAGTTAAGAAATAGTCTAGGCTGTTGGATAATTGGAGATTTGGGCTGCCGCATCTTGGGCAGTAGATGTGTTTGGGTTTGCTGTTTTTTATGGATTTGAATATATCGCGCAGGTTGCCTAATGTTTTCATTTTCCAGGACTCAGAACGATGTTTCTTAGTTGTTATTGGCGTTCTATGTTCTCTGCGGGGTAGCCGATTTTGATTAGAAAGTCTCTCACGCGATCGCGGTGGTCACCTTGCAGCATTATTGCACCAGCTTTAGATGTTCCTCCACAAGCACAATAAGCTTTGAGTTTATGTGCCATGTCTGCGAGGTCAGTCGTTTTTTCGTCCATGCCATCAATAACGGTGGTGGGTCTGCCGAATTTCCGTGTTTCAAGGCGTATGCGAATTCTCTGTTGTTCTTTTTCTATTTCGCCACAAACACACAGGTCTTTGGGGAGTCCACAAGTTGTACAAACTTCAGCCATGACAGTTCTCACTTTAGCATTGGAAAAGCGGATATATAAGAGTTTCAAGAATTACGCTTTGTTAGGCGATTTGGTTTGCCTGTTCTTTTCGTTAATTCCTACCGATGTTTAGCGGTTTTTCGGTCTCACAGCTGAAAGGCTTACAAGTCTTTTCGGCTTCCAAAATTCTCTTGAGTAGCAAAAACGAATCGGTGTAGAGTCTTCATGTGAATTTCTCTTTTCTTCCAGAAAAACTAAAAAGGGGAAAAACACTGATGCTCTGTTATTCCTCGGCGTCTCAAAACTGAAACAGATATACCGCTACGAAAAATAAATGCCTGTATCCTCATAAAACTCGAATCAGTTAAAGTGGAATATATTTGGAGCACAAACAAAAGAAATACGTCCTGGCTGCAGCGATCTTACTCGTCATATTGTCAGCCGCTTTCATAAGTGTTCTATTCCTTGACCCATCAGGCAAATTCCACTCCCTTCCGCCTATTCGAGTTGCGTGCGTGGGCGATAGCATAACACAAGGAACCTACTATCCCTCGGACCTCCAAATACTTCTTGGAAAAAATTACGCAGTTAGGAACTACGGAGCCAGCGGAAGAACAGTTTTGTTGAGCGCTGACAAACCATATATGAACGGTTCAGCATTTCAGTATGCAGTAGCTTTCGAACCTCAAATAGTAATTATTATGCTGGGCACTAACGACGCAAACCCAAAGTACTACCCCCAAATTGACAACTTCACCACAGACTACAAAATCTTGATTGCCAGTTTTGAGATTTACAAACCACAAATTTGGCTGGTTCTGCCGCCCCCAATTTTCAACGACAGCATAGGACCAAACGAAGCAAATTTGGTTCAGGGCGTAATTCCACGAATTGCGCAAGTAGCCACTGACCTTAATCTGCCCACAATTAACGTTTATTCACTTTTTGTAGGTCAGCCGCAATACTTTTGGGACGGCGTCCACCCTGGCGACTTAGGAGCCGAAATTATTGCAAAGGCAGTTTACCTAGCGATCTCAAACCGCATAACACCCTAAAAGCCAGTTTTACTCTTGGCAAGAATTCACTCTCGAAGATAACGAATTTTCCGCAAGTTATCCGATGATTCGCTTCAAAAATGGCACTTGCTTCAAGCCCAACACAACGGTTAGACTGATGGATAACACTATAATAGTTAACAAGGGCGTCATAATTGCTGGGTTTAGCGACATTATGGTCAGTGTGAACCCGAACAGGCCAATTTGAAATGCTTCAACCAAAAGCATGTGGAACAAGTAAATCGGCAGGGTGTTTACGCTTACCGTGTGGATCAGTTTTTTTGCAACAGAAGGCAACTTCTCGAAGGATGTTGTTGAGAAAGAAATCAACAGCAAGAATAGAGCTACAGAAGCCGCGATGACGTTTGCGGTTAAGTAGTCATAGAAGTAGTAGGTTTCTGGTCCAGGACTTATCTCCATGAGGGCGCTTGCAATCATAGTCCACGCGAAACCAATAGCCATCAATACAAACAGGCGCCAACGGCGTGGCTTCATTTTTATCTTCGGCAAATAAGCTCCTAGCAAGAAGTAGCCCACCCAACCTGGAAGAACAAACACTTGACTACTCAGGCTGTACCCAAAGACGTATCCTAGGGGAACAATACCTGAACCGACAAACCAGACGACAAGAAACAGCTTCATGATGTTGTCGCTAGCGTAAGCCACGAATACACGCAAAATTGGAGTAAGAAGATAAAGACCGATAAGCATGTAGAGGTACCAAAATGTAACGTATGGTCCCTGCAGCATAGCCAACACGATGTAATTCAGCGAGAAATTTACACCGTCAAATGCAACGAGCCAAACAAGATAGATTGCGCCCCAGAAAATGAAGGGTAAACCGATTCGGGCAAACCGCTTCTTGAAAAACACTTTGAGTGGTTCATTAACTTTGGAGGGTTGAAGCAGCAAATAGCCAGTCAACATAACGAACAGAGGCACACATGGACGCGCAATTGAATTAAAAAAGTCGGTGGTCCACCAAGCCAAATTGACTGAAACTCCAATGGGAACCGAAACCGGTTCTGTAGATATGTGAAGAAGAATAACCAAGAAAATCGCGACGGCGCGAATCAAGTCCACCGGAACGGGGAGGGCTGCTTTAGGGGGCATATTCTCTGCTGGCAAATTCTTGTCTGGTATTGATTCAGCCATGAAGCCCTCAAATCCCAAATCGTTAGGTTGAAAGTTGGAAACAATCAGCCTGAATTTCCTTTTCTAAAGGAAACATTCTCTTATAAGGAATATGCAAAAAAGGCAGGAAATTCGCCGTTGAACGTTTTACGTCAGTATGCTGTCAAACTAATATGAACCGTACTTCTTGTTTTCTGCATCGACTCACTTTCAATCAAATATGATTGCCGAAAGTAAAGTCAACCACATCCGGAAAAGATTAAATCGGCTCCCAGCTAAGTGTAGCGTATGAAGCGTTTTTTGGCTTACCAGAACGAAGAAAACATGGGCTTATTCACCGACCTCTACGAATTAACAATGTGCGCCAGTTACTTCGATAACAAAAAATTTGAACCTGCCACCTTTGATGTGTTCATCCGCAGACTGCCACCCAACCGTTTCTATTTCATGTTTGCTGGGCTGGAGCAGGTTCTCAGCTACTTGGAAAGTGCAAAGTTTACGGACGAGCAAACAGCCTACCTGCGTAAGCAAGGATTCGACGAAAAGTTCTTGGCTTATCTTCGGACCTTCAAGTTTACAGGCGACGTGTACGCCGTCCCCGAAGGATCGATAGTCTTCCCGAATGAACCACTGATTCGGGTAACCGCGCCGATAATTGAAGCCCAACTCATCGAAACTTTCCTACTCAACACTATTAACTTGCAAACTATGATTGCCACAAAAGCCTCCCGAGTGGTGCAGGCAGCGAAAGGCAAGTCCATCATCGAATTTGGGCTGCGCAGGGAACACGGCGTAGACGCAGGAATGAAAGTTGCACGCAGCAGCTACATCGCGGGATGCCAAGGAACAAGCAACGTTCTCGCAGGGATGACGTACGACATCCCAGTTTTCGGAACGATGGCACATAGCTTCATCATGTCATACGAGAAGGAACTAGATGCCTTCCGCGCTTTCGCAAAAACCTTCCCGACAAAATCCACGTTGCTCATCGACACTTACGATGACAGAGCAGGAGCCAAAAAAGCAGCCATCGTCGCAAAAGAATTGGAGAAGAAGGGCTTCAAATTGGTTGGCGTTCGGTTAGACAGCGGAGACTTAGCGGAGACAAGCCAAAAAGTGCGTGCTCTACTAGACGCCGAAGGCTTGGACTATGTTATAATTTTTGCCAGTGGGGATCTGGATGAATACAAAATATCCGAATTGCAGATTGAAGGGGCGAAGATTAACGCGTTTGGGGTTGGAACAAAAATGGGCACTTCTGCAGATTACCCCTACATTGACGTTATCTACAAACTGTGCGAAACTATGAATAGCAAAGGCAAGTTTTCGCCTATAATGAAGCTGAGTAAAGACAAAAACACATTACCTGGAAGAAAACAGGTCTACCGAGTCACCGACGAAAACGGCAACTACGTCAAGGACATCATCGCGTTAGCAAACGAACCACCCAAGGGCGAACCTTTACTTCTTAAAGTCATGGAAAACGGAAAGCTCGTATATTACCTGCCCTCGCTGAAAGACATCAGAGCCGAGGCGGCCGCGAACATAGCCAAACTTCCCGCAAAATACAAGCAACTAACCGACGCCCCTCAATACCCCGTCGAGTTGAGTCAAGCCTTAGAGAATTTGGTTGCGGACCTGAAAAGGAAGATAACCGAAAACGAAATCATGGACCTATCGGTTTGAAAAGGCGCCGCGAAGGCAAGAAACGGAACTGAGTTGGCAAACACTTAAAAGCGTTTTTAGAACTGGGTAAATGCTACTGAGAAGAGCGATCTTATGCAGAATTGTCCAGCAATAGTGGCTGTGGGTCGAACCAAGTTTGGGGAACATTATGGCAAAGAGCCAGAGAAACTGATTGAAGAAGCCTGGCTTGCCGCTTCGCAATCCTGCGGCTTTGAACGCAAAGACCTAGAAGCCTGCTATATGTCAGACTGTTTCCTTCCAATCACTAACAAACTCGGTTTGGAAGAAGGCTTCCTCTCCGAGCTAACTGAACTGCACGTTCCGATGGAGGTCACCCGCTCCGTCAGCGCCGCTCTCTTAACCGCGTGCCACGCTATTCGTGCAGGCATCTACAGCACTGTTCTCGTCGGAGGAATAGAGAAAATGACTGACCGATGGGACAAAATCCGCGACGACCTCATGCTCCTAGAGGACCCATGGAGCTACTACGCTGGATGCACACCCGAATCAAACCACGAATTGATGTTGCGAGCGTACACCAAAAAATACGGAATCCAAGGCGAAAACCTCGAAAAGCTCAACATTGCTCTAGCACAGATTGCGGTCAAAAACCACGCCAACGCAACAAAAAACGAGTACGCCCAATACCAGAGAAAGATAACTGTTGAACAAGTCTTGAGCGCAAGAAAAGCGGCACGAAAGTCGCTTGGACTCTACGATTTCGCCCCCATATCCGACGGCGCATCTGCCCTAATCCTCATGAGCGCTGAGAAAGCAAAGAAACTAACAGACAAACCCATCAATATCTGCGGTGTCGCATCAGCTACAGATTACCTAAATTATCCAGCAAGAGAAGACTTGACTCACTTCGTAGCCACGAAAATCGCCATGAAGAACGCCTCGGAAATGGCCAAAGTAAAACCTGCTGACATACAGATCCTCCAGTTGTACGATCAATCCACTTTTGCCGAAATGATTTCTCTTGAGGATTTGGGTTTCTGCGAGAAGGGAACAGCGTGGAAAAGCATTCACGAAAGCTGCAAAGACTACAAAGGCTACTACGAGTTAGATGGCAAGAAAATTTTCACCAACCTTAACGGCGGCTTAAAAGCAGACGGAAACCCACTTGGAGCCACAGGCGGCGCTCAACTATTCGAAATTTTCAAGCAATTACGCGGCGAGGCAGGCGCAAGGCAAGCAGTCTCAGATAAGGAACCGCAGTTTGGCTGTTCGCTGGAGTTTGAAGGCTTTGGCACCAAAAGCTACGTCTCCATCTTAGGGAGGAACTAGAGTTGAGCAGTGAACCAATAGAGCGCAGAGTATCCTACCTTGGCGACAGGTTGAAAGCAAGCAGATGCCAGATATGCGGCAAGGAATATTTTGAGATCCGAGATTACTGCAGTAACTGCGGGCGCAAAAGCTACATGAAAATGTCCGCCGTTGACCTCTTCTACGAGAAAGGCAAACTGGAACTATGCACCCTCGTGACCGAACCCACGAACAAATTCACGAAGCTCGACAGCTTCGTATACGGTATCGTTTCTTTTCACGGCGGCAAAATCCGCGTGCCCGGTAGAATCACGGACCAAATCATAAAACCGGACCAAGCGGTTGACCTTTCCGCTTTGGAAGGCAGAGAAGTTATTCCGAGGTTCCGCAGGCGGTACAGCGTAAACAAGAGCGATGTTGTTCCCACTATCTCGTTGGCGTTCACTTTGGCAGACGAGTATTACCCGCATCAGGAATATTTGGTTTCTGAGCAAAATAAAGAATACAAATTACCTGGAATCGTGGGCTACGGTGTTTACACTTCAAGGTTCAGAATTAAAGAAGGTGGCATCGAACGCGCCATACCCTTCTTTGATGAAGATTCGATCACTGCTGCGGTGGAAGCGGGAAAAACCGCGCTTGTCCATTCTGGCATAGATAGTTCTAATGTGGGCAAAGTCTACGTTGGCTCCGAATCCAATCCCTACGCCGTCAAGCCCATCGCCTCCAAAGTGGCACAGGTTCTGAAGTTAGGTGAAGAAGACGGAGACGTTCAGGGCGTAGATGCGGTGGACACGGAATTTGCTTGCAAAGCCGCCACAAGCATGCTCAAAGACGCCGCCGCCCTAGTAAGTTACCCAGGTTCAGGCATTCGAAACGCCATGGTCATTGGTGCCGACAACAGCCAAGCGGCTCCTCGAGGCTGCCCAGGAGGCGAATTGGACCTCTTTGTCGGTTACGGAGGAGCAGCATTTGTCCTTGGCAAACACGACGTCATTGCCGAGATTGAGGGCTGGTATTCAGTCACTTCGGATACGCCCGATTTCTGGCGTCGAGACGGCGAACCCTTCCCAATGCATGGCGGCAGATTCACTGGCGACCCTGCCTACTTTAAGCACGTCAGAAAATCTGTTACCAAACTTATGAGTAGAATGAATTTGAAGCCTCAAGACGTTAACTACTTTGTGCCCCATCAGCCTAACCCGGCTTTCCCTGTTAAAGTGGCCAAAGAGCTTGGTTTCAGAGACGAACAGTACACCTGCTCACTTCAAGTGAACAAGTTTGGCAACACTTACAGCGGGTGCTCCCCAGTCGGGTTAGCTGCTGTTCTTGACATCGCCCAACCAGAGGAACGAATCTTGCTTGCAAGCTATGGTTCAGGCGCAGGCAGCGACGCTTACTTGCTCAGGACCACGAGTCAGCTTCTATACAAGAGGAAACGTCAGAAAATTAGCGTGAAAACCTTAACAGAGAACCCATTTGCCCAATTCGTTGACTACACCACGTACCGACGCTTAAAGCAAGGCATGTGACAAAAACTTATTAGGTCCCCGCGTGAAAGTGGTAGGCGGAGCCTAAGCAAATTGTTTGCTACTGACATCCTTAAAGTACTCTATGCACCGCACAAGGTGTTTAAGCAGATCACCCAGAACCCAAAGTACTGGGGTCCACTTCTCATAATCATAATTTTCGCCGCCCTCCAAACAGGACTATACTACTCACAATACACGAGAACCTACTACGAAGAAACCTATCCGCAAACGGCACAAGTTGGTGGCCTAGTAATTAACAGTCAACTAACCGCTTGGACCGACAATCCCGCCTTGTGGGCAACGACTCCAACAGCCTCAGCGACTAGCAATATCGTCGATATAATGAACACGACGTTTTACGGAAACAGCAGCCTCCAATTCGACGTGAGCAACAGCAGCAGCCTATCCATGAAGATAAGTAACCTTAACGGCTCCGTGAACTGCGGACCAGACGGCTTCCCAGACCTATACCTCCAAATAAAAATCGTCCAACCCACAGGAGCACCTTCAAGCGCATCCATTCAACTATACTCGAACACATCCAGCTACTTCCAAACTGACTTAACTTCAATTATCTCCAACGAAACGTCGACTGTTTGGAACAACTTAACGATTCCAGTCGGCCAAGGAACCTGGCAGAGCACGGGTAACCCGAGTTGGACAGATATATCGGGAATCCAGGTGAATCTATCTTATCCTGAAGCCACTAACATGTCGGTTCGAATGGGTGGACTGTTCTTCCGAGGCCAATACGAAACACCCATCGAAACCATCGGCGTTGCAGCATTCACTGCAAGTGTACTTTTCTCGAGTCTATTCACATTCATTATTCAGTGGCTAGCCCTTTCAGTTGTATTCTTTTTGATTGTTAAATATGCCTTGAAAGGAGCCGTAACATGGAAACCAATATTCGTTGCCATAGCGTTTTCCCTCGTGACCTTAGTGGTAGAAACTTTGATACTTTTTGTTGGCACCGCAACTTTGCCTGCTCAAATTCATTACCCCTTCGAGTTCACGTACAGCTTCCAACTGAGCTACACGCCCGATATCGTGTCGATGTTTTCAGCAGCCTCCCAAGCCATATACAACTCAGTTATAGCCGTAGACCTGGCAACGTTGACTACTCTGACAACTATCGTTGCAATCGGAGTGTACGTATGGATCACACTCATAGGCTCAACAATTATCCGCGCAATGACAGAGTTCACATGGACAAAAAGCATCCTCGCATCGGCGGCAAGCGTAATCCTCTCATACGTCATCTTGAGCCTACTCTCAGCAATCGGCTTAGTCTAGCAGCAAGTCAACGGTTTTCCCGTTTTCTTTTTCTTTGTCTCTTAAGAATCAGCGAAGCGGCGAGTTAGCAAGATTTATATGATTGGAGGGCTTTTCTGCAAAGTAACGTCAAACTGTCAGAACCGCAAGTTCTCAAAGACAGACCAACAAGGAGAAGTTAACGTGAAAATAAAAGAGCTACAAACTGGAATGAAACAAGTCGAAGTAGAAGCCGATGTAGTTGACAAAGGCAACCCACGCCAAGTCCAATCCCGATTCGGCAATGAAACCTTAAACGTGGCAGACGCGGTCATCCAAGATGAGTCGGGAAACATAAAGCTGACCCTGTGGAACGAGCAAATTGACCAGGTTAACGTTGGAGACAAAATCAAAATCGAGAACGGCTACGTAACCAGCTTCAAGGGTGAAATCCAGCTAAACGTAGGAAAATTCGGTAAACTCACAGTTCTCTAAACGCCCAAATTTGTTTGGGCTTTTCCATTTCAGAGTCACAGTTTTAACGTGAGGTGATAAAATTATGGTAGAAGATATTGGAGGCGGCAGAGAAGTAGACGAAGGAGGTTTTCGGGAACTACGGGATTTTTCTCCGAAACCAGTTAAAATCGGCGAAGAATACGAAATCGACATCAAAGAGATGAGTCAACGAGGCGAAGGCATAGCTCGCATAGAAGGCTTAGTGGTTTTTGTTCCGCAAGCTAAACTTGGCGATCACGCTCGGATACGGATTACGCGGATAAGCAGGAAATTTGCTGAAGCGGAACTACTTGAGAGGCAGAAGCACGAGGAAAGAGAAACCGGACCCCTTTAGGGGAGCCGATGTTTCTTCACGATTTTTTCTTTAACTTGTTTTTAGTTCATTTAAGAATTGCTTTAGGTCTAGGTTGCTGTTTCCGTTGGCGTCGGCGAGTTTTTGCGTTGCTGGCGGCTTGCTCATGTAGAATGGAACTCGTTTGCTGTACCGTTCTTGGAATGTGGGTTCCAGTTCGTTCTTATAGAAGACGCCTATCGGTATGCGGTCGCCCCATTCCTGTGTTTTCTCCAAGGCTGCCATTTTCTTTTTGAAGTCTTCGTTCCAGTCTTTCACTAGCGGGTCCCAGCCGGTTTCCTCTAGCTTGTAGAGCCGGTTCTGTGGTTTGCCTTGCGCGTCTTTGCGGTCTTCTCCAGCATACCAGTCTTTTGTTGTTATGTCGTTGTATGTTGGGCACGGCTGCAAGCACTCCACAAAAGCCATGCCTTTATGCTGAACTGCTTGCTTAATGGTGTCTTTCAAATGGCGGACATCGTAGGCGTAAGACCGCGCAGCAAAAGTGAAACCTGAAATCAGTGCCAATCCAATGGGGTTAACGGGCTCATTGATGTTGGGTCTGGGGAGCGCTTTGGTCTGTTGGTCCCGCCGCAATGTGGGTGAAGCCTGTCCTTTGGTTAAGCCGTACACGCCATTATTGTGAATTATGTAGGTCATGTCTAAGTCGCGGCGTCCCGCGTTCACGAAGTGACCTGCGCCGATTCCTAAGCCATCGCCGTCTCCGCCTATCGCCACAACTTCCAGGTTCGGGTTAGCCGCTTTGATGCCCATAGCGAATGGGAGAGCTCTGCCGTGGAGGGTGTGGACGCCGAAGCATTTGACGTTGTGCGGCTCTTTGCCTGAACAGCCTATGCCTGAAACCATCACGATCTGATGTGGTTCCAATCCAAGTTCTGCAAACGCCATCTGTAGCCCATTCATTATGCCGAAGTCGCCGCAGCCTGGGCACCAGTCCGCGTAGACATCTGCGACTTTAAAGTCTATAGGTTTAAGAACCATACATCAACACCTGCCTTTCGGCTGCTTTACCCATTAAGATAAGCTTGAGAGCATCGTAAACTTCCGTTGTCGTCATGGGGCGACCGGTGAACTTTAGGATACGGAAGTTGGGAGCGATACCTGTTTGCTCTTTCACTACCTGCCCGAGTTGACCGCTGTAGTTGTGTTCTATGTCGATTACTCGTTTTTTGCCTTCCAGCGCCTTCTTGATTTCGGCGGCGGGCAGCGGGGTTATCAGGCGTACTTGTACAAATCCCAAGCTTAGGCCTTCTTCTTTGAGCATGGCGATCGCTTCGATTATGGCGCCTTTCGGTGAACCCCAACCAAGCACGACGCTATCGGCTTTTTGGTCACCAAAGAAAGCTATCTTGTCCTCCATTGGAATTTCTTTTTCGATAAGTTCAAGTTTCTTCATGCGCTTCTCCATCATCATCCTTCGGTTAAGGGGTTCTTCGCTAATGTGTCCTTCTTCGTTGTGCTCGTCTCCAGTGAACCAGTGAACCCCGCCTTTCGTTCCCAACGGCACTCGAGGTGAAACCCCTGTTTCTGTGAATTGGAATCTGCGGTATTCTTTGCCTTCAAGGTCTTTTTCGGTTAGGAGCAAACCTCGGTCTATCTTGAATTCTCCGTACTCGAAAGTTGGATACGTTTGGCTGCAGTTTGCCATTGCTTTGTCGAGGAGGTGGATTACTGGGACTTGGTATTTTTCTGCAAGGTTGAACACCTTGGCGGCGTCGTAGAAGCATTCTTTGATGTCGCCGGACGCGAGGATTATTCTGGGAAATTCACCGTGCCCCGCATGCATTACGAACCTTAAATCTGCTTGCCCGTGCCGCGTGGGTAGCCCAGTTGCCGGGGCGCCGCGTTGATAGTATGTGACGACGACTGGAACTTCGCTGTTGCCTGCCCAACTGAGACCCTCCACCATAAGCGAGAAGCCCGGACCCGAAGTGGATGTTGCAGCTCTCGCACCCGCCAAAGCAGCACCCGAAGCCGAGTTTATGGCGGCAATTTCGTCCTCAGTTTGAATGACCAAGATGGCTTCCTCTTCGCCGCTGGTTTTGAGGATTTCATGCGCCTCCAAATACTCGCTTTCATCCGCTGCAGGCGTAATTGGGTAGTATGTTTGGACTCTGCAGCCTCCCAGAATCTTGCCCATCGCAACGGCTTGGTTTCCAGTTAGGAAAATCCGTTCTTCTGCTATTGAGGTTTTTTCGAGTCGGTGCTTAAAGTTGTCTTTGAAAGTTTCAACAGCATAGTCATAGGCGTAATTGAAAGCGAGGGCGTTCATGTCAGCGATTTTACCTTTCTCCGAAAACGTGTCTCGAACAGCTTTCTCGGCTAGGGCGCGGTCGTATTTTAGAAGTGCAAATGAGATTCCGATTGTCAGGACGTTTATCATGCGGGTGATTTTGCTTATTTGGTCCACGCCAAGTTTCTTCCCAATCTGAACCAGCAGCTGCATGTACGGAACGGGGAAAACATGTACGCCACGTTTTTTGGCGTAATCGAGCCAATCGTTGATTGTTTCGCCCACCGCTTCTTCCTTCATGAATTTGCTAATTTCAGCTTTAAATTCAGGAGGCAAAGTGGGAATATCCAACACCTTCGTACTCAGTTGGGCTGAATCCACGATAATGCCGCCCTCGGAATTCACTTCGTTTACGTGGCGCACGACCGTTTCCGCGTCGAAAGCAGCCAACAAATTCACGTCGTTCACGTTTGCCAGCAGGGGTTGTGTGGATATGCGTTGGTGGAAGTAGCTGTGTAGGCCCTTGATGTTGCTGTGATATTCACGTCTACCAAACACGTACAGTCCGCCGTAGCCACAGGCGCGTCCGAAAACGTTTGAGGCGGTGTCAACACCGCTGCCTTGCGGTCCGCCTGCCATCCAGTTTATGCTCTTAATTACCATTTGATATTTCACCAAGATAAGAGAAGCGAACGAGAAGTCTTGATTATCCGCCCGTTGCTCTGGCGTAGCCCTTACAGCAGTCGCAGCCAGAAGTTTCGCCGCAGTATGGACAAGCGCACTTGCAGTCGTCTATTGGGTGACCGCATTTTTCACAACGAGGCAGATCATCATTTTCTTTCTTCACTCAATCGCCTCTATATTAAAAACAGGTAGCGACGCCGCCGAATTAAGGTTTCGGAACTGGGAAAACCAGCGCGTAACAAATCGAGAGGTAATCTACAACAAACGGAGTTTTTCTTAGATTAAAAGATGTTAGGTGGTGGAGCTTATTCTTTTTCTGTTTCTTCGTCGGTGCCGTAGTAAGCGTTTAGCAGTATGAGCGCAAGTGCGACAAATGTGGCAGTCATCATAACGCCGATAAGTATTTGGAAGTATCCACCTAAGTCCATGAAGGTTCCTCTTGTGATGCTATTTCATGTAGCGTTTAGGTATTTAAACTTAGACATGAAGCAGTACCTTGCAGAGTTTCTTAACGATTTTCCTGTTACCTAAGAAGGGGGTTAAATCGAATAATTCTATGACTGGTTAGAAGCGGGCGCTTTCCATTCTTTCATCAACGAATCATAGAGTTCGTCGCGCTCGTCTATTTTTTCAAACCAGCCCAGGTTCCTTGCAATTTTCTGTGCAATCAGGTGGTAGCACAAGTGAATCCTCCTGTCTAAAACTCGGAAGTAGAAGTCGTCGCACGTGCAGAATTCGGCTTCTGGCATCAGCAAATAGTCTCTTTCGCGTCCCACCACAATCCAGACTACGCGGTTGCTGGGTCTGAAATGGTATTTCTTGATCCGGTTCTCCTTCAGCGCCTCCAATGCCTTAGTGAACCGTTGCCCAAAAAGGTCATAGAGGTCGGTGAGGTTTTTGCCCGAAAGTTTGTCCTCTGCTTTTGCTTGCTTGCAAATCGCATTTAACGCATCAATTTCTGAAGTTTCCGGTTTGCCGTTTGTCGTCATGTAAGGCACATACTTGAGGGATTAAATAGAAAAGGAAATTGAAGTTTTTTAGCCTATGTTTATGGGTTCACCCTTTGGCTTGGAAGACTCAACTTTTGGAATTACAACTTCCAGCACACCATTTTTGTAGGTGGATTTGGCTTCTTTCACTTTGACCATCACGGGCAACTTGACTTCTTTGCCATACTTATAATTGGGCGTATCTACGCTGATTTCCAGCGAATCCTCCGTCCCGTGCAGTTTTATGTCGCTCTTCTCTACGCCTGGAAGCTCCACTACGACTCGGACTTCGCCGTTTGTCTCCATGACATCCACTAGGGGTTCACGTTCTTCCTTGACTTGTGGGAGTCCTTTGAGGGATTTTTTGATGTTGCCGAATTCCTGGATTTCAGGTTTGCCGTCTGGTCCGATTTTCATGCTGTAACCGTACACGAAGGGCCCGAATTCTTTGACGGTGCTTCCGTCTGGGAGTTTGCGTTCTTTGACATAGTCTTTGGGGACCTTCTCGGTGAAGTTTTTGAATTCTTTATCCATCATTTCTTCCATTTCGCGGAATACGCGGTCTATGTCGCCAAAGAAGGGGTCTTGGTCGAATGGCCGGCGGCGACGCCTTGCCCAGTCAGGGTAATCTTCATCGTCTGAAGACATTACAAATCACCACGATTACACAGTTGCGTTTTTCGCGCCAATAAGTTTTTTCCCAATAACCAAACCATACCTTCATTCAATGAAGGTTAATCCAAAAGCAAACTGGTTTAGCTGCTATATTTGGAGTCTATCAAGAATTAGTTGAAAGCAAGGATACCAAATGCCTCGGGGTCTCATAAAGCCCTGATCTGATTTAACGTCCCCAAATAAGTGCCATCCAACAAGTACAACTCCGAATTATCCACATCAACAGCGTCTGAACGCAAAACCGGGCCAATGAGGGCTTCGGCGCCGAGTTCTTTTCTGGGGCGAGTTTCATTTACCGGTCTGCCGCCCAAGAAATCGTTGAAGCTAGGCATTATGAACATTTGCTTCGTACGTAATTTAATGCGATAGTGTTTTTTGAGGGTCTCTTGGAGGGTTCCTTCGATTTTGACATGATGCTTCTGGAGGAGAATTTTGGCTAGAGCTTCAGCGTTGCAGTCGACGCGCATCCAAGCTTGCCGCGTCAATTTGAAGCCTGCGGGGTCGCGGAAAACCACCACGGGATGAAGGTGCCCCATAACCAGCGTCTTGCAGCCCAAAAGGACTGGTGAAGGCCATTTGTGTCCATGAAACAAGCCAACGTCGTCCACGGTTACTCCTGTGGCGGGGTGCATTTCGACGTTTTCGGGCAGCATGGGCTCCAAGTTGGCGTCATGATTACCTCGGATAATGCCGATTTCCCGAACGTAATTCTTGATTTCGCTAAAGAAGTCTGGGATGTCCCGCCATTCGCCGGGCTCCGAAGTCATTACTGTGTACTTGACGTCTCCTACAATGAGCAAAGCGTCCGGCTGGTACTCCACAAAGAGGTCGACGAGTTTTTTGAGAATCTTTGGGGTCTGACTGGGAACGTGTATACCTTTTTCCTGAAGTGACATTTCCCAACCCAAGTGCGGGTCAGCAATAACCAGCGTCTTCTTTGAGTCCGTTTTAATCAACGCTGCTGGGTGGGGCATCAGAAGACTAAACATTGAGGTTCCTACTTTGGCTTTATCAAACTCAGGATTTCTTTGTGAATTTGGGAGTTTCCAGAAGCAACGAACATGAGTGTATTTTTTGGGTCGAGTGTAGCCTCAACAGGGTCTCCATCTATAGTCGAAATTGTGCCACCAGCCTCTTTCAGGATCAAGAAACCGGCTGCGACGTCTGTTGTGCGCAGTTTCCCGCGGATATCCACAAAAGCGTCGGTTAAACCATCAGCTACGAAACAAAGCTCTAAGGCGTTGGCGCCGAAATGTCGGATGTGTTTGGTTTCTTGGATGAGTTCCGACAGTCTTGGGGCGATTTGTTTATCTTTGTAGGTGTTCAGGTCTAAACCTATGACGGCTTCCGAAAGTGACGCGACGGTTGATGTTGAGATTTTTGCGCCATCGCGGAACGCTCCTTTGCCTCTTGCTGCAGTATATGTCGTTCCATGGAACAAATCGGCAACCATTCCGGCGCATACGTCGGAAAGCAGGGGTTTGCCGGAAACGGCGATGGAGGAACAGAAGAAAGGCAACCCGCGGACAAGGTTAGTGGTCCCGTCGATAGGGTCAACGGTGACATAGCAGCTTTCTGGTTCGTCGCCGTACTCTTTTATGCCCGACTCCTCGCTAACCAAAGTGAAAGAAACATCATGCTGCAATAAGATTTCGATTATAGCTTTCTCCGCTGACAAATCTACCAGCTTCATTTTGTCTCCGCCGGCGCCCGTGCCCAAGTCAGGTTGGGGGTCTTTTTGGGTTTTAAGCAGGGGACAGACGTGTTTGAGGACGTTTTGTTTGCATTCAAGTAGGATGGATAGCCAGTCGGCTTTTGATTCCATGAGTAAACCTTCAAGTTGTTATGCGCAGGCAATGAAATAACGCTTGCCATATCTTTGACGGCGAGCAATGAAAAGAAAGAATAAGCCGCTTAAAATGGAAATCGGCTAAAGCTTAGTTCCGCAACTTTTGCAGTAAATGTCGGTTCCGTCGTTTGTGGCGCCACAATTAGGACAGATTTTCTGAACCCAAGCTGCCGCGGAAGGCTGCTGAGAGGGTACGTAAGGTTGAGCAAGCTGACGCGGAGGTTTCATCGAGAAGAAGCCCACAGTTGCAAAAATCCATCCCACGAAAATTAGGAGTAATCCTATCAGAAGTATTGTTAAAGCGCCTCCGATGAGCATCATTTGGCCTGCGGTTCTGAAGCTGTCTTCGCCTGATTTTTCCGCTATTGCGTTGAAGGCTGCTCTGTAGAAGAGGCTCTGAATTAAAGCGAGAATGAACGCACCTAGCCAAGCCGCGACTACCAGTCCTATCGCGAAGTAGGCCGAGGGAGCGTATGTGTTGGTGGGGTAGGTGCCTATGCTTGTTGTTGCATATGCGAGCAACCAGAAGAGCAAAATGACGTATACGATTCCGCCGATTATTCCAGTTAAGAAGCCGTAGAGGGTGCTTCTGAAGATCGCAGGTTCTTTGTAGAAGTTGGCGAATTGGCTCATTGCGACGATGAGCAGGATGTTCCCGACGAAAGCCAAAGCGGCAACTGGTATGTAAATAATGAGAAGGATTGGGATAGTGAACATGAATCTGATGAAAAATGAGCTGAACATAAGGACGGGTGCGGCTATTATGCCTAATATTATTAGGAGGGTTGCTGCGCGACCCATCGACCTGCTTGATTCAAACGACATACAACTACCCGTATGCTCTGTTGTTGCGTTTAAGGGA
>Ga0182021_10001226_pt1 | contig 29237 bp, 28 predicted proteins | sample 612E3MmetaG_FD_120493 | JGI IMG/M metagenome (GOLD analysis project Ga0182021, IMG submission 120493) | Permafrost microbial communities from Stordalen Mire, Sweden - 612E3M metaG (Illumina Assembly) | ecosystem: Environmental > Terrestrial > Soil > Wetlands > Permafrost | place: Sweden...
GGGGGCTATGTTATTTCCGGGGGGAGTACTCCCCCCGGAATCCAAGAGGGGGGTAACAGGTCGCGCGCAAGCACGACCGCCATAGCGGGGCCAAGCCCCCCTTGGGGAGCGAGGGAGCAACCACCTTTCCCAAACCTGTACCGACAGCGACCCCCCGAGCGACGGTTCGACGCCAAAGGAGAAGGTGGCTTTTGAGGTTGTTGGCTCTTTGGCTTTCCCCCATCGTGGATGGAAACATATCTAAAGTGCATGGAACGATAGGGACCCCGACCACAGGATTGCTGTGTTTGGAAATCAGTTTTCGATAACTTGAGTATCGATAGCCTGCCGATCGCAGGCTCCACGCCAAAAAAGTCACACGCCTCACCTTGCTTGAAGAATTACATGGATTGAACGTATGGTTACGATGGTCAATAGGAAGTCGATGGAGGTACTTTGGGAACTTCAGGCAGTGCTCGGAAGACGATAGTTGCTATCAGCCTGGTTGCACTAAGTATTGCGGCGCTCATGTCCGGCGGGTGTGGGGGAGCGGACAGCAAGTCCGGCGCGAGCCAGCCTATCGGCGAAACGCTGCAGAAGCTCGCGAGTAACCTCGGCGCCACTCGGATGATGACGATCTCCGCCGGGGGTGACGTCAACTTCGGCGACGGTGTCACGCCCTCGCTCGACGCCAACGGAATGGGATACCCGTTCGAGAACGTGCAAGGAATATTCCACAGCACCGACTTCTCGTTCGTGAACCTCGAGTGCTGCATCTCATCCGGGGGATCTCCCGTGGGAGACAAGGAGTACACGTTTCGCGGTCCGCCCGGTTCCACGCAGGCGCTTGTCGACGGCGGCATCAAGATGGTATCGATGGCGAACAACCACTCCAGGGATTATGGAGCTACGGCGTTCCTCGATACCCTTGCGCATCTCAAGCAGGCCGGGGTGGCATGGTGTGGAGCCGGCAAAAATGCCGCCGAGGCGTACTCTCCATCGGTGCTCGAATCGGGCGGCAGGAAAGCGGCGTTCGTCGCTTTTACGGGAATCATCCCTGACGGCTGGCCGGCGACGGCATTAAGCCCGGGTTGCGCGACGACCACCGATCGCCAGCGTGTGGTGGATGCCATAAAAGCGGCACGGTCGAAAGCCGACCTGGTCGTCGCGTCTTTCCATTGGGGGATCGAGCTTGCGACCACGCCCAGCGAGGAACAGCGACGCCTGGCTCACCTCGCGATAGACAGCGGAGCCGACCTGGTGCTGGGACATCACCCGCACGTCGTGCAGGGGTTCGAGGTGTACAAGAACCGCCTCATCGCCTATAGCATGGGTAACTACGTTTTCAGCCCTCCGAGGGAGATATCGGGCAAGACGTATACCCTGGTCGCGATGTTCGCTGCGAACGGGCTTGTCCAGGCCAAGATCGTTCCTACCGTTATCAGCGGTTATCATCCAGTGATCATGTCCGGGGCTCCGGCGGCGGCATGGCTGTCGACCATCGCTGGTTACTCGAGCGGGCTGGGCACGTCCATGACGGTAACGGGCGATCGCGGCTTCATCAACGGCACTCAAAAGCAGGGGAAGCCCTCCGGCGATTGAAACAGGTGATCGCGGGGCTTGACATGGATCTGTTGAAGGGTCTTTTCAATGCGGTCTGAATGCAACCTTCGGGACGTCGCATCCGCGACCATAAAGCAGTACGGTATGCTCGAGGGCGGTGAGCGGTTGGTGGTGGCGGTGTCGGGCGGACCCGATTCAGTCGCACTTCTACTTTTCCTTCATGACATCGCGGAGTCCATGAGGCTCGAGCTCAGAGTCTTCCACCTGGATCACATGTTCCGGGGAGAGGAGTCGGCTGCGGATGCGCGCTTTGTCGAGGAGCTCGCCCGGTGCCTCGACGTGCCGGTGAGGTCGGTCGCGGTCGATGTCCGGTCGGAAGCGGGCGAATCCGGCCGGTCGCCCCAGGACGCGGCGCGACGGGTGCGGCTCGGACTTCTGGAGCGTTACGCTGAAGAGATCGGCGCTGACCACGTCGCAACCGGCCACAACGCTGACGACCAGGTGGAGACTTTCCTGATGCGCGTGATACAGGGAGCCGGTCTCACCGGCCTGGCGGGCATCCCGCCGGTCTCCATGCCGTTCATCCGGCCGCTCATCAACGTCCGGCGCTACGAGATCGAGGAGTACTGCGCATCGATGGGTGTAACCCCGAGAAACGATTCGAGCAACCTCGACAGGTCCTACCTGCGAAACCACGTGCGTCACTGCATGGTGCCGTTCATGACAGTGGAGTTCGGCGAGGCTGTCAAAGACGTGATCCTGAGAGAGGTCGAATCTCTCGCGATAGACCGTGACTACATGCTCGGGCAGTCCGTCCAGGCGTTTGACGCGGTTGGTCGAGCGTCCGGCGATGAGGTCAGGCTGAGCGTCGAAGGGCTCTCTTCCCTGCATCCCGCAATGCAGCGGTACGTCGTACGTGAGGCATGGCGGCGGTTCATGCCCGATGAGCCCAACCTGGCATGGCGCCACATCGTCGACGTCCTCGAAAAAGTCGCCGCCGGCAACTCCGGGGCGAAGCTGGATCTGCCCGGACCCGTTACGATCGAGAGGGAGTACGGTGAACTGGTGATGCGCCTGGTGGCGGGTGTCGACGGCGTACGTGAGGGCGAAGCATTCATTCCCGCGACACTCGAGGTGCCGGGCAGCGTGGCGATTCCGGGGGCCGGAGTGGTGATAGAGGCGCGAGTGGTCGCACGGGATGAGGTCGCCTTCGGCCCCAGCCCCGATGCCGAATACATCAGGCCCGACGCGAAAACGCCTCTCGAGGTAAGGGCTCCCCGTCCCGGCGACAGGTTCCGGCCGCTGGGCGCGCCCGGCGCGCGAAAGCTGAAGGACTTCTTCATCGACGAGAAGCTTCCCAGGGCACACCGGAAGCTCTGCCCGGTCGTACTGTCGCAGGGAGAGGTGGTATGGGTCGCCGGACACAGGCTGGATGAGCGTTTTCGACTCAGACAGGAAGATACCGAAGCGATCATGTTGATTATGCGGCCTCCCGGCTAATATGATGAGCGCGGGCGTGAGTCCGCATGCCCTGCCACGGGACCGATCCAATACTGGGGGCTGAGTTGGCTGACTACGAGATAGAGGAGATCCTCTTCACGGAGGAACAGATCCAGGCGAAAGTCACTGAACTGGCAAGGCGGATCAGCGAAGACTACATCGACAGGGCGCCGTTTCTGCTTATCGGCATCCTCAAGGGCGCTTTCATCTTCCTTGCAGACCTCGCAAGGCGCATAGATATCCCGATGGAGTTTGACTTCATTTCACTATCCAGCTACGGGTCCTCTACCAAGACTTCCGGAGTGGTCCGGATCCGCAAGGACCTGGACTCGGAGATCACGGGCAGGCACGTGGTCATCGTCGAAGATATCATCGATACGGGCCTCACGCTCAACTACCTTCAGCGGAATTTCGCCGGCAGGGGTGCCGAATCGGTCGAGATCTGCGCGCTGCTGAACAAACGCACCGAGAACAAGGTCCATATTCCCATCAAGTACGAGGGGTTCAGCATCCCCGACGTGTTCGTGGTCGGCTACGGCCTGGACTTCAACGAGCGCTACCGGAACCTCCCTTACATCGCCACCATCAAGAAATAGGATACCCCCCCTGCCCGCTCCTCCTCCAGGGAGAGGCCAGGCCGGAGATGAGCCATGTCATTGATCAACGGGCCTCCGGTGAGGGAAAATCTACTACGTACCCGATCGGATCTCCGGGCGATGTGCAGGATTGAGCGGCGCGGCAGCGAGTGGCGCGCGTAGGGGATGTCCGGAGAATATGGTAAGATTAGGAAGCAATCGAGCGCAGGATTGCCGACATGGCATGTCGGCTATTCCATTAAGAGCAGACTGTATTAAATGAAGAAGTACGGCAAGACCATAATATTCTGGATAGTCATTCTGTTCCTGATTGTCCTGCTGGTGCTCAACCCGCCGTGGCGCCAGCAGCCAAAGCAGGAGTCTTTCAGCGATTTTCTAAACCAGGTAAACCGCGATAGCGTCAATTCCGTAAAGATACACAACCGCGACCAGACGCTCGACATCACGCTCAACAATAAACAGCAGTTCAAGACGGCTTTCCCACCGAACTACGATATCGCCAAGGCCATAGACGGTAAGGTAAAGACCGTCGAGGTCGACCCTCAGACCAGCACGAGCATCCTGTCGATAGTCATACAGATCCTGCCGCTCCTGCTCATGGTCGGTCTCATCCTGTTCTTCATGCAACAGATGCAGGGCGGGGGAAACCGGGTGATGTCTTTCGGCAAGAGCCGGGCTCGCCAGATAACCAAAGATATGCCCAAGGTCACCTTCGACGACGTCGCGGGGGTCGATGAAGCTGTCGAAGAGCTCATGGAGATAAAAGAGTTCCTCGAGAACCCGTCTAAGTTCCAGGCACTCGGCGCCAAGATTCCAAAAGGCGTTCTGCTCTATGGTCCACCTGGTTCAGGGAAGACCCTTCTCGCCCGCGCGGTCGCGGGTGAGGCCGGCGTGCCGTTCTTCAGCATCTCGGGTTCCGATTTCGTCGAGATGTTCGTCGGCGTGGGCGCCGCAAGGGTCCGCGACCTTTTCGAGCAGGCGAAGACCAACGCCCCCTGCATAATATTTATGGACGAGATCGACGCGGTCGGCCGCCAGCGTGGAGCGGGTCTTGGCGGCGGCCACGACGAGCGCGAGCAGACCCTCAACCAGTTGCTTGTCGAGATGGACGGCTTCGACGTCAAGGCGGGGGTTATTCTGATCGCTGCCACCAACAGGCCTGACATCCTCGACCCCGCGCTGCTGCGCCCCGGCAGGTTCGACCGCCAGATAGTCGTCGACCGTCCCGATCTAGAGGGTCGCAGGGCTATCCTCCGGGTACACACCAAGGGCAAGCCGCTCGCACCCGGGATCGACGTCGATGTGCTTGCCAGGCGCACCCCCGGCTTCACCGGGGCGGACCTGGCGAACATGGTAAACGAGGCAGCGCTTCTCTCCGCTCGCCACGGCAAAAAGACGATAGACATGGTCGAGTTGGAAGAGGCGATCGACAGGGTCGTAGCCGGCCCCGAGAAAAAGACCCGCCTCATCAGCGACAAAGAGAAAGAGATAATCGCCTTCCACGAGTCCGGGCATGCCCTGGTGGCGCATACCCTCCCCAACGCCGACCCCGTCCACAAGATCTCGATCATTCCGAGGGGAAGGGCCCTCGGATATACACTTACTCTCCCGACCGAGGACAAATACCTGGTCACGAGGTCTGAGCTCGTCGATCAGCTTGCGATGCTCCTCGGCGGCCGCACGGCCGAAGAGATGGTATTCGGCGATATCACGACCGGCGACCAGAACGACATCGAAAGCGCGACCAAAGTGGCTCGCCAGATGGTCATGGAATACGGCATGAGCGAGGCACTCGGACCGATCACGCTGGGGCACAAGCAAGAGCAGGTGTTCCTGGGACGGGATTTCCAGGCCGAGCCCAATTACTCAGACGAGGTGGCATACCAGATAGATAAAGAGGTGCGCCGGCTCATTGACGAGGCGCACGACGAGGCCAGGCGCATCCTCACGGAGCAACGCGACCGCCTCGAGACCATCGCCAGGATACTCATCGAGAAAGAGACCGTCGGCAAGGACGATCTCCTCCGCATGCTCGACGGCGACCCACAAGAGGTATACCAGGAATTCCTCGAGGAGAAGAAGGCCGAAGAAGCGGCAATCGCGGCCAAGGAAAAGGCGGACGACGCGGAGAGTAAGCGAGCAAGGAGCAAGAGGGCGCCCAAGCCTGCCACTACCCCGCCAAAGCCCGAGGTGCAGACGGAATAGGCTTACGATTCGCCGGCGCGCCCCAGAATCGATTTTGACTGCACAACCCACTTCTCTGGTAAAAGGACATTCGGCGGCGCTCAGCGCGTTGACCGATTATCGGGAGGTTATCGATTGGATCGAGAGAAGATTGAATCTGCAATAAGGATGATTCTCGAGGGTATCGGCGAAGACCCTGAACGCGAAGGCCTCAAGCTCACCCCTCACAGGGTGGCGAGCATGTACGAGGAGATCTTCGCCGGGCTCGGGCAAGAGCCTACCGTGCTTCTACAGGCGCAGTTCTCCGAAGAGCACGAGGAAATGATCATAGTAAAAGACATCGCCCTGTACTCTGTGTGCGAGCACCACCTCATGCCGTTCATAGGCAGGGCGCACGTTGCCTACGTCCCCGGAAAGTCCGGGCAGATAACAGGCATCAGCAAGATCGCCCGCGTTGTGGATTCGCTGTCCAAGCGCCTGCAGGTCCAGGAGAGGCTGACCACGCAGGTAGCTGACGCGATAATGGATGGATTGGACGCCCAGGGAGTGCTCGTCGTTATCGAGGCCGAGCACCTTTGCATGTCGATGAGAGGCGTGAAGAAGCCGGGCACCGTCACGGTAACCTCCGCGGTACGCGGTCTCTTCTACAAGAGCCCCGCGAGCCGCGCGGAGGCGATGTCTCTCATCAAGACGAACAGATAGAGCCGAGAAGGTCGGTGCTCCAGGTGGAATCGCGTGATGTAGGGCCTGGCCCACGCTTCAACGTGCGTCTTGTAAGGGTCGAGAGCCAGCCGGACGCGCAGCGTCTCCTGACCGAGCTGGGGTCGGACAGAGGCGGGGTCGACAGGATGAGCCGCAAGATGCAGCTCATCGTCGTTTCGGCCGAAAACGTTCAGGCCCGCGCCGCCCACATCATCAAGCAGGTGATGCTCTCCAAGGGTGGGGAGTGCGCCACTCCTCGAGATGTCTTCCTCGTAGACGGTAAAACCCCCGTACGAGTCATCATGATGGGCACCGCAACCCACTTCAGGAAAGCCATTCGCAACCTCTCCATCCAGCCTTTCGGGCTCAAGGCCCTGGCTTCCGAGCTGGCCAGGTTACTCGATGACGAATTCGGATCGAGTGAGCCCCGCATCATTGAAGCCGGACGCTACACGCTCGATTTCGGGGGACGGACGCTCGTGATGGGAGTTATCAACGCCACGCCGGATTCATTCTCCGACCCTGGTGAGCTCTGGAAGTTCGATGACGCTCGCGCGAGGGCGATTGAGATGGCGCAAGCCGGAGTCGATATCCTCGACATCGGGGGAGAGTCTTCACGGCCGGGCGCTGAGCCCGTCACGCTGGACGAGGAGCTGCGCCGCACGGTGCCGCTTATCGAGTCGCTTGCCGGCGAGGTCTCGATACCGATCTCCATAGATTCTTACAAATCGGCGGTCGCGGAGAAGGCCATCGACGCGGGAGCCTGCATCATCAACGATATCAGCGGCCTGCGGATGGACCCGGCGATGATATCCCTCGCAGCCGAACGTTCCGCCCCTGTCGTGATCATGCACATGCAGGGGACGCCACGAGACATGCAGAAAGACCCACAATACGAGGATGTCGTCTCGGATATCACCCGGTTTCTCCGCGAGCGCTGCGATACGGCTATCGAGGGCGGGGTGGACCCCGGCAAGATTATGGTCGATCCGGGCATCGGCTTCGGTAAGACCATCGAGCACAACCTCGAGATAATCAGGCGGATCGAGGAGTTTGCCAGCCTCGGTTGCCCTGTCGTACTGGGGACTTCGAGAAAGAGATTCATCGGTGCCATCCTCGACCGACCCGAGGACCAGAGAGTCCTCGGGACGGCAGCCACGGTCGCCTTCGCGATAGCGCGTGGCGTCGATGTCGTCCGCGTGCACGACGTGGAAGAGATGCTCGAGGTAGTCAAGATGGCGGACGCCGTGGCCGGCAAGAGCCGGACCAACGAATGAGCCGCATCGCGCGGAGGAGCGCATGAAACGAGTAACGATAAAAGGGATCGAGGTCTTTGCCTACCACGGGGTGCTGCCCGAAGAGAAGGAGCGCGGTCAGGTCTTCCTCATCGACGTCGAGTTCGGCCTCGAGGAAACGATGGCCTCCTCCGACGGCCTGGATTCAACGGTCGACTACGCAGAAGTGGCCGCAAGTGTCTCTGAAATCTCGACGTCGCGGAGGTACGACCTCATCGAGACCCTCGCTTCCGAGATCGCAGGCTACGTCGTCAACTTGCGTGGCGTCACAGATGTCTTGGTCACGGTAAAGAAACCTTCGGCCCCTCTGCCCGTCAAGGCCGAGTACGTTTCCGTGAAGGTCGCCCTCACGACTGAACGGGCAATCGATGCCGGGGTTGTGGACGGGGGGCTCGGATGAGCCGCGCTTACATCGGCCTTGGCTCTAACATGGGCGACAGGTTCGAATACCTGCTCGCTGGGGTGACCGCCCTGTTTAAAGCCGACGATGTCTTTGTCGTCGGCAAATCCGGTGTTTACGAGTCTGAGCCTGTGGGAGTGACCGACCAACCCGACTTCCTCAACGCGGTCGTGGCCGTCGAGACCACGCTCAGCCCGCATGAGTTGCTGGCCCTCGCCGATAAGATAGAGCTCGAGCAGGGAAGGCAAAGGATCACGAGGTGGGGACCTCGCACCCTGGATGTCGATATCCTGCTATATGACGACCTCGAGATCGGCGACCCGAAACTGGTGATCCCGCACCAGAGGTTGACCGAGCGCCGGTTTGTGCTTGAGCCGCTCCTGGAGGTCGAGCCGGACGTTAGGCTACCCGGAGGCATTCCGGTCCGAAAGGTGCTGGACGAGCTGGAAGATAACCAGGCCGTCTGGCGTGCCGGGGACCTGTGATGGAGCCATGAGCGCGGAATCCGGCCCGGCGAGGGAGTCCAGCAGAAAAGTCGCGATCATTGGTTCCGGGAGAGTGGGAACGGCGATGGCCCTTTTGCTCTCCGAGCGCGGTTATGACGTCGTGAGCGTCGCTGACCCCGAGCAGCAGGCTCGCACGAGAGCAGCAGGTTTCAGCGGGGCCGAGCCGGTTGCGGATGATGTAGAGGCGGCAGGACTCGCCGATACGATCGTCATCACAACACCCGACTCGGCTATCGCGAGCACGTGCAGGCGCATCGTCGACTCGGGAATCGAGGTCCGGGGAAAGAAGTTCGTCCACATGAGCGGTGCTCTCTCGCTCACGGCTCTCGAGCCCGCGAGGCAGGCTGGGGCCCAGATCCTGTCGATCCATCCGCTTCAGACGTTCGCCGATATCCAGGGGGCTGTCAAAGCGCTTCCCGGCAGCACTTTCGGGGTCACGTGCGACCCATCGCTCGAGGGCTGGGCTTCCGTTTTTGTATCAGACCTCGAGGGCACGATGCAGCTCATAAAGGATGAAGATAAGGTCCTCTATCATGCAGCCGCCGTGATGGCGAGCAACTTCCTGGCGATGGTGGAATATGCGGCCCTCACAATCGCCAGAGGCCTGGGTTTCAGCGATGACGCTTTCGCAGTGGCCTTCGCGCCGCTTTACAGGGCTTCCGTCGAGAACGTTGCGCGCCTGGGGCCGGTCGAAGCGCTCACCGGGCCCCTCGTGCGCGGTGACGCCGGCACTATCGAAAAACACTTGTCCACTCTCGCGGATTTCGACCCCGAGCTCGCAACCCTGTACAGCCGCGTATGCCTGTGGGGCCTCAACCTCGTCGAAGAACGCGGCAATCTCGACACGGCCACCGTCGAAAAGATGCGAGCGCTTCTCGAGCAGACATAAAACCCCTCCCCTTCGGAGGGAGGAAGGGCAGGCTGGGGTATTCAGGTGAAAGTAATAAAGACAAAAACCGAGATGCGGCGTATTGTCGAGCAGGCAAAAGCTGCAGGCAAGATGGTGGGTGTAGTTCCGACCATGGGTTACTTCCACGATGGGCACCTCGAGCTCATGCGCCGCGCACGTGCCGAATGTGACGTCGTTGTCGTAACTCTCTTTGTGAACCCGACACAGTTTGCACCGGGTGAAGACCTCGAAGCTTATCCCCGCGACATGGAGCGGGACACGGAGATGGCAGAATCGATCGGGGTCGACTATGTCTTCGCTCCGTCCGTTGACGAGATGTACCCGGGTGGCTCGGAGGGTTCCGTGACTCTCGTCCAGGTCGAGGGTCTGTCTTCAGTGATGTGCGGGTGCTCACGCCCGACTCATTTCAGGGGTGTGGCGACGGTCGTGAGCAAGCTGTTCAACATCGTGCCGGCTCAGAAAGCTTACTTCGGGCAGAAGGACGCACAGCAGCTCGCCGTCATCAGGCGGATGGCCGCTGACCTGGACTTCCCGGTCGATATCACGGGTGCACCGACGGTGCGCGAGCCTGACGGCCTCGCGATGAGCTCGCGCAATATGTATCTGGCGCCCGTGGAGCGCGAGCAGGCCGTCTTCCTTTTCAAGGCGCTCCAGGCGGCGCGCGGCCTGATCGAGTCCGGCGAGCGCAACTCCCGGTCGATTGAGGAATCGATGGAGAAGGTATTCTCGGGAGCACCACTTGTCGATGTTGAGTATATAGCCATCTGTGATAGTATCTATCTGAGACCGCTCGAGATACTCTCCGGAGAAGTCCTCATAGCGGTTGCAGCCCGGGTCGGGCGTGCAAGACTCATCGACAATATGCAATTCAAGATAGAGTGAGATATGGATCAGATATACCGGCAGATGCTGAAGAGCAAGATCCACCGCGCCACTGTGACCGATGCGGACATTCACTACGAGGGAAGCATCAGCATCGACCGTACACTAATGGAACTCGCCGACCTCGTTCCCTACGAACAGGTCAGCGTATGGGACCTGGATACCGGCAGCAGGCTCGTCACCTATGTTATCGAGGCTGAACATGATACAGGTGAGATTTGCATGAACGGCGCGGCGGCGCGTCTCATCCACAAGGGAGACCTCGTCATAATCGCATCCTTCGTCAACGTGCCGGAGTCAAAGATCGCCGGTTATCATCCCAAGATCGTCTTCGTTGACCAGGAGAACCGTCCGGAGTTGATCGAAGACCAGCTTACCGTCGATGACTTCTGCTGAACTCCCTTCCCGAGAATAATAATCCAGAGTGCGAGGGAGAGATGACGCATCACGAAATCGGAGTCGGGCATCTCGAACTAATCGATGAGCTCCTGCTGGACGACCAGGCGATCGCCGAACAGGTGCTCAAGATCAAAAGCGAGCGCAACGCGGTAATCCTCGTTCACAACTACCAGAGACCGGAAGTTCAGGCCATCGCCGACTTCACCGGCGATTCGCTCGGTCTGTCGCGTGAGGCGGCCCGAACCGAGGCGGACGTCATCGTCTTCTGCGGCGTGCACTTCATGGCTGAGACCGCCTACATGCTGAGTCCGCACAAGGTTGTTCTGCTCCCCGAGATGAGAGCCAGCTGCCCGATGGCTGACATGGCTGACGCGGTTGACGTTATCAGGGCGCGGGAAGAACACCCTCGAGCGGCCGTCGTCTCCTATGTGAACACTTCCGCGGCGGTCAAGGCGGTGAGCGACTACTGCTGCACGTCTGCAAACGCGCCCCAGATCTGCCAGGCGGTCGACAGCGACGAGATCCTCTTCGTGCCAGATCGAAACCTCGGAGCGTTCGTTGCGTCCCAGCTCGACAAGAAGGTAATCAGCTGGAACGGTTTCTGTCCCACGCACGAACGGATAACCGTCGAAAACATCATGCGGGCACTGGAACAACACCCAGGGGCAGAGGTCATCGCACACCCCGAGTGCCGCCCCGAGGTACTCGCGGTAGCCCATCACGTACGAAGCACTTCGGGCATGCTGAATGCGGCCGTCACATCTCCGGCGCGGGAGTTCATAGTCGCTACCGAGTCGGGCATGATATACCCTCTGAGCCAGGCGGCTCCCGAAAAGATATTCCATACCCTTCCCGATGAGCCGATCTGTCCCAACATGAAGCTCACAACGCTTTCAAAAGTACTCTGGGCACTTCAGACGCTGGAGCCCAGGGTAACCGTCCCGGAGGATATCAGGGTGAGGGGTCTCCAGGCGGTCGAAAGGATGCTGGCTTTGGGATGATGCCACGCTACCTTATCTCTTTTGACACCGACACGCTTCCTTCGCTGGAGTGCGACGTTCTCGTTGCGGGCAGCGGCGTCGCCGGTCTCTCGACGGCGCTCATGCTCTCGCGTTTCTGCAACGTAATGCTCGTCACCAAGTCGGACCTGCAGGTCTCCACGACGCGCGTCGCTCAGGGTGGCATTGCGGCCGTTATCGACGAGCACGACTCCAAGCAGTCTCATGTCAGCGACACACTCGTTGCCGGCGCCGGGCTCTGCGACCCCGAGGCCACCGCGGTGCTGGTTGATGAGGGCCCTGCCCGGGTCCTCGAGCTGCTCGAGCGCTACAACGCCGAATTCGACTGCACCGATGGGAAGCTCGATCTCTCAAAGGAGGGCGGCCACTCGCGGGCGAGGGTCGTGCACGCCAAGGGCGACGCGACGGGCCTCGAGGTCGAGACCGCGCTCGGCAAGGCGTTGAGCAAAGACCCACGCGTCAAGGTCATGGAGCACGGCTTCCTGGTTGACGTCCTTCTCGAGGACGGGGCGTGCCGGGGAGCTATCGTAGCCGACAGGAAGCGCAAGACCCTCATGACGGTCTGGTCCAAAGCGACCGTGCTTGCCCTTGGTGGAATGGGCGAAGCATACCTCGTCACAACGAATCCGCCGGTTTGTACCGGAGATGGTGTCGCACTTGCCTTCCGGGCCGGGGCCCGCGTGAGCGACGTGGAGTTCGTCCAATTCCATCCGACCGCGCTGCATATACCGGAGGAGCCGAAGTTCCTCATAAGCGAGGCGTTAAGGGGCGATGGCGCTTACCTCGTCGATGTCGAGGGCGAGCGCATCATGGTCGGCCACCACCCGCTCGCCGAACTTGCTCCACGCGACATAGTGGTCGCCCGGATGGTAGAAGTGATGAAGGAACAGCAGGTCAACCATCTCTACCTGGACGTTCGGCACATGGACCCCGAGAGGGCAAAGCGCAGGTTTCCGACGATATACGACCACTGCCTCCAGGCGGGCATAGATATGACGCGCAGGCGCATCCCGGTCTCACCCGCGGCACATTACATGAGCGGCGGGGTCGTTACCGACCTCTGGGGACAGACCGACATCCCGCGCCTGTACGCCTGCGGGGAAGTCGCCTGCACGGGCGTCCACGGCGCTAACAGGCTCGCATCCAACTCGCTGCTCGAGGGCCTGGTGTTCGCGCGGCGCATCGGCGCTCATATCGAGGAGTGGATGGACGGCCGACCGACCGGGCCGGGCAAGGCGTGTGCGTTCTCCAGGAAAGCCGAAAAGTCGATGGTCAGCGGCGATCTCCTGCGCGGAAACCTGCGCGAGGTTATGCTCGATCATGTCGGGATGGTCCGGAGCGAAAGGAGCCTCAGGGAGGCTCGCGATTTCCTGGTTCAGAATATCGAAGTGCTCGATGCCGACTACCTGGACGCGGACGGCATGGAGCTCAAGAACATGTTCACCCTGTCGTGCCTGATCACCACCGCGGCGATGAAGCGGCGGGAGAGCAGGGGGTGCCACAGGCGCAGGGACTTCCCGGACCCCGACGATTGGAACTGGCGAAAGCATATCGACATGCGGATGGTCGCCGGGGAGCTGAAGGTCGAAACGCGCCCGCAACCGTCAAAGCCACCGTGGGAGCTCAAGTTGCCGAAACTGCAGGAGGCATGATCAATTGATGGATACAGGGGAGCAGGCGGAGGGTATTATCAGGATGGCGCTTGCCGAAGACCTTGGGGTCGAAGGTGATATCACGACCAGGGCGGCCTGCCCGCCGGAGGCCACCGGGAAGGCTGCCATCAGCGCAAAGGAGCCCTGCAGAGTCGCGGGCCAGCCTGTCGCGGCCAAAGTCTTCGAGCTGTCGGGCGCCGGCGCTACGTACGAGGTCCTGGTGGAGGACGGGGCGGACGCCGCTCCCGGGCAGGAGATCAGCGTGGTGCGTGGACCGCTTGCCGCGATCCTCTCAGGCGAGCGGACCGCTCTCAACTTCCTGTCTCACATGTCGGGCATCGCGACCCTGACCTCAAGGCTGGTCGCTCTCGCGGCTCCATCGGGCGTACAAATCATGGAAACAAGGAAGACGACGCCCGGGCTCAGGGTGCTGGAGAAGTACGCCGTCGCCATGGGAGGGGGGACCAACCACCGCCAGGGATTGTTCGATGGCATCATTATCAAGGATAATCACATCGCCGCCGCCGGGGGCCTTGAGATAGCGGTCCGGCGCGTAAGGAACGCGCTCGGCGACAGGTTTCCGATAGAGGTCGAAGCCGCCGATCTCGCGCAGGTGCGCGAGGCGCTGGATTCAGGAGCAGACATAATAATGCTCGACAACATGTCTCCCGAGAAAGTGAGCGACGCGGTCGGCCTGGTGGGCGGCAGGGCTCGTGTTGAAGTGTCGGGTGGAGTAAATCCCGACAATATCGGTGCGTACGTCAAGCTTGGAGTCGACATGATATCGCTCGGTTTCATCACGCATTCCGCGCCGGCCGCCGACTTTTCACTCAACCTGGCTCTAGACAGTTAATGCCTTCTCCCCCTCGAATGGGGAGGGTAAGGGAGGGGTGTCACCTAGTATGCTTCTGGGAATCGACGTCGGCAATACACAGACGGTCATAGGGGTTTTCGACGAGGAAGGGCTGGAGGACCACTGGCGCATATCGACCGAGCGGGGGCGCACGGCCGATGAGATGGCGCTGGCGCTCGGGGGGTTCCTGGCGTTCGTGGGACACAGCCTCAAACAGGTCGACGGCATGATAATCTCGTCTGTCGTTCCTGAGAGCACGTCAGCCCTCGTCCACATGGCACGCGATATCCTGGAGCTCGAGCCGCTCGTAGTCAACAGCGACACCGATACCGGTATCCCGGTGCTCTACGAGGATCCCAAGCAGGTCGGCGCGGACAGGCTCGTGAACGCGGTGGCAGCGATACACAAGTACGGGGCGCCCTGTATTGTCGTCGACTTCGGCACCGCGACCACCTGGGATGCCATCGACCGTGAGGGCAGGTATGTCGGTGGGACCATCGCGCCAGGTGTCGAGATATCCGCGGATGCACTCTTTCGCCAGGCTGCCCGGCTGTCCAGGGTCGACCTGGTGGCCCCGGACAACGCGATCGGAAGGAACACGGTCGAATCGATACAGTCAGGCATCATAAACGGCACGGCCGGGACCGTCGACAGGCTCGTAGAGCTGTTCAAGGGAGAGCTCGGCGACGACGCAAGGGTGGTCGCGACCGGGGGCCTCGCGGAGGTAGTGGTTGAAAAAAGTAAGACTGTCGACGTGCTCGATCCACTTTTGACTCTTGACGGCCTCAAGCTAATATATGATAGAAACAAGGTGGAACGGTAATGGTTGACCTCTCGGGCGACCGAAAAGCCCGCCCGGTGGTTCAGTTCCATCTCAGCGTGAAGCCCCGAAAAGGCTTATCGCAAGTCCTCTGGAACAACAGCTACCCGCGGCATTCGGGAGCTGTTTCGGTGCGTACGACCCGGTTGGCGATGGCTGAATAAAGGGGCCAGTTGAAAAATATTTTATTGACCAAATATTTGACAGCAAAATTCTCTTCAGTGTGGTATACTCTCCGCGAACCGGTAGCTGGCAGGGCTTGCGGTTCGCGGTGCCATTTAATAGATGGCACTTTTTATTGTCCGGCCAAATTGATAGAGGAGCATGGGAATGGCGGAACCCGTTAAAGAGGCCGAAGTTAACAAGGCTGACGCTGAGCTCTCTTCTGCCGAAGCGATGCTCGAAATGATCCTCATGAAAGAGGACGAGATAAAGCAGCGCATCCAGCGCGCCGAGAACGAGGGGCAACGCCTCGTCGAAGAGGCGAAGCTGGACGCCGCGCACAAGAAGCGCGATGCGATCGCGGAGGACGTCGGTGGCGACCTCCGGGAGAAAGAAATGGCCAGGGCCCAGGCGGAGGCGGATAAGGTAACCGCTGAGATTGCCGCCCAAGCTGATGAGATCAGGATAAAGGGCAGGGAGCGCTTCAACGACGCGATAGGTGTCGTTATCGAAGGTGTCCTGCCCCCGCTCGAATGAGGAGTTCACCGGACATCCCGAGGGAGAAGGATCTCAGATGATTGTAAAAATGGCCAAGGTGGAGATCCTGGGGCTCAAAGACGTGGCCCTGGATGCGATTGATGTGATCCACGAGCTGGGGACGCTCCACATCGAAGACCTGACCGAGCGGATAGGGAAGATGGAGAGCAAGCGAGTCACTCGCATGGAGATTGACCCGCGGTTCGGCGAGCACGAATCGACCCTCAACAACCTCCGCGCCAAGGTCGGCGACATGATCCGGGAGCTTGGACCGAATGTAGAAGAACTCTCCAGCCAGGACATCCAACGCGAGTACCGCGCTGTCTGGAGCGATGATATCGAGACCATGATCTCGCGTATCAACAAGAGCATCCAGCAGATCGAGAAGGACACACGCGAGCCCGTAGAAAAAAAGTCCGACCTGATGGTCGAGCTATCCCGCCTTGAAAAGTACGCCCCCATCATGGGCAAGGTACAGCCGCTTGCCGAGCGCGTCGCCCGGATGGAGGACATGGCGTCTATAGCGCTCATCATCGAGCGCAAATACAAGGCGATCCTCAACTACCTCAACGAAGAAATAAGCAAGATTACCGACGGACAGTGCGAGATCGTAGCGTCAGATGTCGATGACGAGTCGACGGCTGCCCTCATCGTCTTCAACCGGCGTTATCTCAAGCAGGTACACGATTTCCTGGCGGTGCAGGACGTAAACCAGGTCCGCCTGCCGTCAGACCTTGCCCGCAAGCCGATAGACGAGGCCGTGGCCGAGGTCCGCGCGAGGATAGCCAAGATACCGAGCGAGCTCGACGACATAGAGCGCAAGCTCAGCAAGGTGACCGGCAAGTACTCCGTCCAGCTCATAGCCTCGCGCAACGCGATCCACGACCGTCTCGAGGCGATGGAGGCCGTGCCCAAGTTCGGGCAGACGGACCAGGTCTTCATCATCAGCGGATGGCTCCCCGAGAGCGAGGTCGAGCCCATGGAAAAGGCGCTCGGCGATAAGTTCGGCAGCAAGATAATCTTGACCGTGGTCGACGTCCGAGAGGAGCAGGACGAGGAGGACACTCCCGTCGCCCTGAAGAACAACACGTTCAGCCGGTACTTCGAGATCATCTACATGCTTCAGAAGTACCCGCGCTACGGCACGGTCGACCCGACGCTCATGTTCGCCATATTCTTTCCCATCTTCTTCGGGTTGATGGTCGGAGACGTCGGGTACGGCTTAATCATCATGGTCGGAGGCTACATAGTCCACAAGAAGTACGCCAACAAGCCGTTCCCCAGCATGATCGGATTCATCATGACGGTCGGCGGGGCATGGGCCATATTATTCGGGGTCCTGTATTTCGAGTTCTTCGGCGATTGGCCGTTGAGGTGGATGAACAGGCTGGTCACGGTCAATGGATCCGATGAGGTCAAGTACTATATCGGCTCCAACAAAACCATCGTGAGGTATCCGCTGGACCGGCTGGAAGGGTTCACGCTGTTTTTCGCCATCACAATTGTTATCGGGTTGATTCACATCGGCATCGGGCTGGTGATGGGCATTATCAACGGCGCCCGCGAGCACAACAGGAAGCACGTCATGGAAAAAGGCGGGCTGTTGATGGTGCTCCTCGGCTTCGTGATCGCAATAGCGCGGTTCGGGCTCGGTTGGTGGCCGAAACCACTCGTGGCGGTGGGTATCCTGATGGCCGTTGCCGGCGTTGTGATCTCCGGAATCGGAGGCGGCATGGGCGGCGTTATCGAATCGCTCGTGGGCATCGGCAATATCTTCTCTTACGCTCGTCTCATTGCCATCGGCCTTGCCTCGGTAATCATGGCCAACGTTGCCAACAGCCTTTCAAGGCAGGTGGCAGGCGGCGGTTGGATCGGAATAATCGTGGGAGTACTTGTGTTCGTGTTCTTCCACGGCTTAAACCTTGTGATCGGCGTGTTCAGCCCGTCGATCCATGCCTTGCGTCTACATCTCGTAGAGAGTTTCGGCAAGTTCTTCGAACCTGCCAATTACCGTTACGAACCGTTTAAGAAAACTGGGGGTGAAGAGTAGTGGCATCAGCAGTAAAGATCGGATTGATTGCAATCAGCGCGGCGTTGGCTATTGGGCTTTCAGCTCTGGCGACGGGTCTTGCCCAGTCTCGTATTGGTGCGGCCATGGCCGGAGCGATCGCTGAGAGGCCCGAGCTGGTTGGTATATCGATCATCCTCGTGGCCATTCCGGAGACCATGGTCATCCTTGGCCTTGTTATTGCCTTCATGATTACTACCCTGAAGAGCGCTAAGTAATTCGAGCTTATAAAGGGAAGTGACCGGGTTTGGCACTAGAAGACATACTCAGGGCTCTGGAAGAGAAAGCGGAAGTCCGAATAGAGGCTGTACAATCAGACGCCCAGCAACGGGTCGCCGAGATCACCTCGGAGGTTGAGAGGGACTCGGATCGGACCAGACGGGCAAGGCTCAAGAAGGTCGAGGACGCGGTTCGCAGCGAAGCGACGGCAATCGTCTACTCCGCGCAGTTGAAGGCTAAGAACGAGCTTATCAAAGCACAGGAAGAGACGGTCGAAGCAGCGTTCCGTTTGGCCGAGCAGAAGCTCAATGAGCTGAGCAAGGAAAACCGTTATCCGAAGATACTCGAGGTACTCCTGAGTGAGGCCCTGGAGTACTTCGGGGGTGGCGAGGTCCTGATACTGATTCGCCCCGAGGACCGCAGCCTTGTTGAGAATCTGATGTCGGAGAGGAAGCAGCCATACGGCATATCTGATACTCCGCTTGAGTCCTCAGGCGGGCTGATCGTCAGTTCACCGGGGGGCAAGGTCGTCGTGTCCAACACCTTTGAGTCAAGGCTCGGGAGGGCGCGGGACAAGCTGAGGCTGGCGATTTCCAAGACTCTATTCGCAGCACGGTCCGAGAACTAATTCAACAGCGGGGTAGGACAATTGGCCAGAGTCGACCTCTCCGATTACGGATACGTTAACGCACGCGTACGAGGCATGCGCTCGCACCTGCTTACTAAAGAGTTCTTTATGAAGCTGGTGGAAGCAGACAGCTTCGAGACGCTCAACTCGCTGCTTGATCAGACCATCTATCGTCGCGAGGTGAATGAAGCTGTCCTGCTGGACCCGGAGCGGCCCGACTATGACAGGGCTTTGAGCCTCAACACGGTCGCGGCGTTTCGGAAAGTCCACGACGCGAGCGGTGGGGAAGCGCATCAGCTAGTGACAATCCTTCTTTCAAGGTATGACTTGCTTAACGTCAAGACCGTCTTGAGAGGGAAGCACAGCGGCGCGACGCCGACCGAGATAACGAACCTGTTGATACCGGTTGGCAGCTTGCGCATGAGCACGCTGGAACAGATGGCTCAGCAGCGTGAGACGCGCGATGTCATCAGTTACATGGCAAGCCAGCAGGTACCATACGCGCCACCGCTTGTCGCCGCGTACCAGGTGTATCTAAAGAAGGAACAGGACTTGAGCGTGCTCGAGATAGCGCTCGACAGGTTCCATTACGCGAGCTGCATGGAACAACTCGGCCGGCGAAGGGACAAGAACGTCGAGATGGTCCGTCAGAACGTCTCGAGCGAGGTAGACATGAAGAACATCTCTACGCTCGTGCGCATCCGTGGGGTCAAGCTCGAGGACCGTGAGGTCGATAGCCTGCGCATCCCCGGAGGGATGTTGACGGAAGACCAGTTCCTGTCGCTTCATCGCCTGGGAGACATCGTCAGTCTCGTGAACGATTTCCCGGATTCCAGGTACCGCAAACTTCTCGAGAGAGCACTTGCGGAGTACCAGGAAGAAGATATCGTCGCTTTCTCAAAGGAGCTCGAGCACGAGATGGTGCGACGCGGCACGACCGTCAGCAACGTCGACGTGCTCAGCATCGGCGTGATCATAGGCTACATCTGGGCGAAGCAGAACGAAGTCGTCAACCTGCGGATCGTGCTCAAGGGCAAGCTGATGGATCAACCGCAGGCCGACATCAAGAAAGATCTGTTCTTCCCGGAGAGAGAAACTTCAGAGGCAGCTTAAGAGCAGGTAGAGATATATGTACAAAGTAGTCGTACTGACCGACCCGGACACCGCGCACGGGTTTCGCCTGGCCGGTGTGGACGTACACGAGGCTAAAGACGGTGACGAAGCGAGGCGAGAGATCAGCAGGCTTCTCGAGGACGACAGCACCGGTATCCTTGCGGTGAACGAGGGCTTCCTGACCAGTGTGGACGAGCGCATTCAGAAGCGCATTGAGACGACGTACCGTCCCATCGTCGTGTCGCTGCCCATCAAGGAGAAACTAGGCGCCGTCGGCGAGCGGAGGGCATTCCTCGCCAAGCTGGTCCACCGCGCGGTGGGCTTCGACGTAACACTCAAAGGACAATAGACAACCGGCCGACCGGCCGGGTTGCGAGAAGAGGAGCAGAACGTTGATTGAAGGGCAGATAACCAAGGTGTCAGGGCCTGTGGTCCAGGCCCGAGGTATGGCCGGCGCTCGTATGTACGACGTTACCTTCGTCGGAGATCTCAAGTTGATCGGAGAGATAATCCGTCTCGAGGGCGAGAACGCCATTATCCAGGTGTACGAAGACACCAGCGGTCTCGAAGTCGGCGAGCTGGTGACGTGCACGGAGCAGCCACTGCTTCTCGAGCTCGGGCCCGGCATGCTGTCCGCCATCTACGACGGCGTGCAGAGGCGGTTGCCTATCCTTGCGGAAACCTACGGCGACTACATCACGCGCGGTACGGTGTCCGAGCCGCTCGACCACGAGAAGCTGTGGGATTTCGAGCCCGCGGTCAAGCCCGGCGACACTGTCAAGGGCGGAGACGTGCTCGGATACGTCCAGGAGACAGAGGTCATAAAGCACTATATAATGGTGCCCCCGGGCCAGGGCGGCGTTATCGCCGACGTAAAGACCGGCAGCTTCACGGTCATCGACGTGATCGCGGTCTGCGAAGACGGCACCGAGTTCCAGATGATACAGAAGTGGCCGGCGCGAATAGCGCGCCCAGTCATCTCCAAGATGGACCCGAACCTGCCTTTCATAACCGGCACCAGGATCCTCGATACATTCTTCCCTGTCGCACAGGGCGGCTACAGCATCATCCCGGGTGGCTTCGGTACCGGAAAGACGGTCACCGAGCAGACTCTCGCCAAGTGGGCGCAGGCCGATGTGGTCATCTATGTCGGTTGCGGGGAACGTGGCAACGAGATGACCGAGGTCCTCTCCGAGTTTCCTGAGCTGGAGGACGTTCGTAGCGGGCAGCCGCTCATGAAGCGCACAATCCTGGTAGCCAACACATCCAACATGCCGGTCGCGGCTCGCGAAGCCTCGATTTACACCGGCATCACGATGGCCGAATACTACCGCGACATGGGTTACGACGTGGCCATGATGGCCGACTCCACGTCCAGGTGGGGCGAGGCGCTCCGCGAGGTCTCCGGACGCCTGGAAGAGATGCCCGGTGAAGAGGGCTACCCCGCATACCTGGCGACGAGGATCGCCGACTTCTACGAGCGTTGCGGGCGCGCCGTCTGCCTCGGCAGCGACGAGCGCGTGGGCTCCATCACTGTGGTCGGCGCCGTTTCGCCTCCGGGCGGTGATTTCTCCGAGCCGATGACCCAGAACTCCCTGCGTATCTCGGGCGCGTTCTGGGCGCTCGACACGGACCTCGCCCACAGGCGCCACTTCCCGGCCATATCCTGGATGAAGAGCTACTCGCTCTACCTCGACCAGGTCGAGGAATGGTACGCGGAAAACGTCAACATGGACTGGAAGAACGCTCGCGACAAGGCGATGATGATCCTCCAGAAAGAAGACGAGCTCCAGGAGATCGTCCAGCTTGTAGGACCCGACGCACTCCCCGAGTTTGCGCGCGCTACGATCGAGGTCGCGCGCATGCTCCGCGAGGACTACCTGCAGCAGTTCGCGTTCAGCGACGTCGACGCTTTCTGCGACCCCAAGAAGCAATACCTGATGCTCAAAGTCATCATCACATATTACGACGTGCTTCAAGAAGTCTTGAGTAAGGGCGTCACCCTCAAGGAGGCGCTCGAGATCCCGTTCCGCACGCGAATCGGGCGAATGAAAGAAATACCCAACGACGAGTCTTCCGAGCAGCTCGAGACGCTCGAGACGGAGCTGCAGGCCGAACTGAGGAAGCTAGTAAGATATTAAAGTGGACGATCGACCACTCGATGCCGCGTGACGGTTGATCGAGCGGGGATTCATTTAGCCGCGGAGGAGAAGACAAAATGGCCCGAGACAGGCTGGTTCAGGCGGAATACAGGACCATCCACGACATCGCCGGACCTCTCGTGTTCGTGCGAGGCGTGCGAGGGGTTTCGTTCGGCGAGATGGTCGAGATCGAGTCCGGCACCGGGGAGGTGCGCAAAGGGCAGGTCATCGAGCTCAACGGCGACCTGGCTATTGTGCAGATCTTCGGGACGACCACGGGCCTGGACGTAGACCATACCAAGGTCCGTTTCCAGGGTGAGGTCATCACGCTCGGCGTCTCAGTAGGGATGCTGGGGCGAGTCCTCAACGGGCTCGGCGAGCCGATCGACGGTGGCGGCAGGGTGTTCCCCGAGGTGGAGCTCGAGGTGGGCGGCGCGCCCATCAACCCGTTCACAAGGGACAACCCCAACGACTTCATCCAGACCGGTGTGTGTGCTATCGACGGTCTCAATACGCTGGTCCGCGGACAGAAACTCCCGATATTCTCCGGAGCGGGGTTGCCGGGTAACGAGCTCGCGGCTCAGATCGTCAAGAATGCTAAGGTCATCAGCGGCGAGGAGTTCGCTATCGTGTTCGGCGCGATGGGCATCACGAGGCGCGAGGCTTCGTTCTTCCAGCACTCGTTCGCCGAGACCGGGGCGCTGGAGCGCGTCTGCTTCTTTATGAACCTCGCCGAGGACCCGACCGTCGAGCGTATCATCACGCCGAGGTGCGCGCTGACCATGGCCGAGTTCCTCGCGTTCGAACACGACCTGCAGGTGCTGGTCATCCTGACCGACATGACCAACTATTGTGAGGCGCTGCGCGAGATATCCGCCGCACGCGAAGAGGTCCCGGGACGACGTGGATATCCCGGTTACATGTACACCGACCTCGCGAGCATCTATGAGAGGGCCGGAAGGATCAAAGGCAAGAAGGGCTCCATCACCCAGGTCCCGATCCTGACGATGCCAGACGACGACATCACGCACCCGATCGCAGACCTGACCGGGTATATCACCGAGGGCCAGATAGTGCTCTCGCGCGCCCTGCACCGCAAGGGCATATTCCCCCCGATCGATGTGCTGCCGTGCCTGTCACGCCTGATGAACCAGGGTATCGGCGAGGGCAAGACCAGGGGCGACCATAGAGGCGTCGCCGACCAGCTCTACGCGTTCTACGCCGAGGGCGTCGACCTTCGAAGGCTGGTCGCTATCATCGGTGAAGAGGCGCTGTCAGAGACCGACAGGCTCTACCTCAAGTTCGCGGACGAGTTCGAAGAAGCGTTCCAGAACCAGGGTGATGAGAACCGCGACATCGAAGAGACGCTGGAGATAGGCTGGAACCTGCTCGGCATCCTCCCCTCCATGGAGCTAAAGAGGATCAAGCTGGAGTATGTCGAGAAGTACTACCCCGGCGAGCTCACAGTGGAGAAGGGCGCGGAGGCTGTCGAAGAAGCCGCTGCCGAGGCCAGGGAAGGGGTCGTCGAAGAGGCCGACAGCGCGGCGGAAGCCGAAGCTTAGGGCCTGGGGCAGAACGGGTTCCACCGATTTGATGCTGAAATGTGCACGAGGGCATTGTGACGGTAAGGCCGAACGCCGGGAGTATTGAACGGCGACTCGGTCGCCAGTAACGGAGCCAGGAATGGAAAAAGTAAATCCGACCCGTAGCGAGCTGCTCTACCGCAAGCAGCAGATAAGGCTTGCGGCGCAGGGTATGGAGCTCCTCAAGAAAAAGCGCGACGCGCTCCTGCGAGAGTTCCTGCCAATCATCGACGAGACCATGAAGCTGTCGCTCAAACTCGAGCGCGCGACAGCCGATGCCCAGAGTACCCTCGCGCTGACAAAGGCTGTGGAAGGAGCGGCGGTACTTAAGTCCGTGGGATTCGCGACGAAGGGCGATGTCCTGGTAGACATCTTCGGGACGCACGTCATGGGTGTGCCTATTCCGGTTATCCGCAAGTCAACAGCTCCCCTGAAGACAGAGCTGACCAGGGGCTACGGCATCACCGGCGTCAGTGCGCGGATCGGCAGCACGGCCTCCAAATTCGAAGAGATCATCGACCTGATGATCCAGAGCGCGGATATCGAGACCAGGCTGAGGCGTCTTGGCGAAGAGCTCCAGAAGACCAACCGCAGGGTCAACGCGCTTGAGAACACGGTAATACCCGAGCTCGAGGCGCAAGTGAAGTTCATCTTCGGCTCGCTCGACGAGCGCGCTCGCGAGGACCATTTCCGTCTCAAGAAAGTCAAGAAGAAGATTCTCGAGCGCCAGCTCCAGTCTTAGGCCGGGCGATATCAGAACGCGGACCGTTCATTCGGTTGATGGTCTTTTTAATCCCGCGAATTATCATACTCATCTTCGTTGACACCCCAGATACCGCCTGGATAGAAGCGTGAGGCTTTGTTTGCCGACCGCAATGCCGGCGATCCGAGGGTCGATGATGCAGAGGCTACTACACCCGGGGGGCGCAGGGCGAAACGCCGTACGATGATCTGCGCGGACGAATCCAGGCGCGAGCGGCTGTCCAGTTCATGGAACAGGCGAAAATAATTGCCGAGGAAGTCGCCGCTGAAGTGGTTGAGGCAGTGGACCGCAACAGGCTATATGTGATACCCAAGAGAGACGCGAAGATCGGCAGGTTGATCAAGAGGCTGGCTCCGGCATCCAGCACGAACCTGGTCGGGGCTCTCTGTGCGAGGAGCGCCAGGCGCGCGAGGCCGAAAAGCGCTGAAGATGCTGTCGGCTTGAGCAGGGGCGGTTTCCAGTAGCCACCCGCGGGGATGTAGAATCTTGAAGTGGGTTCTGCCCGGCCCGTGCCGGTCGGACCGGTATGACAGGACAGAACGGGAAGGATTCCGATTGGATAAGTATGTAATTGAGGGAGGCGCCAGGCTCCGGGGCACGCTCAGGGTGAGCGGCGCGAAGAACTCTGTCCTCAAGCTGATGGCTGCCTCGATAATGGCCGAAGATACGTGCCGGCTGAGCAACGTTCCCGATATCGCGGATGTTCACACCATGATGGAGGTGCTGAGATATATCGGGCTTGGCGTCGAGTTCTCTGACGGCACCATGGTGATCACGCCCGCACGGGAACCGATACTGGAAGCTCCTTACCATCTCGTGCAGCGGATGCGGGCTTCCGTGGAGGTGCTCGGCCCGCTGGTCGCGCGATACGGACAGGCTCGCGTCGCCATGCCCGGTGGGTGCAACCTGGGCGCACGCCAGATCGATATGCATATGAAGGGTCTCGAGCAGATGGGCGCACAACTGGGCGTGTCGCACGGGTACGTAGAGGCAGAGGCCCGCACCCTGTCCGGTTGCCGCATCTACCTCGATTTCGCAAGTATGGGGGCAACGGAAAATCTTCTGATGGCCTCCGTTCTCGCGGAGGGTAAGACCGTCATAGAGAACGCCGCGAAGGAGCCCGAGATAAGGGACCTCATCCAGTTCCTGGTTGAGATGGGGGCAAAGATAACCGGCGACGGGACCTCCACTCTCGTCATCGAGGGCTCAAGCTCGCTGGGCGGGACCGACCATGCCGTGATCGGCGACCGTGTCGAGGCCGGGACGTTCCTGCTCGGCGGGGCTGTCACGCGCGGTGAGGTCACTGTGACGGGTATCGACCCGGGGTTCCTCGAGATAGTGGTCGAGAAGATGCGGGACGCCGGGTGCGCTCTCGATGTCGGAGGCGACACGATGTCGGTTTGGGTGCCGGGCGACATACGGGGGCTCGAGATCGCGACGTTGCCTTATCCAGGGTTCCCCACGGACCTCCAGCCGCAGATGCTCACCTTGCTGGTCACCGGCTCCGGGACTTCTTTCGTCACCGAGAACATCTTCGAAAACAGGTTCATGGTGGTGGACGAGTTGAACAGGCTGGGAGCCGACATAAAGACGCACGATCACCACGCGATAGTTCGCGGAGTCTCCACGTTGAGCGGCGCACCGGTTACTTGCGCGGACCTGCGCGCGGGCGCGGCCCTCGTCCTGGCAGGCCTCGTCGCGGAGGGCGTCACCGAGGTCTATGACATAGACCATATCGACAGGGGTTACGAGAAGTTCGAAGAGAAGCTCGCGAGTCTCGGCGCCACCATATCCCGAGTCCCCGAGGAAGCGTGAGGTCCGGGTTCCGCGCCGGCGGAATGTGAGCACAGGAGCGCTTCCACGTCAGTCCTGCCGGGTCAAGCGCCTGACCCCATGTATAATATCGCCATGAGAATGATCCCCGTCATCAAGCGCCGATGCCGTTCGCGGAAGCCAGTCGCGGGTGCGAGCCTGCTCGCGCTCGTCTTGCTTCTGGTGCTCGCCAGCCTCGTTCCGGCACCCGTCCTCGCCGCGTCGGGTGGACTCAAAGGCAAGCTGGTAGTGCTCATTATCGATCGCGTCGGGATGCAGGATTTTCCTACCGCCGACACACCGTTCTGCCTTCGGCTCGCGCAGCAGTGGTCACTGGGCATGATGGTCACACACACGGGCGAGCGTGAGAACGGGAAAGAGCTCGACCTGGGCGCCGAATACGTGACCCTCGGGGCGGGCGTCAGGTCGAAGGGAACGTTTGAGCAGAGGGACTCCGGGTTGGCGTATAACAGCGCCGAGGCGCCGGCGGGTAGCCCTCAGAGCAGAACGGCGGGGGATCTGTACGCGAGATACACGGACAGGCCCGCCCCGACAGGCGGTGTGGTCTGCCTCAGCTGGTTCCAGATACTGAGGCGAAACGAATCGGCAGCAAACGGCCAGGGCCCCGGCACGCTCGGGCAGGTGCTGGCGGACGCCGGAAAAAAGACGGCGGTCCTCGGGAACGCCGACAGCACGATCCGCGCGGTCCGGCTTTCGCCGCTTATCTGCTGCGACCGGCGGGGAGTTGTAAGCGCGGGCGATGTCAGCGACGATACCCAGATCGTGGCGCCCGGGAGCCCCGGCGGGTACCGGGCGTCGGAGGACCGTCTCTTGGAGGAGAGCAGGCGGTTGCTGGGCACGTCCGATGCCCTCGTCGTCGACACGGGTGATACCGGCCGCATCGATCGCCAGTCCGCGAGCACCGATCCCGATGTCCTTGCGCGCGATCGCCAGGCGGCGCTCCGGCGTACCGACAGCCTTGTGAAAGAAACGGCTTCGCTGCTCGACCTCGACTCCTCGCTCCTGTTGATCGTGTCCCCCAGCGCGCCGATGGAGAACCGCGCGGACGGTGATTACCTCACCCCGTTTATCGCGGCTGGCAAAGGGTTCGGCAGGGGCCTTCTCACGTCGCTATCGACCAGGAGGCCCGGCCTCATCAACAGCATAGATCTTCTCCCAACGGTCGCGGGTTATTTCGAGGCGGGGGTGCCGGCTTCCGTGGTCGGGTCGACCATGTCGACAGTCAGCCGTGGGGGAGACCACATCGGGTACCTGCGCAAGCTCGACGCTCAGTTCGGCGTAACCAGGAGTGCGAGATGGCCGATCGTCACCACTTATTTCTTCCTCTGCGCGTTCGAGCTGTGCTTTGCGCTGTTATGCCTGCCGGGTGTCAACAGGAGGTTCCGCTTTCCTCGCGATGCGCGCAGGTTTGCCGTGTTCACATCGGCGGCCGCTCCGGTCCTGCTGGCGGGGCCGCTCTCTTTCATCGTGGTCTCGGCGTTCCACTACGGGGGGTACGTTTTCCCGACGCTCTTCTGCGCGGGATTCTCGCTCGTCATCGGTCTCGGGGCATGGTTCGTACAGAAGGGGCGGCCGAGGATGAACCCGGCAGTGACGGTCTGTCTCCTAACGGTTGCGGTTTTTGTGGTGGACGCGTTTTTCGGTGGGAGGCTCCTGATCGTGCCGCTGCTGGGCGTGAGCGCACTTGAAGGGTTCCGGCTCTACGGGTTGAGCAACGCGCTGACCGGTGTTCTCCTGGGCACGGGGATCTGGGGGATCGCGGGTCTCGCGGGTGACGGGGCCCTCGATCGTGGGTCCCTGCGCTACTGGGCTTTCGCCGCGATGGTCGGCCTCGCGTTCGTCATCGGTTTCGGTAAGCTCGGCGCAGACGCTGGAGGGTTCGTCGCCGCGTTGGCGACCGCGCTCATCTTCCTCTTTGCGACCTCGAGGCGCCCTTTCACAGGCGCCCGCGCCCTGGCGGTAGCCGGTATCACGGCCGCCGGCACGGCCGCCATGATAGTCCTCGACAGCGCTTTCGTCCACTCGCACACCGGGAAGGTGCTGAGTGGCACGGCGGGGAGTCTTACCGCGCTCGTTCAACGCAAGCTTGCCATCCAGTTCTCTCAGATCGGCCTGGTCCTGCTTCCAGCGGTGCTGCTGATAGCCGTTACCGTGGCGGCGGTCCTGTGGATGCGCAAGCCGGGGTCGTTCTGGCGCTGGCGCTGGGAAGAGGAGAGGCTTCAGACAGCGACGCTCTTCTCGCTGGTCGTCGGTAGCCTGGTCGCGCTGGTCTTCAACGATACCGGGCTTGTGATGCTTGGAACCATGACGACCGTATCCGTGCTGATGATGTGCTATTACCTCTGCACGGCCGCCGCCGCCGGTCCCGAAGAAGAACCGGGCGCGCGGAGCGCACCCGGCATCGAATAGGACTTTGCGGGCGGATCGGTCTCTACTACTCCTGCCTGTTGAACTGCCAGATAGCAATGGCGATGCCGACGGCGGCGAACCCGAAAACGACCGTGAGGTCCAGCCACATCGGGAACCTCTGGACCTGCAGCTTGGGCGCCGCCGACATCAGCTTCGAGATCTGCTGCTTTGCCTGCGCCGGGATGCTGTTGAGCACGCTCGCTGGAACCTTCGAGATGATACTTGTGCTGGTGCTCGAAAGCACAATCCCTTTGAGCGCGACGCCTCTCAGCATGTCAACCCCGTAGGCGAGCGGGTTTATTCTGGTCAGAACAGTCATCCATCCGGGAAGCCCCTGCAACGGGAACATCGCTCCCGACAGGAAGAACAGGGGCATCAGGAAGAGGTTCATGATCATGGGGAACCCTTCCATAGACTTCATGTTCGCCGCGATCGCGACCCCGATGGCCGTCATGCCTGTCGCCAGCAGGAGCGTCAGGGGTATCAGCAGCAGCGCCTTGCCCAGGGTGTCGAAGCTGAAC
>Ga0182021_10001227_pt1 | contig 29224 bp, 24 predicted proteins | sample 612E3MmetaG_FD_120493 | JGI IMG/M metagenome (GOLD analysis project Ga0182021, IMG submission 120493) | Permafrost microbial communities from Stordalen Mire, Sweden - 612E3M metaG (Illumina Assembly) | ecosystem: Environmental > Terrestrial > Soil > Wetlands > Permafrost | place: Sweden...
AGCTGTTGTTTACTGACGAGCCCTTAGAACCGGCCGGGCTGGGGGCGGGGTGCAAGGACGGACTGTGCCGGTCGCAGAGCCGGCCCGGCGCGGGGCGTAGAGCGTCCGCCGCTCCGGCCTGGACGATGCGGGAAGAGATTTGCCGCGCTAGGTTGCGGCGGCTTGGGGACAGAAGCGAAGGCCGGACCATTCCTCGCACAGCAGGATCGAGTTGGCCGGGTTGTGGGCCAGGTACTTCAGCGTTGCGGGCCGCCCGATGAGCGTGCGCGGATCTTCGGGAAGCAGGTTCGTCAAAGCCGAGACGTCCTGGAATGCGGTGTACTCGCCGCCGCCGACGAAATAGGTGTAGCAGACCACGCCGTCGTGGAAGTCGGTAATGGTGGCGCCGCCGGTGCGGCCCCGCGCGTTGACCGCCAGGCGCCTCCGCCGCTCGCGCTCAGCCGGCGTGCGCCTCGCACTCGGAACGAACCATGCCGCCACGCCCGTCAAGGCGCCGGCCAGACCCGCCATCAGAACTCGCCTCTTCTTCATCGGCCTTCCGTCACGCCCCCGCGCCATAGACCTGGCGGTAGTCCTTCAGGAACTGCTCCAGTCCTAGATCGGTCAGGGGATGATTAAACATCATATCGAGGACCTTGAACGGCATGGTCGCAATGTCCGCCCCCGCCAGCGCGGCCGCCGCCTGGATGCCGTCAGGCGGCAGCGGGCACTTCACCACGACGTTGGGATGGAGGCACGCGATTTCGCGGCCTTCGGCGAGCATGGCTGCGGCGACCAGCTCGCCGATCTCCCGGATCCGCTCGGCGGCGGCCCGCCCCTCTTTCGCGATCAGGGTCGGGTTTGTCGTGACGCCGTCGACGACGCCCCAGGCGGCCACCTTCCTCAGCTCTTCGAGGTCGGCCGTGTCCAGGAAGATCCTCATATCTCTACGTTACATCGGATGGCACGGAGGGCGTGGCGGGCCGGCGGCGCACCGGGGGGCTCGTGCTAATCTTGAACTCTATGCGACGACTCTTGTTGATGGCCATCCTGGCGGCGCTCTCCTCGGGCGTCTCACTGGCTCAGGTCGGGCGGCGCGCGCCCGGCTTCTCTCTGCCCGATGTCAAGGGAACGGAGCACGATCTCGAGGACTACCGAGGCAAGATCGTGATCCTCGAAGTCATGCGCAGCGACTGCCCGCACTGCGCCGCCTTCGCCAAGACGCTCGAAGAGATCAAGACGCAGTACGGGGGAAAGGTCGCGGTGCTGGCGATCGCCAACCCGCCCGACAACCAGAGCACGATCACGCGCTTCATCGACACGATGAAGGTCAGTTACCCGGTCCTGTTCGACTGCGGCCAGGTGGTGTACTCTTACATCCTTCCCGATCCGCTGCACGGGCCTTCCGTCGCCATTCCGCATGCCTACCTGATCGACGGGCACGGGACGATTCGAGGCGACTGGGAATACGGCACGGAGACGGGCGACATCTTCCAGGGCCGGGCGCTCTACGGCGAGATCGACAAGCTGCTGGCCGGGAAGGCCGCGCCGCAGCACTGAGGCGGGCCGGCTGGTGAGCCTGGGGCTGAGAGCGAGGTGCGCCGGCCGGGGGCTCCCGCGCGTCTGCGGCCGCGTCTGGCCACAGGGTCGGCGGCCACATCGGATTAAAGCCTTCCCGCCATTCACCCGATAAGCAGGGCGGTGCCTTCTCTGAGGATGCCGCCGCCACTGGCCGAAGCCGCTGACCTGCTGAGCGCGGAGTTCCGCCGCCGCGTGCGGAGCCTGGCGCGACTGCTCAGCGGGGAATCGAGCGCTCTGGACGCGGCATTTCTCAAGTGGCTGGGACGGCGCTATGACGGGAGAGAGGCGAAAGCGCTGGCCGCGATCACGTTCGGAGCCGCCATCCGGTTGCTGGCGCAGAAGAAGTCGCTGGCCGATTTTTTCGAGCAGGTGGAGTACAACGGGCGGAGGCTGGCAAAGCTGGACGTGGCGCCGTCCTCGGTTCTCGATGCGCTGTCGGCGTACGACCGGCTGCTGGCGAGGCGCTCACGCACGCTCCCAGCCGCGGACCGGGCGGACCTGCGCTGGGTGAGCGGACAGTTGGGCTTCTCGGTGGTTCTCACGCTCAACAACGCTTTCTATCAGGTGCGCGAGGCCGAGACCAATGCCTTCTTCGAGTTGCACGACGCCGAACTGGGCGCTTCGTCCGAGGATGAACTGCTGGCAGCCTACCGGGACGTGCTGGCGCGGTTCTGCCGTGCCGACGCGGCCTGTGCGGTGCTGTTCGACTCCAGCCGGCGGGCGCCGGTAGCCGGCGGCGTGCGGGCTCCGCCGCAGGGTTTCGCTGTCCGAAGGCTCGCCAAGCCCCGGCTGATGCGCGGCGGCAAGGGCTCTCGAAGATGCCTGCTCGATCCGGCTTGGGCGGGCGAGTACGTCTCGGTTTGGTCGGTTCCCCTGGGAGACGCCGGGGCCATGCAGTTCGCATTTCGCAAAGAGTACCGGTGGCTGCCGCGGGAGCACCGCCTGCTGGCTGGGGCGGCCGGGCGATGCGTCATCGTGGTGGAAAAGCTGCGGCTGGCGGGGCGGCTTGCCGCAAGCGAACGCGAGGTGCGCGAACTGGCCGCGGGCATGCTCGAGGTGGAGGAACGGGAGCGGCGGCGCATAAGCCGCGAGCTGCACGACGAAGCCGGCCAGCTTCTCCCCTACGTGCGGCTGCAACTGGAGGTTCTGGAGCGCGAGACGGAAGCGCCGGGGGTGAAGAAGCGGCTGGCCGAAGCGCGCGAACTGATCGGCGCGACCGTGACCGAGATCCGGCGCGTGCTCTCGGACCTCAGCCCGGCGGTGCTCGAACAACTGGGACTGGCGGCTGCGGTGCGGCAGTTGCTGATCCGCCTCCGTCAGACGCACGGGATAGCGATCCGGCTGGATGCCGAACGTCTGACCGGCTTGCCGAAGAAGGCCGAGATCGTCGCCTACCGGCTGGCGCAGGAGTGCTGCAACAACGTAGCGCGGCATTCTTCGGCCTCGCACCTAAACGTTTCGCTCTCCGCCGCCGATGGAGAACTGAAGATGCGCATTCAGGACGATGGCGCCGGTTTCCGCGTCGCCGAGGCTCTCGCCAAGCCGGGCTCTTACGGGCTGGCGGGAATGCGAGAACGGGTTGCGCTGGCGGGGGGCAGACTCGATCTTTCGAGCGCTCCGGGCCGGGGCACCAGGGTTTCATTCTCAATCCCGATCCCCGAAGCGGCTGCCAGGGCTGGCGTCAAGGCCTTGCCTCCGCACCGGGGCGCCGGGCGGTGTGCTTGAAAGTCGAGGGGTTATGCCGAAGATCAAAGTGCTGCTGGCCGACGACCACACGCTGTTCCGGCAGGGTATCAAGAACTTGCTGGCCTCGGAGCCGGATGTGGAAGTAGTCGCCGAAGTGTCGAACGCCGGAGACGCGATGGAGAAGACTGCCGAGTTGCGGCCCGACGTGGTCCTGATGGACATCGGGATGCCGGGCTTCAGCAGTTTCGAGGCCACCCGTCAGATCAAGAAAGACCGGCCCGAGACCAAGGTTCTCTTCCTCACCATGTACGACGACGAGGACTACTTGGTGGAAGGCATGGAGGTGGGCGGGAACGGCTACGTTCTGAAGGACTGCCCGGCGCCGCAACTGCTCGCGGCCATCCACGACGTGCAGCGTGGCGGCAGCTATCTCAGCCCCCGGATGCTCTCGCAACTGGTCGACGACTTTCGCTCCCGCGTGAAGTCGTCGGCGCGGATGCCTCGCTTCGCAACGCTGACCAGCCGCGAGAAGGAAGTTCTGAAAATGCTGGCGGAAGGCCAGTCGGTCAAGGAAGTCGCCTGCACTCTGAACCTCAGCGTCAAGACCGTGGAAGCGCACAAGTTTAACCTGATGCGCAAGCTCGATATCCACAACAAGGCGCAGTTGGTGCAGTACGCGATCCAGAAAAAGATTATCCAGATCCCCAGACTCGCGTAGGAAGCCGCAGGGGGCGCGGACGGCAGCGCTCGTGCCTCCTGCCTCCTGTTCCCGGCGTTTGAGAGAACCCCTTCGGCTGCGGTATGAGCCGAGGGCCTGAAAAGGCGGCCTCGAGGACCGGCGTCAAGGCGTTGCGGCCATGGCCGGGGCTGATTGCAGAGGAGCCGGCGTCCGGTCGCTGACGGCCCGCAGCCGACCATTCGGCTCGCAGCCGACCGTTCGGCTCGCAGCCGACCGTTGATGAGTATTGCCTGGGCGGAGGCTAGAAGGCCCCTATTGACACGATGCCGGCCGATTGCAGCGCGCTGGCCATCTTTTCGAGGGCCGATTTGTGAATCTGCGACACGCGGCTCTCATTGATGCCCAGAATCCCGCCGATTTCCCGCATGGTCATGTCCTTGGTGTAGTAAAGCACCACGACTTTCCGGTATCGCTCCGGCAGTGTCTTCATGGCTTCCCACAACAGGTCGTGCAACTGCTCATGGGCGCAGATGGAATCGGGGTGAGTCTCGGGCTTGGCCGGATAGTCCGGGGCGGGCAGGTCTTCCTGATCGGGACGGCGGGCCGAGATCGAGACCAACCCGACGCACTGCATGTCCGCCATCATCTGCCGCCAGCGCTCCACCTCGACGCCCATCTTCGCGGCGATCTCCGACTCGGTGGGATTGCGCTGCAGCTTGGCCCCGAGTTCGCGCGTGACCTCCTCGACCTGCTTATGGCGCCGCCGTAGATCGCGGGACGCCCAGTCCAACTGCCGCAGGCTATCCAGGATCGCCCCCTTGATGCGGTGCTTGGCGTAGCTGGAGAATGCCACCTGCTTCTCGGGTTGGTATTTCTCGACCGCGTCGAACAACCCCAGTATGCCGGCATGCACCAGATCGTCCAGCTCGACGTGCACGGGAAGATTCTCGTGCACGCGGACCGCGATCGCCTTCACCAAGGGCAGGTGATCCAGGATGATGCGGTCCCGCCTGTCCTTTTCCGATTCCGCCTGTTCCGTTAAAGCCGCCTGGGTGTTCATGTCCCCTCCTAATGCAAGCGCGCGGCCAGCAGGAGTGAGACATCTTAGGAAACTCCGAAGAGGCTCTTAGACCGCTGAGCGGAGAGCACTTGTGGAGCGCGCACCTTAGTACGAAAGTCCGGATGCGGAGGGCCGCAGGGGCTCAGCAGAACGAATTTGGAACCCGATTTGGAACTCGCGTTCCATTCTGAAACGGAGGAGCGCGAAAACGGTGTGCGAGCGGTGTGCGAGCGGAGTGCGATGGGCGGCCGGAGTGCGCCGGGCGGGCGGAGTGCGATGGGCGAGCGGAGTGCGATGGGCGAGCGGAGTGCGATGGGCGGAGCGGCGTGCGATGAGTCGTGGCGGACGGGGACGCGCGAGGGGTGCTCGCGATCAGTCGCGCAGAGACTGAGCGACCCAGGTCTTCACGACGAGGCCGCCGAGCAAAATCCACACCCCGATGCGGAACACCCCATCGAGAGTGAAAGCCGACAGAAGTGCCAGGACCGCATAGCAGGCCATGGCCGCGAGGAAACGAACCTTGAAGAAACGAACCACCATGGAAACCGTGAGCGCGAGGGAGGCTCCTCCCTATGGTACAGGTTCCGGCGTTCGGGTCGCGCGCGGTGGGCGCGGGCGGCTGGCGGGGCGGTTGTCGCGCGCGGCTGGCGGGGCGGTTGTCGCGGGGCGGCTCGCGTGCGGTTGGCGGGGCGGTTATCGCGGGTGGTTGTCGCGGGCGGCTGGCGGGTGGTTGTCGCGGGTGGTTGTCGCGGGCGGCTGGCGGGGCGGCTATCCCCGCTTGGCGGCCATCCCCCCATTCCGGATGAATTCGTATCGCTCGAGCGTCACGGCGAGATCGAAGGGCTTGGCAGGTTCGCCGCCGTTCGGCGGGCGCGAATCCAATCGCATCACCTTCCCGAGGCAGTGCAGATTGACTTCACCGGACGGCTGGAGGCCGATGACGTACTCGACGGGCTCGCCGATGTCGATTCTGGTATCGGAAGCGAAAAGGACGCCGCCGGAGCTGAGGTTCTTCGTTTCGCCGCCACCGGTGATCGGGCGCAGTCCATTCCTGACCAGCTTCACCGGCAGCTTGACGTCGAACCGTTTCGATCTGCGTTGTTCTACCACGGACTTCTCTTAAGCTATTCGGTTCTGTGGTGTTAGTCAATATTGTCAGCCCTTTTAGGGAAGAATTCCGGTTCTGGTACTTCACATTACCACTGGCGTAGTAAGTTCGTTTCAGGTCTTCGGCCTCCGTCTGAGTACTGTAGTTTTGGACTTTTGGTCCTGCCCGGCGCCCGGCCGCCGTCCGAGCCCGCAAGCCGGGTTCGAACCCAGTGGCGCGGGCTGCCTTGGGCGTTGGAAAATGGAGAATTGGCGCAGTGTCGCCAACCCCAACCATGCTGGATCGTATCACCGTACACGGCGCGCGGCAACACAATTTGAAGAACCTCGACGTCGAGATTCCGCGCAACAGGTTGACGGTGATCACGGGGCTGAGCGGCTCGGGAAAGTCGTCGCTGGCCTTCGACACGATATACGCGGAGGGCCAGCGCCGCTACGTGGAAACGCTTTCGCCTTACGCGCGCCAGTTTCTGGACCAGATGGAGCGGCCGGAGGTCGATTCGATCGACGGCTTGAGCCCCGCCATCTCGATCGAGCAGAAGACCACCAACCGCAGCCCGCGCTCGACCGTCGGCACCATCACCGAGATCTACGACTACCTGCGAGTGCTCTACGCCTCGGTCGGCGCGCCCCATTGCCCGAATTGCGGACAGGAGATCTCGCAGCAGTCGACCGAGCGCATCCTGAGGCAGATCATGAGCCTCAGGCCGGACGAGCGGGTGATGATCCTGGCTCCCATCGTGCGGGGCCGCAAGGGCGAATACCGCAAAGACCTGGAGAAGCTCTCCCGCCAGGGCTTCCTGCGGGCGCGGATCGACGGAGTGCTTCGCTCGATCGACGAGCCCGTCACGCTGGACCGTCGGCGCAATCACACCATTGAGGTGGTCATCGACCGGCTGCTGGTGAAGCCGGGCATCGAGAAGCGCCTGGAAGCCTCCATCGAGACCGCCACCAAGCTGGCGGGCGGCCTGGTGACGGTGGCCGTGGTGAACGGCGCGGATTCTCTGTATTCGCAGAAGCTGGCCTGCCCGGACTGCGGCACCAGCGTTCCGGCGATCGAGCCACGGTCGTTTTCCTTCAACAGTCCCTACGGCGCCTGCGAGACCTGCTCCGGCCTGGGGAGCAAGTGGACGTTCGATCCGGCGCAGATCGTGGCAGATTCTTCCCGGCCGCTGTTCGATGGCGGGCTGGTGGCGGCGGCCGCGTCGGACACGATCCTGCACGCCACGACGGATGCCGCGCGCCGCCAGAAGATCGACCTTTCGAAGGCCATCGACGGCCTCCCGGCCAAGGCGCTGGATTTCCTGCTCGCCGGCGGCAGCGGCTTTGCGGGAATCCTCAAGCTGCTCCAGGAGAAGTTCGAGGACGCGACGGACCTTTACCGCGAGTGGATGATGGACTACATGTCGCCGGCAGCGTGCCCGGAGTGCAAGGGCAGGCGGCTGAAACCGTCGAGCCTGGCGGTGCTGGTGAAGGACCTCTCGATCGCGGCGTTCACGGCGCTGCCGTTGGCCCGCGCGCTCCCCAAGCTGAACGGCTGGGAGTTCTCCGAGCGCGAAACGCAGGTGGCGGGCCGGGTGCTGGGCGAGATCCGGAACCGCCTGGAGTTTCTGGCGGCGGTGGGCCTCGACTATCTAAGCCTGGACCGCCCGGCGGCGACGCTTTCGGGCGGCGAGGCGCAGCGCATCCGTCTGGCGACGCAGATCGGATCGCGGCTGCGGGGCGTGCTGTATGTTCTCGACGAGCCCTCGATCGGCCTTCACCCTCGGGACAACTCGCGGCTGCTCGATACGCTGAGCCGTCTGCGCGACCTGGGCAACACGGTCCTGGTGGTGGAGCACGACGCCGAGACCATCGAGCGGGCCGACTACGTCATCGACCTCGGCCCCGGCGCGGGCCGGCTGGGGGGCGAACTGGTGGCTGCGGGAACGCCGCCCGAGATCGCGCGCACCGCTGCTTCTCTCACCGGCCAGTACCTCTCGGGCGCCCGGAGCATCCCGGCGCCGGAGCGGCGGCGCCGCGGCAACGGCAAGCGGCTGGTGGTCCGGGGGGCGCGCCAGCACAACCTGAAGAACATCGACGTCGAGTTTCCGCTGGGGCTGTTCATCGTCATCACCGGCGTTTCGGGCAGCGGGAAATCGACGCTGGTCAACGACATCGTCTACCGGGCGCTGATGCGGGCCATCTACAAGTCGCGGGAGGAGCCGGGCACCCACGATGCGATCGAAGGGCTCGAGCACATCGACAAGGTGATCAAGATCGACCAGTCGCCGATCGGGCGAACGCCGCGCTCGAACCCCGCCACCTACACGGGCGTATTCGGGCCAATCCGGGATCTGTTCGCGATGCTGCCCGAATCGCGCGAGCGCGGCTACAAGCCGGGGCGCTTCAGTTTCAACGTCAAGGGCGGACGCTGCGAAGCCTGCGAGGGCGACGGGCTGAAACGCATCGAGATGAGCTTCCTGCCCGACGTCTACGTCACCTGCGACCTGTGCCGCGGCCGGCGATACAACTCCGAGACGCTCCAGGTGAAATACAAAGGCCGTTCGATAGCGGATATCCTGGAGGCGACCGTCGAGGAAGCTCTGACCGTGTTCGAGAACATCCCGCAGATCCAGCCCAAGTTGCAGACGCTGGCGGAGGTCGGGCTGGGGTATATCCACCTGGGCCAGTCTTCGACCACGCTTTCGGGCGGGGAGGCACAGCGCATCAAACTGGCCCGCGAGCTGAGCCGGCGCCAGACCGGGCGGACGTTCTACATTCTCGACGAGCCCACCACCGGGCTGCACTTCGACGATATCCGCAAACTGCTCGACGTGCTGGAGCGGCTGGTCGATCTGGGCAACACGGTGGTGGTGATCGAGCATCAACTGGACGTGGTGAAATCGGCGGACTGGGTGATCGACCTGGGGCCGGAGGGCGGCGACGCCGGCGGGCAGGTGGTGGTGGCGGGAACGCCCGAGCAGGTGGTCCGCAGCCGCCGCAGTTATACCGGGCAGGCGCTGGCCAAGGTGCTGAAGAACAGGAACGGGCACTCGTCGTGAGCGAATACGAAATCGAGCCGCTGGACCTTTCCGGGCTGAAGACCATCCCCATCCGCGAGCGCGGCGGCAAGGTTCGGCTGGAGCATTTCGCGAAGCCCTACCAGGGCGGCGGAGTGGCGGGGTGGCTGGATACGCTGCCGCGGCTGCTGGCGGCGGACGGGCTGCGCGCCGTGATCGAGGCGATCGAAGCGGCGCGGGCCGCGGGGAAACCGATTCTCTGGGGCATGGGCGGCCACGCCATCAAGTGTGGCCTGGCGCCGGTGCTCATCGACCTGATGCGGCGCGGCTTCGCGACCGCCTTCGCGACGAACGGCTCGGGAGCGATTCACGATTTCGAGATGGCCATCGCCGGCGCCACCAGCGAAGACGTCGAGACGGTGCTTCCCGACGGGCGCTTTGGCGTGGCCGAGGAGACCGGGCGGGAGATGAACGAGGCCATCGTCCAGGGCGTCCGGGATTCGCTGGGCATGGGCGAGGCTCTGGGCCGCTGGCTGGCGGTGAGGCAGGCTTCAGCCCGTTCCGATGCCAGCCTCGTGGCGCAGGCTTCAGCCTGTGCCGATGCCAGCCTGCTCCTGGCAGCCTATCGCAACCGGACGCCGGTGACGGTACACGTGGCCATCGGGACCGACACGCCGCACACCCATCCGGCGGCCGATCCTGCCGCCATCGGGCGGGCCACACACCGCGACTTCCGCCTGTTCTGCCGCCTGGTGTCGCAGCTCGATTCGGGCGGCGTCTACCTGAACCTGGGCTCCGCGGTGGTGATGCCGGAAGTGTTTCTCAAGGCGGTCTCGGTGGTGCGCAACCTGGGCGGACGTCTCGAAAACTTTACCACCGTGAACCTCGACTTCTTCCAGCACTACCGCCCCCGCGTGAACGTGATCGAGCGGCCGCATGCCCGCTCGGGAGGCCGCGGAATCGCAATCACGGGCCATCACGAACTGATGGTGCCGCTGCTGGCGGCCGCGCTCATCGAGCGGCAGTCATGAGCGACGCCGCTGGCGAGCAGGCGCCGCCGCTCGCGCCCCTCGATCCGCAACCGGTCGCAGAGCGCTATCCCTTCTGGGGCTACCGCGATCTGATGTTTCTGGTCGCGGCCGCGTTCGTTCTTCTGGTGGCGGTGGGCAGGATCGCTGTCCTCCTGTTTGGGGTTCCCCGCTCGATGGGCGCGGCGCAAGCGATCGGCGTGACGTTCGCCTTCGAGGGGCTGTGGTTCGGAGTGCTCTATGGCGTCATTCGTCTTGGCTACGGGCGCCCGTTCTGGCGGTCGCTGGCTTGGGTGGAGGCGCGGCGCGGGGTGTGGAGCGCCCTTGGCTGGGGGGTCCTGACGGCCCTGATTTGCGCCGCCATCTCGAGCCTGCTTCCGCTGCCGCACCTGAGAACGCCCATGGAAGAGATGCTGAAAGACCGCTTCTCGATGGTGCTGGTGGGGTTCTTCGCCGTGACGGTGGGCCCGCTGCTCGAGGAGCTGGCGTTCCGCGGCTTTCTCCAGCCGCTGCTGGTAAGCACGTTCGGCGCGGTGGGCGGCGTGCTGTTGCAGGCCGTTCCCTTCGCAGCGCTGCACGGCGCGGAATACTCCTGGAGCTGGCAGCAGCTCATCGTCATGCTGGCAGCCGGGTTGGCCTTCGGTTGGATGCGCCAGCGGACCGGCTCGACCGCAGCCTCGACGTATATGCACTGCGCGTTCAACCTGGTGGTGTTTCTGGGAATGCTGGCGCAGAGTTTCCTCGAAAGGACCTGAGATCCGGATGGTAGAGACGATTCAGTGGACCGATGCCGGCGTGGTCATGATCGACCAGACGCGGCTGCCGCGCGAAGAGGTGTTTGTGACGTGCCGCGACTACCGGGAGGTGGCGGAAGCCATCAGGCGGATGGTGATCCGCGGCGCGCCGGCCATCGGAGTGGCCGCCGCCATGGGAATCGCGCTGGGGATGAGGGACGCCGATCCCACGCGGCTCGACGCGGAGTTCGATACCATCGCGGCCACGCTGGCCGCCACTCGCCCCACGGCCGTCAACCTCTTCTGGGCGATCGACCGGATGAGGAGGGTCTACGTGGAAGTCCGCGGCTGCCCGGCGGCGGAGATTCGGGCCCGGCTGGTGGAGGAGGCCCGCCGCATCCGTCTGGAGGACATCGCCATCAACGAAGCGATTGGACGCCACGGCGCGCCGCTGGTCCCGGATGGGAAGACGGTGCTGACGCACTGCAACGCCGGCGCGCTGGCCACCGCGGGCTACGGAACGGCCCTGGGCGTGGTGCGGGCGGCGATCGCAGCGGGCAAGCGCATCGACGTGTTCGCCGACGAGACACGGCCGTTTCTCCAGGGAGCGCGGCTGACGGTGTGGGAACTCGAGCGCGACTCGATTCCGGCCACGCTCATCACCGACAATATGGCGGGGCACTTCCTGAAGTCGGGACGCATCGGCTGCGTGGTGGTGGGCGCGGACCGGATCGCCGCCAACGGGGACGTGGCGAACAAGATCGGCACCTACGGGGTGGCCGTGCTGGCCCACGAGAACGGCGTGCCATTTTACGTGGCCGCTCCGGTTTCGACCCTGGATCTGGAGCTTCCCTCCGGCGACCAGATCCCGATCGAGCAGCGTTCGGGCGACGAGGTGACCCACTTGTTCGGCATCGCGATTGCGCCCGAAGGTATCCGGGTGGAGAACCCGGCCTTTGACGTGACCCCGAACCGGTACGTGACCGCCATCATCACGGAACGGGGAGTGGCGCGTCCGCCATACGGCGAATCGCTGCGCCGGATCGCCGCGGGCTGAGCGGGCTCGCTGAGTGCAGTGTCCACGAAATAACTGAACAATCGAATCCTGAGGTCATCAAAAATCAGCGTTCATCCGTGTTAATCGGCGGCCAATAATAACTGGGAGAGTCTTGGTCGAGAACGGCACTTCATGATGATGGGCCGCCGATTAACGCCGATGAACGCGGATACTTCGATGCCTTGACCGAACGAGTGCTCGGAGCTGTCTTCGAAGTGTCCAATACTCTGGGCGCGGGATTCCTGGAGAAGGTCTACCAGCGTGCGCCGCTCCGCGAACTCCGCCTTCGGGGCATCCGGGCTGCTGCCGAAGTCTCAATTCCAGTAACTTACAAAGGCCAAGCCGTGGGAGAGACCTTTGCCGACATCCTCGTGGAAGAAGTGCTTGCCATCGAGTCGAATGTGCCGAGCGTCTCTCCAACGAACACACCGCGCAGTGTCTCGACTACTTGCGAGCTTCGGGCCGGAGTCTGTGTCTGCTCGTCAATTTCCAGAAACCCAGGGTCGAGTGGAAGCGAATCGTCCACGGATTTCAGATTTCCGAGTCGATTGACGCGCCGCCTTTGGCCAGGTAGCCATCGTTTCGTCTGTCCAGCTATTCCCTGGACACTACGCCAAGTGAGCCGGCGCTGGCAGCCGCCTTTTGCGGGGTGCGCGCCATGACGGGCCCTCTGCGAGGCTCCGTCTCGGATCGCCGCGGGCTGAGCGGCACCTGGCTGTGCCGCGGCCCTGCGAGCGCCGGGTGAGCGGGCGCTGGTGCCCCCTTTTGCGGGCCCCCACACCAGCGGGGAATGGAGTGCGCTAAAGTGGGTATAGGCGATCAGTTGTGAGAATCGGTGCAGGCGGCCTCCTTCGGTCTACTTCCGGGCGGCGAGGGGGCGCAACATGATGGACACTCTGAGCCGCTCAACCGATAAGCATTCTGAGGGGACGAAACGGGGGGCGCCGATGGCGACGATCCTTCTGATTGAAGACGATGGGGCGGTGCGCAGGGTGCTGCGGCAGATGCTGCTGGGGCAGGGCCACGAAGTGATCGAGGCGGCCGGCGCACCGGAAGCGATCCAGGCTGCTGCCGGCTGGACGGCGCCGATTGAGCTGGTGATTACCGATGTTGTGATGCCGCAGAGCAACTGCGACGGCCTGATCGCGCAACTTCGGGAGGCGCGGCCGGACCTGAAGGCGGTTCTGATTTCGGGTTACACCGAAGACATGCTCAGCGAGTACGGCGTGGACATGAGTTCGCGTCCGAACTTCCTCCGGAAACCGTTCACGACGGAGCAACTCCGCGCCAAGGTGCGCGAGGCGCTGGGCGACGGGGAGGCGCTGGGTGGGGGAAAGGTGCTCCGCCAGGGCGCCTGAGTGGGACCGTCCTACCTGCGGGCCGTTTTCGTGGGGACCGGGGATACATCGATCACCGGGATCAGCGACTTCATTTTTTCGCGGCTGGGCGGAGTCATGCGAGTGGCGAGTTGTTCGTTGAGGCTGGCGACGAACTCCTCGATCTGGTACTCGATGGCCGCCATCTTCTCGCGCATATTGAGGATGATCTCGACCCCCGCCAGGTTCACGCCGAAATCGCGGGTCAACTTGAGGATCACTTCCAGGCGTTCGATGTCCTCCTGCGTATAGAGGCGGGTGTTGCCCTCGCTGCGGGAGGGTTTGAGCAGGCCTTCGCGCTCGTAGAGCCGCAGGGTCTGGGGATGGATCCGGTACTGCTCGGCGATGGCCGAGATCATGTACGCGGCTTTGCCTTTGGTTCTGGCCATGGATCAGACCTGGCTCCAGAGCGTCTGGCGCGGATCCTCGGGGTTGAGTTCCGCCAACTCGCGGAGGATCTCCTTGGTGCGTTCGTCGCGCACCTTGGGCGGCTGAACGGCGACCTCGACGATCTGATCTCCCCGCTTATTCTTCCGCGAGTTCAGTACGCCCTTCTCGCGCATGCGGAACTTCTGGCCGCTGGCGGTCCCGGGCGGGACCTTCAACAGCGCCCGGCCGTCGATGGTGGGCACCTCGATCTTGGCGCCCAGGCCGGCCTCGGTGACGGTGACCGGCACGTGGATCTCGATATCGTCTCCCTCGCGGCGAAAGAACGGATGCGGCCCCACGCGGACGGTGATGTAGAGGTCACCCGGAAGGGCACCCATGGTTCCGGAGTTGCCTTTGGCCGCGACGCGCAGCCGCGTCCCGGTCTGAACGCCGGGCGGGATGCGGATTTCGACGTCTTCGTTGGCCGCCAGGCGGCCATCGCCATGACAGGCAGGGCAGGCGTTGGGGAGCTTGCCGGAGCCGCCGCAGCGGGGGCAGGCGATGTTAAAGCGCATCGCGCCGGCCATCTGGGTCACGTTGCCCTTGCCCTGGCACTGGGGGCAGGTTGCGGCGCCGCCTGCGGCCGACCCGGTGCCGCCACAGGTTGCGCAAGCCTCCTGGCGGATCACGCCGACCGTCACCTGGGTGCCCCGAATGGCCTGCCAGAAGTCGATGTTGAGCCCGTACTCGAGGTCGGTGCCCGGCTGCGGCGCGGGGCGCTCTTCGGGGTGTGCGCCCCGGCCGAAGAACTGGCCGAAGAGGTCGCGGAACTGGCCGGAGAAGCCTCCGGCTCCGGGCCCCGCGCCCGGCCCCGTGCCCGCCTGGCCCCCGGGGGCGTAATCGGAAAAGTCAAAACCGCCGAAGTCCATGCCCGGACCGGGCTGCGGGCCGGGGCCGGGCTGCGGCCCGTGCTCGGAGTAATAGCCGACCTGATCGTACATCTGGCGCTTCTTCGGCTCGCTCAGGATGTCGTAGGCCTCCTGAACCCGTTTGAAGCGCTCCTCGGCCGCCTTGTCTCCCGGATTCAGGTCGGGATGATGCTTGCGGGCGAGCTTTCGGTACGCCTTGCGGATTTCATCCGGGCTGGCGCTGCGGCTTACGCCGAGTATCCCGTAGTAATCCTGGGTGCTGGTGGCCATGTTGGATCAAGCCCGGTGGGGCAGGCCGTCGGCCTGCCATGGCAGGCGGAACCGCCTGCCCCACGGCGGCTTACTTCTTCGTCTTGTCGTCCACGTCGACGAATTCCGCGTCGACGACGTTGTCCTTCGGCTTCTCGCTCCCGGCAGGGCCGCCCTGCGGGCCGGCGCCAGCCTTGGGGGGGGCGCCCGCGGCGGGCTGCTCCGGGGAGGCCGCGCGGTACATGGCTTCGGCCAGCCGGTGGCTGGCGCTCTCGAGCTTCTCGCGGGCCGAGTTGATGCGCTCGACGCCGCCCTCTTTCATCGCGCTCTTGGCGTTCTCGAGCGCCTTTTCGATCTCGCTGGCGTCGGCGTCGGCGATCTTGGCGCGGTGATCGCGGAGCATCTTCTCGACGTTGTAGACCATCGCGTCGGCGCGGTTGCGAGCGTCGATTTCCTCGCGCCGCTGCCGGTCCTCGGAGCCATGCGACTCAGCGTCCTTGGCCATCTTGTCGACTTCGTCCTTGCTGAGACCGGAGGAGGAAGTGATGGTGATCTTCTGCTCGTTGCTGGTGGCCCGGTCCTTGGCGGTGACGTTGAGGATTCCGTTGGCGTCGATGTCGAAGGTCACCTCGACCTGCGGCACGCCGCGGGGGGCGGGCGGAATGCTTGAAAGCTGGAATACGCCCAGCAGCCGGTTGTCCCCGGCCATGGCGCGCTCGCCCTGGAAGACCTTGATCTCGACCGAGGTCTGGTTGTCCGAGGCCGTCGAGAAGGTCTCGCTCTTGCGGGTGGGAATGGTGGTGTTGCGGTCGATGAGCTTGGTGAACACGCCGCCCAGCGTCTCGATACCGAGCGACAGCGGGGTGACGTCGAGCAGCAGCACGTCCTTCACTTCGCCGGCCAGCACGCCGCCCTGGACCGCGGCGCCGATGGCGACGACCTCGTCCGGGTTCACGCCCTTGTGGGGCTCCCTGCCGAAGTACTCGCGCACCATCTCCTGGACGCGCGGGATGCGGGTGGAGCCGCCCACCAGAACGACCTCGTCGATCTGCGACGGGGTCATGCCGGCGTCGGAGAGCGCCCGCTTCAGGGGCTCGAGCGTGCGGTTGAGGATGTCCTGAATCATCTGCACGAAGCGCGCGCGGGTCAGCGGCTGCAGCAGGTGCCTGGGGCCGGTGGCATCGGCGGTCATGAAAGGCAGGTTGATTTCGGTTTCGAGCACGTTGGAGAGCTCGATTTTGGCCTTTTCCGCGGCTTCCTTGAGGCGCTGGAGCGCGGTCTGGTCCTTGGAGAGATCGATGCCGTTCTCCTTCTTGAACTCCTCGATGATCCAGTCCATGATGCGCTGGTCGATGTTGTCGCCGCCCAGGTGAGTGTCGCCGTTGGTGGACTTCACCTCGACCACGCCTTCGCCCACTTCGAGGATGGAGATGTCGAAGGTGCCGCCGCCGAAGTCGTAGACCGCGATGGTCTCGTTCTTCTTCTTGTCCAGGCCGTAGGCGAGCGCCGCCGCGGTCGGCTCGTTGATGATGCGCTTCACCTCCAGGCCGGCGATCTTGCCGGCGTCCTTGGTGGCCTGCCGCTGGGCGTCGTTGAAGTAGGCGGGCACGGTAATGACGGCATCGGTAACCTTCTGTCCGAGGTAGGCTTCGGCGGCTTCCTTGAGCTTGGTGAGGATCATGGCCGAGATCTCGGGCGGGGAGTACTTCTTGCCCATCGACTCGACGCGGGCATCGCCCTGGTCACCGCGCACGACGTGGTAGGGGACCAGTTTCATCTCGTCGCTGACTTCCTCGAAGCGGCGCCCCATGAACCGCTTGATGGAGTAGACTGTGTTTTCGGGGTTGGTGATGGCCTGCCGGCGGGCAATCTGGCCCACGAACCGCTCCCCGGTCTTGCTGAATGCAACCACGGACGGGGTCGTCCGCGTGCCTTCCTGGTTGGGAATGACGACCGGCTGGCCGCCTTCCATGACGGCGACGCACGAGAACGTCGTTCCCAGGTCGATTCCGATGATCTTGCTCATATCGCTCCCAGCCTCCTAGAATAAGAACAGATGAAACGAAGTTTAAGGAGCGTGGCGGCGGTGTTCCGCGAGGCGGCGGCGCCCCGCGCAGCGGCGGCGCTCCGGGTTGCAGCGGCGCTCAGCGTTGCGGCGCGCTCCTTAGCACATGCCCATTATCCATGTTGAGTCTTCGATTGTCAAGTTCATTCGGTGCTCTTTGGCTCATTTTTGCTGTAGGTGCAACCGCTCAAAGCACCTATAAGAACAATGACTTGCTTGTAGCGGCGGCATCAGATCTTACGGGAATCGAGAAGCCTGTGACTGAGATGTTCGAGCGCGCGACGGGCCGCCAGGCGCGGTTCGTTCTGGGAGCCAGCGGAATGCTGGCCCGCCAGATCGAACAGGGAGCGCCATACGACGTTTTTCTCTCCGCAAATGAACGGTTTGTAACGGACCTGGCGGCGAGCGGGCGGCTGCTGCCGGATTCGGTGCGGGTGTATGCGTACGGCCGGCTGGGCTTGTGGTCGAAGAACGGATCGTTCAGGCGCCTGGAGCAACTCCGCGACGCCCGCATGGTGCACCTGGCGATAGCAAATCCGGCCAACGCTCCCTACGGCGCGGCTGCCCGGGAGCTGCTCCGGAGGGCCGGGCTGTGGGAGGAGATCGAGAGCCGGGTGGTGTACGGGGAGAACGTGCGGCAAGCGCTGCAGTTCGCCGAGAGCGGAAACGCGGACGCGGCGATCACGGCGTGGTCACTGGTGTATGACCGGGGCGGGGTCCTGCTGCCGGAAGGCGGCGAGGCCCCCATCCGCCAGGCCGGAGGCGTGGTGGCCGGCCGGCCGGATGAAGCGGCAGCGCGGCGCTTCCTGGATCTGCTGGGGAGCGAGGAAGGCCGGAAGATTCTGGCCGGGCACGGGTTCGAGCCCGGGCCGGCGCAAGGTGGCCCGGCGGGCGTCCCGAGGCCGGTGCGCTGAGCGGCACGACAGGCGGTCTTCGGCGCAGTTCGGCCGCGGCCAAGGCGCGCCGGCCAGACCCGGCGGGCCGGAGCAGTTCGACCGGCGGCACACGAAGAGGTTATAATTCAAGCGTCTGGATCGCGGTTGGAGTGCGGCCGGATCGCGTTTGGAATGCGCCTGGATCGCGCTTGGATTGCGTCCAGATGGCGCCTGGATTGCGCCTGGCTCGCGGTTGGATTGCGTTTGGATCGCGTTTGGATAGGACCCTGTGGACGAACAGCCGGAGACTCCGTTCGAGAACATTGAAAGCGCGCAGCAGTTCGTGGAACTGCTGTGCGAGACCATTGAAGAAGTCCGGCGGGAGATCGAGGAGGAGAGCGCCCAGACGCAATCGGACCGGAGGCAGCAGGCGCTGCAACTGGTTTCCTACAACCTTGCCAAACTGGCCCTGCACATGGGGACCAGCCGGCGAATTCTGAACGACTTGCGCACCTTGCGGCGGCTCTTTCTGGAGGAGCGTGGCGTCAGGGCCGAGCAAGCCGAACAGGACGAATCGGCCGAATCGGCAGGATCGGCCGAATCGGCGGGGTTTACCGAGTAGGATTGCTTTGCATTTTCTTCGATCCCCCCGTTACCTGACGGGGAGAGGCTTCGCCTGAAACTATGAAGGGACCGTTCATGAAGGGTCATTCGTATCTGCTTGTCTTTGCACTGCCGGCTGCGTTGTGTCTGGCACAGACCACAGCTCCGGCGGGTGGCCAGGCGGTGGAAGTAAGCCGCGTGATCGGCGAGGTGACGGCGGCGAGCACCGCCACACAAGAGATCGCGCTCAAAACGGATGCGGGCGGGGCGGTTACGGTCAAATTGACCGAGAAGACGCTCTATCTGCGCGTGCCGCCGGGGGAGAAGGACCTGAAGAAAGCCAGCCGGATCACGCTGGGAGAGGTCGGGGTTGGGGACCGGGTGCTGGCGCGCGGCCCGATGTCGGGGGACCACGGTCCGATTGAAGCGACGGCGGTGATCGTAATGACGCAGGCGGACCTGGCGCGCAAGCACGCGGCCGACCGGGCGGAGTGGCAGAAGCGGGGCACGGCGGGGCAGGTGACGGCGACCAATGCGGCGGCCCGGGAGTTCACGATTTCCGTGGGAGCGCGCGAAGCGGCACGCGTGGTCACGGTGGAGGCGCCCGCGGGGGCGTCCTTCCGCCGGTACGCTCCGGATTCGGTGCGGTTCGCCGATGCGCAGGCCAGTACGTTCGAGGCGCTGAACGTTGGGGATCGCGTGCGGGTGCTGGGCGACCCGAGCGCCGACGGAAGCCGGATCAAGGCGGAGGAGATCGTGTTCGGGGCGTTCCGCAACATCGCCGGGGTGGTGAAGACGGTGGATGCGGGGACGGGCGAGATTCACCTCACCGACCTGGAGACGAAGAAGCCCGTGCTGGTGCGGGTGAATGCGGACTCGATGCTGCGCCGGATCCCGGAAGCCATGGCGACGATGATCGCGCGGCGGCGGCTGGCGGGGGCCAACGGCGGGGCGCCGCCGGCGGCTCCAGGGCAGGGCGGCGGACCTGGGCGGCAGTGGGGAGGCGGAGGAGGCGGCCAGGGCGGCGGCGGGCCGCGAGGCGCGCCGGACTTCCAGCAGGCGCTCGAGAGAATGCCGGCATTGACGCTGGCAGATCTGAAGCCGGGAGACGCGCTGATCGTCTCCGCCACGAAGGGCGCAGAGGCCTCGCAAGCGACGGCGATCGTAGTGGTGGCAGGAGTAGAGCCGCTGTTGACGAGCGCCGCCGGCGGTCCTGGAATGGGCGGCATGAGTAACGCGCTGAATTTCGATATCGGCGGGCAGTAGGACACGAAAGAGCAGGTAACGGAACTGACATGGGGAAAGCTCGTTGGATGGTATTGGTGGCCGTCGTGGCCCTGGCGGCGCAGGCGCAACAGAATGGCGGAACGCTGAAGGGGACGGTCAAGGACAGCAGCGGGGCGTTGGTCCCGGGCGCGAAGGTCTCTCTGACTGCGGGAGGGCCGGAGAGGACGGCAACGACGGACCAGACAGGGGCGTACACCCTGACGGGCCTGCCCGCGGCCACCTACACAGTGCGAGCCACGGCGGCGGGATTCGGGTCGTTTCAGGCTAAAGTGGAGGTCGCGGCGGGGCACGTTGCGACGCTCGACATCGGCCTTCAGGTCGCGCTCGAGAAGCAGGAAGTGACGGTAGCGGCCGAGGGAGGGCCCACGGTGAGCACCGAGGTCTCGAGCAATGCGGGCGCGCTGGTGCTGCGGGGCGAGGACCTGGACGCGCTGCCGGACGATCCCGACGACCTCCAGTCCGACCTCCAGGCGCTGGCCGGGCCGTCGGCGGGGCCGAGCGGCGGCGAGATCTTCGTCGACGGCTTCAGCAACGCGCGGCTGCCTCCGAAGGCATCTATCCGCGAGATCCGGATCAATCAGAACCCGTTCTCTTCGGAGTTCGACCACCTGGGATACGGGCGCATCGAGATCCTCACGAAGCCTGGGACGGACAACTTCCACGGCCAGCTCATGTTCAACGACAGCGACGTGATCTTCAACGCGCGCAACCCGTACGCGGACAACAAGCCCAACTTCCAGTCCCGGCAATTCGGCGGCAACGTGGGCGGGCCGTTGGGCAAGAAAGCGTCGTTCTTCATGGATTTCGAGCGGCGGGACATCGCCGACAACGCCTTGATCAACGCGGTCGATCCCAACTCCAGCCAGTTCACGGTCGCTAATCTCGCGAACGAACCGCGGTTGAATGAAGCGGTTGTGACGCCGACGGCACGCACGACGCTAAGCCCGCGCCTGGACTACCAGTTGACCCAGAAGCAGACTCTGGTGGCGCGGTTCAGCTACGAGCGATCGAGCCAGACGAATGCAGGGCTCGGCAGCGGTTTTTCCCTGCCCGATCAAGAGTACGACTCGGTGAACACGGAGCAGACGGTCCAAGCAACCGACACCATCGTGCTGAGTGCGCGTACCATCAACGAAACGCGCTTCCAGTTCGGGCGCTTCACATACGACGCGAACGCCAGCGACAACGTTCCTACCATCCAGACGCCGGAGTTCGTGATGGGCGGGATCGCGGCGGGCCACGCCACCCAGAGCGAGAAGCGCTATGAGCTGCAGAACTTCACCACCATGGCGGTGCGGGCGCACGGGCTGAAGTTCGGCTTGCGGTTGCGGGGGCTGACGCTCGACGACTCCTCGCCCCGAAACTTTGCGGGAACGTTCGCGTTCGCCACCCTGGCGCAGTATCTGGCCGGCCAGCCCGCGCAGTACTCGATTTCGAGCGGCACGCCGTTGTCGCGCATCTCACGGGTTGACGTGGCGCCGTTTTTCCAGGACGACTGGCGCATGCGCCCGAACCTGACGGTCAGCCTGGGAATCCGGTACGAGACCCAGTCCAACATCCATGACTGGCACGACGTGGCGCCGCGGCTTGGATTCGCCTGGGCGCCCGGCGGCACCTCGAAAGGGAACGGGAAGACCGTGGTCCGGGGCGGATTCGGGATCTTCTACGACCGCTTCAGCGAGAACCAGACGCTCACTGCGGATCGCTACAACGGGGTCACGCAGTTGGCGTACGTTGTTCCGAACCCGCCCTTCTATCCCACCATTCCGCCGGTCTCCACTCTGGCGGGGTACGAGCAGGCTACGACCTACCAGGTGCAGCCGGGCTTGCGCGCTCCGCGCACCATGCAAGGAGCGCTGGGGGTGGAGCGGCAGTTGCCGCGGAACACGACGGTTTCGAGCACAGTCATGTACTCCAAAGGGGAGCACGAGCTGCGCACGGTGAACATCAACGCGCCGGAGCCGGCGACGGGCGCAACCCCGAACGGCACCGACGCGGCGATCTACCAGTATCAGTCGAGCGGCGCGTTCCGGCAGGAGCAGTGGGTCACGAACGTGAACGGCCGTATCAATAAGAGCGTATCGTTTTTCGCGTTCTACGTCCTGAGCAAAGCCGTGAGCGATACGGACGGCGTGGGCACGTTTCCGGTCAACACTTACGACCTGGCGGAAGACTGGGGGCGCTCGTCGCAGGATATACGCCACCGTTTCATGATGTCCGGAACGATCATGACGCGATGGGGCGTGCGGCTGAGTCCCTTCATCACCGCGCGCAGCGGTGCACCGTTCAACATCACGACCGGCACGGACCTGAACGGCGACACGATCTTCAACGACCGGCCGGCCTTCGCCACTCCGGGCCAATCCGGGGCGATTGTGACGCCGTGGGGCACGTTCAATCCGAATCCCGCTCCGGGCCAGGCGCTGATTCCGCGGAGCTACGGGGAGAGTCCGGGGTTCTTCGCGATCAATCTGCGCATGAGCAAAACGTTCGGATTCGGCGAGTCGCGCTCGACGGCGGCCGGGCCGCCATCCGGCGGCGGCCCGGGTGGCCCCGGGGGCCCGGGCGGCGGGCCCGGCGGCCCGCGTGGAGGTGGTCCGATGGGGATGGGCGGACGCGGCGGGGGCGGCGGCGGCGGGGGCGGCGGAATGCGCGGAATGTTTGGCGACGCGCTGACTGACCACCGTTACAACCTGACGTTCAGCGCATCTGCCCGCAACCTGCTGAACAGCACGAATCCGGGGCCGGTTGTGGGGAATCTCAGTTCTTCCTTCTTCGGGCAATCGCTCAGCCTGGCGAACGCGTTCGGCCCCGCCAGCGGCGCGGGAAACCGGCGCGTCGAGCTGGGGCTGCGGTTCAACTTCTAGGCGGCGCCAGCCATCGGGTGAGGCGGGCGCCGGGGTCCGCTCCAGGGCGCGGGCGAGGCCGGCCGGTTCCTTGTGCAGGCCGCCGTGCGGCTCATAGACTGGTAGCCATGCCCGGAACGCTCTACCTGGTGGCCACGCCGATCGGCAATCTGGAGGACATCACGCTGCGCGCGCTGCGGATTCTGCGCGAGGCAGACCTGGTGGCTTGCGAGGACACGCGGCAGACGCGCAAGCTGCTCGATCACTACGGCATCCACAAAGCGACGGTCAGTTATCACGAGCACAACGAGGCCGTGCGCGCAACGGAGTTGATCGAGAAACTGGAATCGGGTTCGAGCGTGGCGCTGGTCTCGGACGCGGGCACGCCGCTGGTCTCCGATCCCGGCTACCGGCTGGTGAGCCAGGCCATCGCGAAGGGAATCCGGGTGGAGCCGGCGCCGGGCCCGTCGGCGGCGCTGGCCGCGCTGGCAGCGTCGGGACTTCCCACGGACGAGTTTCATTTCGGCGGCTTCCTGCCGGCGCGGTCTTCGCAGCGCAAGAAGGCGCTGGCGAGATTCAAAGACGAAGCCGCGACGCTGGTGTTCTACGAAGCGCCGCACCGGGTGATGGAGACGCTCGCCGACATCGAGGAAGTACTGGGGCCGCGGGCGGTGGTCCTGGCGCGCGAACTGACGAAGGTGCACGAGGAGTTTCTGCGCGGAACGGCGGCGGAGCTGCGGCGCGCGCGCATCACGCTCAAAGGCGAATTCACGTTGCTGGTGGGGAAGGCGGAGCGACAGGCAGCGGAAGACGCTCCACCGGTGCCGGAGGCCGTGGAAGCCTGCGTGCGCGCGGGGATGAGCCGCATGGATGCCATGAAGGCCGTGGCCCGCGAGCGGGGCCTCTCGAAGCGCGACGTGTACAGGGAAGTGGAAGAGGCGGGACATTGAGCCCCTGGCCGCTATACGGACTCCACTAGTTAGAACGCACTATAGGTGCTTGGAAATAACACGGGGTATAATCTCTCGGAGTGGTTAGTCTCAAGATCCGTTTCTTATCCGGAGGCGCTCGATGCGCAACTGGTTTCGGCGCACGAGGCGCAACTGTCTTCCTTGCGTTCGCCTCCGCGATGGCGGCCGCAGGACCGGCGCCGTACGTGTACACGGAGGCCGCGCGGTACGATGCGAGCAACGCCGCGGTGCGGTTTCCCGCAGGCGCCCGCCTGATGCTGGTCCAGGACGGCGCGACACGAGCGTTGGTTCCGGGATTCGCGGAGTCGTCGGATGCGGCGGTTTCCTTCGACGGCAAGCGGGTGTTGTTTGCAGGCAGGCAGAAACCGGGCGAGCGGTGGCAGATTTGGGAAACCGCGATCGCGGGTGGAGCGCCGCGCCGCGTCACATCGGCGAGCGAGGATTGTATCCGGCCGTTCTACCTGCCGGGCGACAACCTGGTTTACGCGCGGCACACGCCGGCCGGCTTCGAGATCGAACTCGCCCCGCTCGGGGGCGGTGCGCCGCTCGGCCTGACCTACGGCTACGGCGATCACATCCCATCGGACGTTCTGCTCGACGGGCGGGTGCTGTTTGACGCGCCGCATCCGGCGGGCGGCGCGGGGGCGCGCGAGGTGTACACGGTGTATGCGGATGGCAGCGGCGTAGAAGCCGTGCGGTGCGATCACGGGCACGACCGCCACTCGGGGCGGCAGCTCTCCTCGGGCGATATCGTTTTCCTGAGCGGCACGCGGCTGGCGCGGTTCACCTCGGCGCGCGCGGTGGAGATTCCGCTGGCGGTTCCGGCGGGCGAATACGCGGGCGCGGCGGCCGAGATCGCTCCGGGCGAACTGCTGGTCTCGTGGCGGGGGGTCGCGGGCGACCCGTTCAGGCTGCGCCGCGTGAGGATGGGCGAGACGCAGTTCTGGCCGCAGAAGGGAGACAATCCCAATGCGATCGACCCGGTCATCGTGCGCGAGCACGCGGTCCCCAAGCGCCACCCGTCGGGCCTTGGGGACCGCAACGGGGCCAACATTCTGTGCCTCAACGTGTATACGTCAAGCGAGGCCCGGATTCCGGAAGGCGTTGTGGCGGCGGTTCGCGTGTGGGCGGAGGACGATGGCGGCGCTCCCGTGGCGCTGGGACGGGCGCCGGTCGAGAAGGACGGCTCTTTTTACGTGCAGGTGCCGAGCGAGCGGGCGATCCGATTCGAGCTGCTCGACGGCAAATCGAAAACGGTGCGGGCCGCCAAGAGCTGGTTCTGGATGCGCCGCGGCGAGCAGCGAATCTGCGTGGGCTGCCACGCGGGACCCGAACGCGCACCCGAAAATGGCGTGCCGGCGGTGCTGCTGCGCACCACCGATCCGGTCAAAATGATCGTTCCCTGGGGTAACTAATGACGACCTGGAAAGTCCTGTTGCCGATTCCGTTGCTGGCGCTGCTGGCGGCCCAGCAATCGCGCCCTCCCATCCGTTTTGAAGACGTCACCGAAAAGGCGGGGGTCCAGTTCACGCACAGCTTCGGCGCGGAGAAACTGGGCTCGCTGCTCGAGAGCACGGGCGGCGGGGCGGTGTGGTTCGACTACAACAACGACGGCCTCCTGGATCTCTACGTCGTGAGCGGGATTCCGCTCGAGAAGGGAATGCACCCCTATCCGTTGCGCAAGCCTCCCGCCACCCCGCCGCACAACCACCTGTTCCGCAACGACGGAAACGGCCATTTCACCGACGTGACCGAGCAGGCCGGCGTGGCCGCCAACATCTTCAGCATGGGCGCCATCGCCGCCGATTACGACAACGACGGCTGGGTAGATCTGTTCGTGAGCGGTTACGGCCGGGCGATCCTCTACCACAACAACCACGACGGCACGTTCACGGACGCTACCGAGAAGGCCGGAATCAAGGTTCCGGGCTGGTCCATCGGTTCGGTGTTTGTGGATTACGACCGGGACGGCTGCCTGGACCTGTTTGTGGGCCGCTATGTGAAGTTCGATCCCACTTACCGCGCTTACTACGCCGCCGATAACTACCCCGGGCCGCTCGATTACGAGCCCGAGTCGAACATGCTGTTTCACAATAACTGCAACGGCACGTTCACCGACGTCAGCGAGAAATCGGGGATCGCGGGGTTCAAGAGCCGCGCCATGGGTGTGACGGCGGGCGATTTCGATCTGGACGGATGGCCCGATATCTATGTAGCCAACGACAAGACCGAGAACTTCCTCTTCCACAACCAGAAGAACGGGACCTTCAAGGAAATCGCCGTGACGGCCGGAGTCGCTTACGGGCAGAGCGGAGAGAACACGTCCGCCATGGGCCCGGTGTTTCTCGATTTCGACCACGACGGCAAGACCGACCTGTGGGTCTCGGACTCGAAGTACAACCGCATGATGAAGAACGTCGGCGGTCTCAAGTTCGAGGACGTGACCGAGAAGGCGGGGATCTCGCAACTCGCGGCGCAGTACACGAGTTGGGGAACCGGCGCGTACGATTTCGACAACGACGGCTGGGAGGACCTTTTCATCGCCCACGGCGGCCTGATTCACATGGTTCCGATGGAGCACTCGATTTTGCGCAACCTGGGCGGCTGGAAGTTCGAGGACGTTTCCTCGACCGCGGGCGAGTTCGTTCAAAACGTGAAGACGGTGGCGCGCGGCGCGGCGTTCGCCGATTTCGAGAACAACGGCAAGATGGGCGTGTACATGGTGAACCTGGGCGGGCCGGCGTATCTGCTCCGCAACGTCACCGAGAATGCGAACCACTGGATCGCCTTCAGGCTGGTAGGGACGAAGAGCAATCGCGACGGGATCGGCGCGCAGGTCGAGATCACCGCGGGAGGCCGGCATCAGCAGCGCGAGCGCGTCGGCTCGTCGGGATATCTTTCCGGGGACGATCCGCGGGTGCACTTCGGTTTGGGCGCGGCCAAGACAGTCGAGAAAGTCGTGGTTACGTGGCCCACGGGCGGCGCGAAGCAGGTAATCGAGAACGTTCAGGCGGACCGCATCGTGACGATCAAGGAGCAGTAGGGATGGCGCGCACGATCCTACTCGCCGCCGCGTTCGCCGCCGCCCTGGCGGCCGGCCAGCCCAATCCGCGCTATCCCTCTCCGGTGGAGCTTGCGATTTCAGCCGATGGCGGCACTCTCTACGCGGTTTGCGAAGGGACGGACGAGGTAGCGGTGGTGGACGCGCGCTCGGGCAGCGTGGTTCGCCGCATCGCGGTGGGCCGCGTGCCGAAGGGGATCGCGCTTTCGGCGGATGGCCGGCGCGCGTACATTGCGAACTCCTGGAGCGACGACGTTTCCGAAATCGACTTGGCGACGGGCACGGTGGTGCGCACCCTGCGAGCGGGTTTCGAGCCGACTTCGGTTGCACCGGACGGGCAGGGAGCGTTCCTCTACACGGCCAACCGCGTGAGCAGCGATATCTCGGTGATCGACCTCAAGAGCGGGGTCGAGGTGAAGCGGCTGGTAGCGGGCCGCGGAGCGAGCTACCTGGCGCTCTCGCCCGACGGCTCCCGCATGTACTCGACGCACATCTATCCGAACATCGGAGCGTTTCGCACGCCGGCGGAGTCCGAGATTACGGTCGTCGATACGGTGCGGCAGACGGTCGCGGAGCGCTACCGCCTGCACAACGCCGCGGGGATCTTCCACGTAGCGCTCTCGCGGGACGGCAGGGTCGGCATCGCGGCCGGGTTACGGCCGAAGAACCTGGTGCCTTTGGCGCACGTAGAGCACGGCTGGGTGACGGGCAACACGCTCTCGGTTTTCGGCGCGGCCGTGGGCGAGCCGATTCAGATCTCGATCGACGAACTGGAGCGCTACTTCACGCCGCCGTTCGGCATCGCCTTCGCGCCGGACGGCAGCGTCGTTTACGTCTCCACGACGGGCTCGGACAGCGTGACCGCGATCGAGGTCGCCCGACTGGTGAAGTTCATCCGGGCGCTCGCACCGGCGGATCGGAAGACGGCGGCGAACGACCTTTCCGCTTCCGCCAACTACGTGGCGAGCCGCATTCCGGTGGGGGCGGCGCCCAAGGGCATCGTTCTGTCGCCCGATGGCGCACGGCTCTACGTCGCCAACCGCAACGACGACAGCATATCCGTGGTCGATACGGCGGCGCGCAAGGCGATTGGGACCATCGCGCTCGGCGGCCCGGGGACGCTGACTCCGGAGCGGCGCGGCGAACGCCTGTTCTTCAGCGCGCGTTTCGGCTTCCAGGGCCATTTCGGCTGCGCCAACTGCCACCTGGAGGCGACCTTCGACGGCGTTGCGTGGGACCTCGAGCCGGACGGCTTCGGCAAGGACATCGTGGACAACCGCCTGCTCGAGGACATCAAGGACACCGCGCCGTTCAAGTGGAATGGGGGCAATCCCGACCTCGAGACCGAGTGCGGCCCGCGCACCGAGAAGTTCTTCTACCGCTCCGAGAGTTACTCGCGCGACGAGTTGGAGGACCTGGTGGCGTTCATCAAGGCCCTTCCGCTGCGGCCCAACCGCTATCGCCTGCCGAATGGCGAGCTGACGCCCGCGCAGGAACGGGGCAAAGCGATTTTCGAGCGGACGCGCGGCAAGAACGGCGCGCCGATCCCGGAGAACAACCAGTGCCCGGTGTGCCACTCCGGCCCGCACTACACCAACCAGCAACTCGCCGACGTAGGCAGCGGCAAGTGGACGGACCGGTCACCCTTGTTCGACGTGCCGCAGTTGAGTAACATCGCGCTTACCGCGCCCTATCTGCACGACGGCTCGGCCCGCTCGCTCGAAGAGATCTGGACGGTCTTCAATCCCAAAGACACCCACGGCCTGACGAACGACTTACAGAAGGACGAGTTGAACGATCTGATCGAGTATCTGAAGACGCTGTGAGGCAGAGACAGATCCGTGTCATGGCTTGCGCGCCTCAGAAGCGGCCCGTATCGCGCACGCCCTTGCCCTCGGTGCACTCCCAGAGGCGGCCGGCGGCGAGGTTCTTGTATTCCTCCACGCGGCCGCTCGGCCAGTTGACTACGGCGCGGTCCACCTTATCCCGTTTGGCCAGGCCGAAGGTCAGGGCCAGCTCCGATTGCGACAGGTAACTGGACCCGCTCTTCACCATGCGCGAGCTGGCCTCGCCTCCGTAGTAGATGCGCACGGCCGCGCCGATGGCATCGCGATTGGACTTGGTGCCGATGAGCCGGAAGCGGATGGAGCGGTTTCCGGAAAGCTGGTCGTTGCGGTAGAGGTAGGCCGGGCCGTGATTGGTAGTGATGAGGACGTCGACGTCGCCGTCGCGGTCGAAATCGGCGAAGGCGGCCCCGCGACTCACCTTGGGTTCGGCGAAGGCCGCGCCCGCCTGACTGGCCACGTCCTTGAAGCCCGCAGGTCCGCCGTTCAAAAACAGGTGCGGCGCCATGGCGTACTGGACATCCCGCTGCACCATGCTGAAGTCGTCGATGTGGCCGTTGACGACCAGGAGGTCGAGGCGGCCGTCCAGGTCCGCGTCGAAGAAGAAGGTGCCGAAGCCCAGGCTGCGGCGCGAGCGGCGGCCGAGCTCCGAGCCCGGCGCCTTGTCCGCGAACAGGCCGCGCTTGTTGGGCGTATAGAAGCCCAGCATCTCATTGTCGAAGTTGGTGACCACCAGGCCGGTGATGCCGGAGTTGTCGTAATCGGCGGCATCGACGCCCATGCCGCCGCGGGCCTTGCCGTCCTCGCTGAAGGCCACGCCGGCGCGCACGGCCGCG